>Ga0081455_10001501_pt1 | contig 28813 bp, 22 predicted proteins | sample TabmetS3T2R1_FD_70207 | JGI IMG/M metagenome (GOLD analysis project Ga0081455, IMG submission 70207) | Tabebuia heterophylla rhizosphere microbial communities from the University of Puerto Rico - S3T2R1 | ecosystem: Host-associated > Plants > Roots > Rhizosphere ... | reverse complement strand
CGCGGTGGGCAGGTCCGTCGGCAGCTCGGTGCCGCCGATGGCCGGGTTGCCCCGGGTCCCGCCGTTGCCGCCGTTGTTGACCACGATGACCGCGACGATCAGCAGCACCGCCAGCCCGACCGCCCCGGCCACGATGACCGCCGTACGGTTGCGGGCCGGGCCGCCGGCCGGGTGGCTGGCCATCTCGTCGTGCTCGTCGCGGACCTGGTCGGTCCACTGGGCACCGTCCCACCAGCGCAGCCGGCCGGGGATGCCGCCGGGGTCCGGGTACCACCCACCGCCGCTCTCGGTCACCCCACGACCTTATGCGGTGCGGTGTCAGCTGGCCGTCAGCTGACCTTGATCGAGGCGAACGCCTGGTCGATGACCCAGTTGTAGCTCTGCACGAGGTTCGGGATGGAAATGAACATCACCGCCAGGCGCGGCCGGCCGGTGTTGAGCACGAGTACGCTCACCCGCTCGCTGTGCGTGGCGTACCCGGCCGCGTTGAACGACAGTTGCATGTGCACGACGTACCCGCCGTAGCCGTCCACGACGACCGGCTTGGCGGACAGGGTGCGCCGGGCGTTCGGCTGCGGGTAGAACGCGATCCGGATGTCGGCGGCGACCTCCTCGGCCAGGCAGGACTGGCCGGCGCCGGCCGGGCGCGCGACCGTGCCGGACACGGCGGTGGCGTAGTAGTCGCCGTTCGGGGTGTTGCGGTCGGCGATCAGGTAGAAGCCGGTGTTGAAGCTGGCGCCGGCGCCCTTGGTGGACCAGGGGCCCATGGTGAACGGCAGCCACGGCTCGCCCGGGGACTGCCAGGAGATGCCGGCCGCCGCGTCGGTGATCCGCGGGCCGGTGCCGGTGCGCTTCGGCGGGAGCAGGCGCGGGCCGCTGGACAGCGAGGCGGCGGCACAGCCGGGTACGCCCGGGGTCTTCGGCTTCGGTTTCGGGCTGGCCGTCTGCTCCGGGGTGGCGGTGACCGTCGGGGTCGGGCTCGCGGCGGTGCTGGTCGGCGCGGCCGCCGAGGACTGGGCGGCTGCCGGTACGAGGGTGTTGCCGCCCCGCGTCACCAGCACGGCGCCGATCACCAGCGCCAGCGCCGCCACCACCGCACCGGCCACGAGGATGCGGGCCCGCTGCCCGGCCGGCCGGGGCGGCGGTGGGATGGGCACCGGTCCGGTCGGCAGCCCGGCGGGCAGCGCCGCGGTGGGGATCCGGGGCGGCGGGGTGCCGGCCGGGCCGGTGCCGGGATCGTGGACGTGGTCCGTCCAGGTGCCGCCGTCCCACCAGCGCAGCCGCCCCGGGCCGCCGCCGGCCGGGTCCGGGTACCAACCACCGTCGCTCACCGCCCGACAATGTCATACGGAGCGCCGGTTTGTACCCCTCCGCCGGGCGCCGGGCGTACGGGCTCGGTAATCTCGGCCCGGTGCGCAGGTCACGGGCGGTGGACGCGCTGCGGGCGGTGGCCGTCCTGCTGGTGCTGGTGCACCACCTCAACATCGGCCGTACGCCGGTCGCACCGCTGAATGAGCTGCACAAGGTGGGCTTCCTCGGGGTGAGCCTGTTCCTGGTGCTGTCCGGGTTCTCCATCCACCTGCGGGTCGCGGGCGGGGCGGAGTTCCGGACCGGGGCGTTCCTGCGGCGGCGGTTCCTGCGGCTGCACCCGACGTACTACGTGGCGATGGGGTTCACCGGCGTCGTCGCCCTGGTCAGCGCGCTCGGCGGGCACCCGTGGGCGTGGCCGCAGTGGAGCGACGGGTCGCACATCCCGGCCTGGCTGCTGGTGTTCGTGCACGTGACGGTGCTGGCCGGCACGCTGATCCCGCCGGGGTTCCTGATGGTGACCTGGAGCCTGGCGCTGGAGGAGCAGATCTACCTGGTGTACGCGGCCGCGGTACGCCGGCTGCGGGCGATCGACCCGTGGCGGTGGCTGGTCGCGGCGATCGGGGTGTGCCTGCTGTTCCGGGTGCTGATCGAGCTGGCGCTGCCGAGCGTGCCGAAGAACTTCCCGCCGGGTCACGGGCAGTGGAGCTGGTGGGCGAGCCTGGCGTACCAGCAGGCGCCGGCGCGGCTGGCCGAGTGGTTCACCGGGGCGCTGGTGGCGGAGTGGTACGCCGGGACGCAGCGGCTGCCCCGGCTGGTCACCGGCCGGGTGCTCGGCCCGCTGAGCACGGCTACCGGCCTGCTCGGGGTGTGGTGGCTGTTCGGCCACCGGTTCGGCTGGACGTCGCTGGCCGGGCACCGGTTCGCGGTCAGCGACGTGTTCTTCGACCCGTACGCGGGGCTGGCCTTCGGCGCGCTGCTGGCCACCTGCCTGGCGGCCGAGCGGCGCGGTCGCACCCGGGCGCCGACCGCCGGGCTGGCCTGGCTGGGCGAGCGGTCGTACTCGCTCTACCTGGTGCACGCACCGATCGTGGGCACCACCTTCGCGCTGGCCGGCGGGCTGATAGACGCGCCCGCGGGCCGGATCGGTGTCATCGCGCTCGCGGTCGGCCTGTCGCTCGGCGCCGCGTCCGTACTCTTCCGCTACGTCGAAGCGCCCTGCATGGCGTGGTCGAAACGGTCCGGCGCTCAGCGCAGCGCGGTGGCCAGCTCCGACCAGAGGTACGCCGCCGCCTCGGCGCCCTTGTAGAGCATCGGCAGCACCACGCGCTCGTTCGGGGAGTGGATGTGGTCCTCGGGCAGCCCGACCCCGAGGAAGACCACCGGCGCGCCCAGCACGTCCTCCAGCGTCGCCTCCGGGCCGCTGCCGCCCTCGCGGGTGATCAGGATGTCCTGCTCGAAGGCCCGCCCGAGGCTGGTCAGCACCGCCCGCAGCGCCGGGTGGTCCAGCGGCGTCGCGCACGGCTTCACCCCGGTGCCGGTGAAGGTCACCGAGCTGCGGACACCCGCCGGGGTGCGGTCGGCGACGAACCGGCGGATGCCGTCGTGTATCGCCTCCGGCTGCTGGTCGGCCACCAGCCGGAAGGACAGCTTCGCGTACGCGTCGGAGGGGACGATCGTCTTGGTGCCCGGCCCGGTGTAGCCGCCCCACATGCCGTTGACCTCGGCGGTCGGCCGCCCCCAGATCCGCTCCAGCGTCGAGTAGCCGGCCTCGCCGGCCACCGCGCGGGAGGCCGCCGGCCCGGCCACGAACGCGCCCTCGTCAAAGGGCAGCTTGCCGAACAGCACCCGCTCGGCCTCGGTCAGCGGCAGCACGTCGTCGTAGAAGCCGGGCACCTGGACCACGCCGTCCTCGTCGTGCAGCGCCGCCAGCAGGCGCGCCAGCGCGGTCAGCGGGTTCGGCACGGCGCCGCCGAAGCTGCCCGAGTGGATGTCCACGTCGGGGCCGTGGAAGTGCACCTCGCAGGTGACCATGCCGCGCATCGCGGTGCAGGTGGAGGGCACGTCCCGGCTGAACATGCCGGTGTCGGTGACCACGATCACATCGCAGTCCAGCCGGTCCCGGCGCTGCCGCAGCAGCTCCTCGAAGTGCGCCGAGCCGGACTCCTCCTCGCCCTCGATGAGGAACGTCAGGTGCACCGCCGGGGTGTCCCGCCCGGTCGCGGCCAGGTGCGCCCGCAGGCCCAGCAGGTGGAACAGCACCTGGCCCTTGTCGTCGGCGGCGCCGCGGGCGTACAGCTGCTCGCCGCGGACGGTCGGCTCGAACGGCCCGGTCTCCCACAGCTCCAGCGGGTCCACCGGCTGTACGTCGTGGTGCCCGTAGACCAGCACGGTCGGCGCGTCCGCGTCGGCGCTGCGCCACTGCGCGAACACCGACGGGCCGCCCGGGGTGTCCCAGATCTCCACGGTCGGTACGCCGGTGCGGGTGAACGCGGCGGCCAGCCACTGCGCGCTCGCCCGTACGTCCGCGGCCCTGGCCGGATCGGAGCTGACGCTCGGGATCCGCAGCCACGCGTCGAGGTCGGCATGCAGTTGAGTCAGGTTGCCGGTCACAAACTCGCGCTCAGCGGACATGCCGTGTGACTTTACTCGCGGGACTCAGTACACCAGCCGGTGTGCAGCGCGGATCACGGCCGCGTACAGCGGTCCGGCCCGGCCGGCGCGGGCCAGGGCGGCGCGGGCCGCGTTGGCGCCCGGCCCGCCGTGCACGCCGCCGCCCGGGTGCGCCGAGGCACCCGCGATGTACAGCCGGTCGACCGGGGTGTCGGCGCGGCCCAGCCCGGGCAGCGGGCGGAACACCAGTTGCTGGTGCACCCCGGCCGTACCCGCGTTGAGCGCGCCCTGGTCCAGGTTGCCGTCCATGCCGGCCAGGTCGCCCGGGCCCTGCAGGTGCCGGGCCAGCACCAGGTCGGCGAAGCCGGGCGCCGCGGCCTCGATCGCGGCGGCCATCCGGTCGGCGTGCTCGCGTACGGCCGCCGCGGTCCAGTCCCGGCGCGGCACCCGCGTGTACGCCCACAGCGACTGCGTACCGGCCGGCGAGCGGGTCGGGTCGGCGGTCGTGGTCTGGCCGATCACCAGGTACGGCGCGCGCGGCAGCCGGCCCGCGGAGATGGCCGCGGCGTACTCGCCCATGGCCGCGAGGTCGCCGGCCAGGTGCACGGTGCCGGCCTCGCGGGCGGTGGCGCCGGCCAGCCACGGCACCGGGCCGGACAGCGCCCAGTTGACCTTGATGGTGGCGTGGTCCCACTCGAAGCGGCGCAGGTCGTCCAGCAGCCGCGGCGGCAGCGCGTCGGCCGGCAGCAGCGAGCCGTACAGGGCCGGGGCGGACACATCGGCGAGTACGGCCCGGCGCGCGGTCAGCAACTCCCCGCCGGCCAGCCGTACGCCGACCGCCCGGCCGCTGGACACCACGACCGCCTCGACGGGTGCGCCGCAGCGCAGCACGCCGCCGGCCTTGCCCAGCCGGGTCGCCAGCGCCGCGGTGAGCTGGCCGGCGCCGCCCTCGGGCACCGGGAAGCCCACGTCCTGGCCGAGCATGGCCAGCAGCCAGGCGAAGATCGCGCCGCCGCTGCTGTCCGGGCCGAGGTCGGTGTGCAGCGTGAGGCCGGCCAGCAGCGCCGCCGCCGCGTGCCCCGGGAACTCCTCCGCCCCGTACCGCCGCACCGGCAGCAGCCCGAACCGGGCCAGCCGCACCAGCTCGGCCACGCCCGCCTGCCGGGCCAGCCGGGCACCGGCCCGTACCGGCGGGAAGGGGTCGAACAGCGCCGCCAGCACCAGCACCCGCAGCTCCCGCCACCGCTCGTACGCCCGCAGCCAGGCGGCGCCGTCGCCGGGGCTGGCCGCCTCCAGGGACGCCGCGGTGCCGTCCGGATCCGGGGCGATGGCGACCGCTTCGGCACCGAAGACATGCGCCAGCACCAGCGGCGCGCGCCGCCACGCCAGCCCGTACGAACCGAGGTCGAGGGCGTTGAGGACGGGCGAGGCGGCGGCCATCGGGTAGAAGCTGCTGCCGAGGTCGGTGACGAACCCGGGCGCGGTCACCTCGGCGCTGCGGACCGCGCCGCCCGGCTCGCCGGCCGCCTCGCAGACCACCACGTCCCAGCCCGCGTCGGCCAGCAGGTTGGCCGCGACCAACCCGTTGTGGCCGGCGCCGATCACCACCGCATCCGCCTGCACGTGGTCCACCTTCCTCCTCACGTACCGCCGCGGTCGGGGTTAGGGCAGCGGCGTACCGACGTTCGGGCGAATTTTTGTGCCGATCTGGATGCGCGGATGCAGTACCTGTTCGTCCGCATCCGTGCCCCCGTCAGCGGTTTTGCTCGCCACGCTAGCCGACGCGCCGGCATCCTGATCTGAGGATGTTGCAGCGGAAAACGTCCGTCAGTGTCACCATGGGCAGTACGGCGCGGTCGGGAGCCCCTCCCCCGGCCGCGCCGCTCTGCGTTCGGCGCCTCCCGTGCTCCCCATCTTGGTAGGTTTGCGCGCGTGTCTGGCGACAATGCATACGAGGTGACCGACCGGCTCGACCAGCGCGCCCCGCGGGTGCTGCGCCGGGTCTTCGTGATCGCCGTCGTGCTGGTGTTCGTGGCCGGCTTCCCGCTCGGTACGACCGCCACGGTGTTCGGGCTGCTGATCGGCGTGCTGGCCCTCGCGGTCGAACTGCTGCTGCCCCGGGAGCACCCGGTGGCGCGCGCGCAGGTGCTGCTGGCCGGCAAGGGCGGCATGTCGGAGTCGGCGTTCGGCGCCGTCTACGAGGGGCTGCGCGACCGGCAGGTGCCCGGCGAGGTCAAGCCGAACCGGGTCCGTACCGGCAACGGCGTCCGCAACGTGCTGACCATCCGGCTCGGCGCGTACCGGGCGGAGATCACCGCGGCCGAGTTCGGCACCGGGCTGTCCCTCGGCTGGACCCTCACGCACCGGCAGTTGCCGCTCCAGGACGTCCTGCACTGGCTGGCCACCAGCATGGGCGCCGAGCCCGCCCGGGACGAGCCGGTGTGGCTGCTGGCCGAGGCCGTACACGGCGCGGTCGGCCAGGCCGCCGAGTCGGTGGCCGCCGGCCGGCAGGTCTCGCTCGCCGAGGTGTTCGGCGGCGACGTACCGGTCGAGGACCGCAGCATGCCCGCCCCGCCGCCGCCCCGCCCGGCCGGCCCGCCGCCGAGCGACCACGGCGGGGTGCCCGCCCAGCCGGCCCAACCGGTCCAGCCAGCCCAACCGGCCCCGTTCGACGGCTTCGCCATGCCGCCGAGCGGGTCGACACCGGCCGTGGAGACCGTGCTGCCGAGCACGTCGGTGGTGACCGGGCCGGCCAGCGGCGGGTCGCTGATCCCCGGCATGGACGACGAAAGCGACCAGACCGCGCTGATCCCGCCGCCGCCCCGGTTCGCGCCGTTCGAGTTCACCGTCGGGCTGCCGGTCGAGGTGTTCACCCCCGAGGGCGCCGTGGTGGGCCGGCTGGAGCCGGGCACCCGGTACTGGGCGGTCGACGAGCACCCCTCCGGCCTGGTCGTCCAGATCGCGGCCGGCGCCGCCCTGCTCCGCGACCGCGGCGCGCTGCGCCGGGACTGAATCAGAGCCGGGCCAGACCCCTTTCAGCCGCGGGCGGCACAGTCCTCCCCTGCGTACGAACCGCTCGTGCGCGCGGAGGATCGGAGTGGCGATGGCGTTACGCGGGCTCACCGCGGTGCTCGGGATCGGCCTGGTGGGCGGTCTGGTGTGGGCCGGCACGGCAGCCGCCGTACCGCCCGGGGGTGGCGACGGGCCGGACGACGGCGGCGGCAGCAGCTCGTGCGTCGCGGACGCCGACGCGGACCTGAGCGCCGACCCCGCGACCGTCACGGTCGGTGGCAGCACCACCTTGCACTGGACCGTCCGGGCGCCGTGCTCGGTCAACACCAAGCTGGTCGCCCCGAACGGGGCCGCGACCGCGGTGTCGACCAGCGGCTCGCAGAGCGTGAGCCTCGGTACGGTCGGCACCCAGCGCTACCGGCTGCGGCTCTCGGCGTTCGGCGTGACCGGCGATGCGGCCAGCGTGGACATCCAGGTGACGCAGCCACCGCCACCGCCGACCAGCCAGCCGCCGGTCATCATCATCGTCCGGCCGACGTACGACCCGCTGAGCTGCGCGCACATGGTGATGTGCGCGCTGACCGACGTCAGCGGCGACGGGGTGGAGGACGCGGTCGGGTTCATCGACCACTCGACGTTCAACTTCGGCTGGCAGGGCCGGGCGCTGGTACGCCAGGGCAGCCGGGTCACCACCGGAGGCGACACGACGGTGACGTTCGCGCCGTGGACGCTGTGGGCCAGCACCGGCTGCGACACACCGGGCGAGGACTGCCAGTTCGCCGACCTGAACGGCGACCACATCTCCGACCTGGTGGAGTTCGTCAAGTCCTCGGTCACCGGCAGCGCGACCAACCCGGCCACCGGCGCCACCGAGGGCGACGTGCTCACCTACTGGGCCGACCCGGCCAACCACCGCTTCGGCGCCCGGATGACGCTCTCCGGGTCGTTCTGCACCGGCTCGATGACCTGCGCGCTGGGCGACATGAACGGCGACCACACCCCGGACGCGGTGGCGTTCGTGAAGTCGACCATCGGCGGCACCCAGGAGGGCGACGTCTGGGTCGCACCGGTCATCACGGTCGGGCTGCCGCCGACCAGCGCCTTCCTGCTCGACCCGCAGAAGTGGTCGGACTGGATGTGCGTACAGGACGAGGTCTGCGCGCTCGGTGACGTGAACGGCGACGGGCGGGGCGACGCGGTCGCCTTCGTCCGGTCCAGCCGGACCGGGGCGGCCGAGGGCAACGTGTGGGTCGCCCTGGGCGCACCGGGCACCCGGGTCGCCGGCGCGCTGCTCGGCGCCACCCTGTGGGCGTCCCGGATCTGCGTACAGAGCGAGGTCTGCGGCGTGGCCGACGTGGACGGCGACCACCGCGACGACGCCATCGCCAAGAGCACCACCGACACCACCATCGGTCCGCGGCAGGCGCAGGTCGGGCTGTCCAACGGGGCGAACGGCTTCGCCGCCGCCCGGCTGATGGACCTGCGGCCCGCTTCGGCCGGCGGCAGCCGGCCCGAGCAGGACGACGGCGGCGACGACGCGGACGCCACCTGCCTGGACAAGCTGAACAACTACCTCGCCGCCCGGGAGAAGGCCGACATCGTGGCCATCTCCTGGCTGGGGCTCCCGGACAAGAACTCGGAGTTCGCGATGGAGCTGTTCGAGGCGTCGGTGGACCTGCGGGTCGAGGAGGAGCAGCGGCTGGCCGCGGTGTGCCCGCTGTGACCGCTACCCGTTCGGCAGCGAGTCCAGCAGGGCCAGCAGGCCGGGCCGGTCCAGCAGGTCGACAGGACAGACGGTGACGTCCTCGCGTACGTAGTGGAAGGCGGCGCGGACCAGCTCCAGCGGCGTACCGGACAGGTCCGACCAGGCCAGCCGGTACGCCGCGAGCTGGACCGCGGCGGCGCGGGCGGCGTCCCCGGTGGGCTGCCGGCCGGTCTTCCAGTCGACCACGGTCCAGCCACCGTCGGGGTCGGCGAACACCGCGTCCATCCGGCCCCGGATCAGCGCCGCACCGCCCTGCGGTTGCGCGCCGAGCGCCGCCTCGAACGGTACCTCCACCTCCACCGGCACCCGGTCGGCCCAGACGCTGGCCAGGAACCGCTCCTGCAGCAGCGCCAGGTCGCTGTCCGGGGCGGCGCCGGCATCCGCGGCGCCGGGCAGCTCCTCCAGGTCCAGCAGCCGCTCGCCGCTGTACCGCTCCTCCAGCCAGGCGTGGAACGCGGTGCCGCGCCGGGCCAGCGGCGCCGGCTTGTGCGGCAGCGGCCGGCGGATCTGCCGGGCCAGCTCCGCCGGGTCGCTGGCCAGCGTGACCAGTGCGGACACCGACAGCTGGCCGGGCAGCGGCACGTCCAGCCGGGCGCCGGCGCCGACCCGCGCGTCCCGCTCGGCCAGCAGCAGGTCGGCGTCGCGCCGCCAGCCGGCCGCGGTCACCTCCTCCGGCGCGAACAGCGCGTCGCCCGGGTCGTCCTCGGGGCTGTCCAGCGCGGCCCGGACCATCGCCGCGCCGTCCTCCACCGCGCTGCGCCGGGCGCCCAGCGGGTCGACCGGCCACGGCACCTCGCGTACCTGCGCCAGCAGCGGGTTCTCCGCGCCCTCGGCCGGCGGGTCCACCCACACCTCGACATCGGCGCACCCGGCCAGCTCGGTGAGGTAGTCCGAGGGCGTACGCGCCCGGATCGCCTCGTCCCAGTGGTAGCCGGAGCACAGCAGCAGGTGCCGCGCCCGGGTCACCGCGACGTACGCCAGCCGCCGCTCCTCCCGCTCGCCGCGCTCCTGGCAGGCGGCCGCGAACTCGCGCCGGTGCATCTCCAGCTCGCGCAGGTCGCCGACCGAGGCCACGTCGAAGGCGGGCAGGTCGAGGGCGTCGCCCCGCAGCGGGTACGGCAGCGCGGCGACGGCCTTGGCCCAGCCGGAGCCGGCGGTGGCGTCCCGGTCCGGCAGCACCCCGGTGACCAGGCCGGGCACCGCGACCACGTCCCACTCCAGCCCCTTGGCCGCGTGGATGGTCAGCACCTGCACCCGGTCGGTGTTCACCTCGACCACGCCGGCCTCCAGGCCGCGCTCGGTCGCCTCGGCCGCCTCCAGGTAGGCCAGGAACGCCGACAGCGTGGCCACCTCGGCGTCCTCGGCGAAGCGGGCCGCCACGTCCAGGAACCGGTCCAGGTGCACCCGCCCGGTGCCGCGGCCGGCGGCCAGCTCGATGTCCAGCCGCAGCGCCCGCTCGGCGTCGGCGACCAGCTCCGGCAGCGGCTGGCCGACCCGGCGGCGCAGCGCGGTCAGCTCCCGGCTGAGCAGCAGCATCCGGCGGTGGCCGGCCGGCGAGTACCGCTCGGCCGGGCCGGGGTCGTCCAGCGCCTCGATCAGGCTCAGCTCCTCGACCCGGTCCGCGTCCGCCTTCGCGTTCTGCTCGCCCGCCCGCTCCCGGGCGAGCTCCTTGGCCCGCTGGCCGAGCGCGGTCAGGTCGCGCGGCCCGAGCCGCCAGCGGGCGCCGGCCAGCAGGCGTACGGCCGCGTCGCCGGCGGTCGGGTCGGACAGCACGCGCAGGGTGCTCACCACGTCCCGTACCTCCGGCGTGGCCAGCAGCCCGCCCAGGCCGACCAGCTCCACCGGGATGCCGTGCGCGCGTACCGCCGCGGCGATCCGGGCGAACTGGGCCCGGCGCCGGCACAGCACCGCGATGCTGCGGCCCCGCTCGCCGGCCGCCCGCAGCGGCTCGTCCGCCTTCCACACCGCGGCGATCCCGGCCGCCAGCCACGCCGCCTCGTCGTCCACGGTGTCCAGCAGCGCGGCCCGTACCTCGCCGTCGGCCGCGGCCGGGCCTGGGGTCAGGACCGGTACGTCGCCGCGCAGCGAGCCGGAAATGGTGTTCGCCGCGGTCAGGATGCGCCGGTCGTTGCGGAAGCTGGTGGACAGCGGCAGCACCTGCGCCGGGCGGCCCCGGCCGCGGGCGAAGTGCGCCGGGAAGCGGGTCAGGTTGCCGGCCGTGGCGCCGCGCCAGCCGTAGATCGACTGGCACGGGTCGCCGACCGCGGTGACCGGGTGACCGCGGCCCTCGCCGGTGCCGCCGAACAGCGAGCGCAGCAGGACCAGCTGCGAGTGCCCGGTGTCCTGGTACTCATCCAGCAGCACCACCGAATACCGCGCCCGCTCGCCGCGCCCGACCTCGGGGAACCGCTCGGCGATCCGCGCGGCCAGCGACATCTGGTCGCCGAAGTCCATCGCCGAGGTCTCCCGCTTGGCGTTCTCGTACCGGTGCACCAGCGGCAGCAGCGCCACCCGCTCGGCCGCCTTGTCCAGCATCTTGCGGATCTCCGCGGACGGCTGCTTGTAGCGGGGTGCGCTCGGCAGCGCCGCCACCGCCGCCTCCAGCGAGGCGGTCCAGGCACGCAGCCGGTCCGGGGTGACCAGGTGCTCGGCCAGCTCGCCGGACAGGTCCAGCAGGTAGCCGATCAGGGTCGACTCGGCGATGTCCAGGTCGGGCAACTCGCCGTCGAAGCCCCGGACCACCCGGGCGGCCAGCTGCCAGCACAGCGCCTCGGTGAGCAGCCGCGAGGTCGGCTCCACGGCCAGCCGCAGGGCGTGCTCGGCGACCAGCCGCGCCGCGTACGCGTGGTAGGTGAGCACCGTCGGCTCGTCCTCCAGCGTGCTGGTCAGCCCGTGCCGGGCCAGCGCGGCCAGCCGCAGCCGCAGCCGCGCGCCCAGCTCGGCGGCGGCCTTGGTGGTGAAGGTGAGGCCCAGCACCTGCTCCGGGCGTACGTACCCGTTGGCGACCAGCCAGACCACGCGGGCGCTCATCGTCTCGGTCTTGCCCGACCCGGCCCCGGCGACCACCACCGCGGGCGCCAGCGGGGCGCGGATGACCTCGACCTGCTCAGGCGTGGGCGGCGGCAGCCCGAGGGTGGCGGCCAGCGCGGCCGGCCCGATCCGCGGCTCGTCCACACCCACCTCCTCGGTTCCAGTCTGCCGTGCGGCCTATTCCGTCACCTGCCGACCCTCGTCGTGCGCCGGGCAGGAGGTACGTACGGGACAGATCCGGCAGCCGCCGTTCTCCCGCGCGGTGAACGCGGCCCCGGCCATGCCGTCGGCGACGGTGAGCACCAGCCGCCGCGCCCAGGCCGGGTCGTCCACTGTGGACAGTGCCGGCTGGTCCTGCTGGCCCACGCCGGCGGCGGCCGTACCGAGCTGGACCAGGGCCGCCCCGCCCGGCTCGGCGCCGGCATCCGGGAAGGCGCGCTCCTCGACGGCGAGCTGGTACGCCCCGAGCTGCGGGTGCTCGGGCATGTCGGCCTGCCGCACCGGCGTACGCCCGGTCTTCAGGTCGATGACGACAAGTCGACCGTCGGCGTCCCGCTCCAGCCGGTCCACCCGCCCGGCCAGCACCGCCCGCTCGCCGACCGGCACCCGGAAGCCCAGCTCGACGCCGACCAGCTCCCGGCCGCCGTTGTCCAGCCACGCCAGGAACTTCCGCAGCATCGTCTCGGCCCGCGCCCGCTCCCGCCTGGTCGTCCACGGCCCGCCCAGGTCGAGCCGGGTGACCGCCTCCTCCAGCCGCGGCATCAGCTCCTCGACGGTGGCCAGCGCCGGATCCGCGGTCAGCGCCGCCAGCTCGTGGATCAGGTTGCCGATGCCTTGCGCCGCCGAGCTCCCGCGCGTACCGCCGGCGGTCTCCAGCAGCCAGCGCAGCGGGCAGGTCGCGAACTTCTCCACCTGCGAGGGCGAGACCGGGACGGTCGCGTCGGGCTCGCGTACCGGCCGCGGGTCGGACAGCGGCGGCAGGCCCCACCAGTCCTCCGGGTCCGCGCCGGCCACCCCGGAGGCGGCCAGCCGGGCCAGCTCACCGGCCGCGGCCCGGCGGCGTACCGGCTGCTCGGCCTGGTCGCACACCACCTGGCGCAGCTCGGCCACCAGCGCCGGCAGGGCGAGCGTACGGGGGACCTGGGTGACCGGCCGGGTGCCGCCGTCCGGCAGCGGGTCCAGCTCGTCCAGGAACCGGGACGGCTGGTCCTCCTCGCCGCTGGTCGCGGTCACCAGCAGCTGCCGGCTGGCCCGGGTCACCGCCACGTAGAACAGCCGGCGTTCCTCGGCCAGCAGCGGCCCGACCGGCACCGCGGGCGAGGGCGTACGCCCGGCCGCCACGTCGATCATCGCCTGCTCGCCCAGCAGCGTGCCGCGCCGCCGCAGGTCCGGCCAGGTCCCCTCCTGTACGCCCGCGACGCAGACGACCTGCCACTGCAACCCCTTGCTGGCGTGCGCGGTCAGGATGCGGACCGCGTTGCCGGTGGGCGACTGCGCGGCCAGCGTGTCGCCCGGGATCTGCTGCCCGCCCAGGTGGTCCAGGAAACCCAGCGTGCCCTCGGCCGGCAGCCGGTCCACGAACCGCGCCGCGGCCTCGAACAGCGCCACCACCGCGTCCAGGTCCCGGTCCGCGGCGGCACCCACCGAACCGCCGCGCAGGCTCGCGGTCAGCCACGTCCCGGCCAGCCCCGAGGCCGACCACACCGCCCACAGCACGTCCTCGGCCGTACCGGTCGCCGCCGTGTCCCGGGCGGTCTCCAGCAGCGCGGCCACCTTTGCCGCGGGCGCTGAGACCCGGTCCGGCAGCAACGCCATCACGGCCGGCTCGGTCAGCGCCTCCACCAGCAGCGGGCCGGACGCGCGCCGGCCGCCGCTGGCGATCTCCAGGGCGCGCAGGTGCTGCCGCAGCCGGCGCAGGGCCAGCGCGTCGGCGCCGCCGAGCGGGCCGGACAGCAGCTCGACCGCGGTGTTCTCATCCAGTACGTCCGGGATCAGCGCACACCGCAGCAGGAGCAGCAGCGGGGCGGCGCCCGCGGTGTCGACTAAGGGCAGCTCGTCGCCGGCCACCCCGACCGGCACGCCCGCCGAGGTGAGCGCCCGCCGCAGCACGGGCAGCTGGTACGCCGTGGAGCGGACCAGGACGGCCATGTCCCGCCACGGGATGCCGTCGATCAGGTGCGCGACCCGCAGCCGGTGCGCGATGTAGGCCGCCTCCTCGCTGGGCGTACGGAACAGCGACACCTCCACGCTGCCCGGCAGGGACCGCGGCGCCGGTGCCAGCTCCCGGTACGCCGGCGGCCCGCCCGCGGCCGCGGCGCCCACCGGCAGCCGCTCGGCCACCCGCCGGGAGGCGGCCAGCAGGTCCGCGCCGGCCCGCCGGGAGGTCCGCAGCGCCACCACCGGCGCCGGCCCGCCGGTCCCGAACGCGTCCGGGAACCGCCGCAGGCACCCCGGGTCGCTGCCCCGGAACCCGTAGATCGACTGGTCCGGGTCGCCCACCACGACCAGCTCGCGCGCCCCGGCGGCCAGCGCGCGCAGCAGCGCCTCCTGCGCCGGGTCCACGTCCTGGTACTCGTCCACGAAGATGTGCCGCCGCGCCGCCCGCTCCCGGGCCAGCAACCCGGCATCGTCCGCGAACTCCTCCAGCACCGCGCCGATCAGCTCCGCCGGGTCGTACGCGGTGTGGTCGGCCAGCGCCGTCACCTGCAGGTACTGCCGGAAGAAGGCCGCCGCGGCCACCCAGTCGGCCCGCTTGTGCGCCCGCCCGTACTTCGCCAGCTCCGCCGGCCCGATCCCGCGCTCGGTCGCCCGCAGCAGCAGGTCGCGCAGCTCCTCGGCGAACCCGCGGGTCAGCAGGGCCGGCCGCAGGTCCACCGGCCAGTACGCCGCCCCGTCCGCCACGTCGCCGGCCAGCAGCTCCCGGATCAGCACGTCCTGCTCGGCGCCGGTCAGCAGCCGGGGGCTCGGGTCGCCGCGGTGCACGGCCTGCCGGCGCAGCACCCCGAAGGCGTAGGAGTGGAAGGTCCGGGCGACCGGCTCGCGTACGGTCCGGCCAGGCCCGCACAGCCGCGCGGTGATCCGCGTACGCAGCTCGACCGCGGCCTTACGGGAGAAGGTGAGCACCAGGATCTGCTCGGGATCCACCCCGGCCGCGACCCGCGCCGCGACCGCCTCCACCAGCGTCGTGGTCTTCCCGGTGCCCGGGCCGGCCAGCACCAGCAGCGGCCCGCCCGCGTGCTCCACGACCTTTCGCTGCGCGGGGTCCAGATCCGGCGCCGGGGCAGCGGTAACCGGCCCCCGGACCAGCCGGTACGGCGGCGCCGTGACCGGCCGGGGTAGGTCGGCCAGCCTTCCCGTCACCGTCGCATGTGACCACGCAACCGCGAACCACCCGCATGCGCCACGCCGGGGCGCCCGCAACTATCACTGCCCGCGTCCGGGGCACTACCGACGTTTCGGCCACGCGGCCTGCGGGAAGGGGCCGCTGAGATGGCCGGGCGGCGGGAGGCGCGCGATGGGGATCCGGGGACGCAGGACCGTGCTGTTGGCGGCGGTCGTCGGGGTCGTCTCGTTGGGCGGCAGCGGCGTCGTGGCGGCGACCCAGTCGGCGGACGAGGCGGCGCTGTCGCCCGCCCGCCAGTCGGCCGACCGGGGCGTCGAGGCCCGGGTCAACGGCCTGCTGCGGCAGATGACCGTCGCGGAGAAGCTGCAACAGCTCCAGCTGCTCTCCGACGGGCAGATCACCGACGCGGACGCCCGGGCCGGGGTCGGCTCGGTGTTCAGCCTCACCGACCCGGCGCGGATCAACCACTTCCAGCAGATCGCGGTGACCCAGTCGCGGCTGCACATCCCGATCCTGTTCGCCTACGACACCATCCACGGCTACCGCACGATCTTCCCGATCCCGCTGGGCGCGGCGAGCAGCTTCGACCCGTCCGTGGCCGCCGCCGACAACGCGGTCTCCGCCCGGGAGACCGCGACCGTGGGCATCAAGCAGATCTACGGCCCGATGGTCGACGTCTCGCACGAGCCACGCTGGGGCCGGATCGCCGAGGCCGCGGGCGAGGACCCGTACCTGGGGTCGGTCATGGCCGCCGCGCGGGTCAAGGCCGCCCAGGGTGGCGACTACGCCGCGCCGGACAAGGTGGTCACCAGCGTCAAGCACTACGCCGCGTACGGGCAGCCCGAGGGCGGCCGCGAGTACAACACCACCGACATGTCCGAGCAGCGGCTGCGCAACCTGTACCTGCCGCCGTTCAAGGCCGCGGTGGACGCCGGCTCGGACACCGCGATGTGCTCGTTCAACGCGATCAACGGCGTCCCCGGCTGCGCCGACCGGCACACCGAGACCGACATCCTCAAGGGCGAGTGGGGCTTCGACGGGTTCGTCGAGAGCGACTACACCGCCGTCGCCGAGCTGCGAACCTGCCCGCCCAGCAACCCCGACACCGGGCCGTGCGGGCACGGCGTCGCCGCCGACGGGCCGGACGCCGCGCAGGCGGCGCTGAACGCCGGCACCGACTCGGAGATGGTGAGCACGAACATCCGCGACTTCGGCGCCCAGTTGCTGTCCCAGGGCCGGATCTCGATGTCCCGCCTGGACGACGCGGTACGCCGGATCCTGCGGGTCAAGTTCCGCGCCGGGCTGTTCGAGCACCCGTACGTCGACCAGACCAGGGCCACCGACCCCGCCAGCTTCCTCACCCCGGCCGACCGGGCCGCCGCCCGTACCGCCGCCTCGAAGTCCATGGTCCTGCTCAAGAACGACGGCAACGCGCTGCCGCTCAACCCGGCCAAGTCCGTCGCCGTGATCGGCCCGCTGGGCAACGACAAGCACGACATGCTGGGCCCCTGGTGGGGTCAGGGACGCGACGCCGACGCCGTCTCGGTCTTCGAGGGCATCAAGGCGCGCAACCCGAACACCACCTTCACCGAGGGCTGCACGATCGTCGACAAGGACCCGCCGGACAACACCCCGGCCGACGAGTGCGGCTCGACCGCCGGGTTCGACGCCGCGGTCGCCGCGGCGAAGGCCGCCGACCAGGTGGTGCTGGCGCTCGGCGAGAGCCGCGGCATGAGCGGCGAGGCCGCCGCGCGTACCAGCATCGACCTGCCCGGCAGGCAGCAGGAGCTGATCGAGGCCATCAAGGCCACCGGCAAGCCGTTCGTGGTGGTGCTGTTCAACGGCCGGCCGCTGACCCTCTCGGCCGTGGCCGCCTCCGCCCCGGCGATCCTCGAGGCCTGGTTCCCCGGCGTCGAGGCGGGCAACGCGGCCGCCGACGTGCTGTTCGGCACCGTCAACCCGGGCGGCAAGCTCCCGGTCTCCTTCCCGCGGACCCTCGGCCAGGTGCCGATCTACTACAACCACGAGCCCACCGGCCGGCCGTGCGGCGTCGGCTCCAAGTACAACTCGCGCTACCGCGACCTCACCGCCTGCGACGCGCTGTACCCGTTCGGCTACGGCCTCAGCTACACCACCTTCTCCGTCACCAACCTGCGGCTGTCCGCGCCCACGGTCTCCAGGAACGGCTCGGTCGTCGCATCGGTCGACGTCACCAACACCGGCAACCGGGCCGGCGACGACGTGGTCCAGCTCTACCTGCACGACCCCGTGGCCAGCATCTCCCAGCCCGTACGCCGGCTGCGCGGCTTCCAGCGCGTCACCCTCGCCCCTGGCCAGCGGCGTACCGTCACCTTCACCCTCGACCGCGGCGACTTCGGCTTCTACGACAACAGCGGCCACTTCGTGGTGGAGCGCGGAGCCATCGACGTGTACGCCGGCGACAGCTCCACCGCCGACCTGACCCGCACCTTCACCGTCCGCTAACCGGGCAGCAGGCGACCGCTGCGGTCCTTGGGGAACTCGACCAGGCACGTGACGGTGTGGTCGCCGGTGGCCCAGATGAACCGGGTCGGGGCGAGGTAGTACATCTGGCTGCCGGCCGGCAGGTCCCGGTCGCCGAGCTTGTCCTCGCAGATCTTGTTGGCCTGCTCCTCGACCTGGCTGTCGCCCGGGTACGTGCTGCCCGGGATGGTGCCGATGGCGTACACCTCGTCGCGGTGCGGCTTGGCGCAGTCGATGACCGGCACGTCGACGATCCGGTCGCTCTCCGGCAGCTTCGCCGTGCACTCGCCGACCTTCAAGGTGGTCACGTCGTGCCGCTCGGCTCCCGGCGGCGTCGAGGTCTGCGGGTCCGGGTCCGGCAGCAGGCTGCCGATGATCACCAGGACGATCAGCAGCGTCCACAGGCTGCCGAGCACGACGCCGACGATCGCCATGGCCTTGCCCCGGCCGCCGCGGTTGCCGATCTGCACCAGCGCGCCGACGCCCAGACCGATCGCGACGACCGCGCCCGGAAGGATGCCAAGCACCAGCGCGGCAATGGCCAGCCCGTTCCAGCTCCGGTTGGCCGGCGGCTGGTTCTGCCACGGCGGCGGCGGGTAACTCGACTGCGGCGGCGGAGGATAGCTCGGCCACTGCTGCGGAGGCTGGTTCTGGGTCGGCGGCACGTCACCGTACGGCGTGGTCCACTGGTCGCTCACGACAGGAGGATGACAGACAGCACGCGGTGTCGTGGCCGTACATGGGAAAGCCCCCTCCGCTACGGGCTGAACCAGGCGGCAGCCTGGAACAGACCCTCGCTGGTCCGGGAGCCACCGACGATCACCCCGTGTTTGCTCACACCTCCCAACTCGTCATCGCCCGGCGTACCGACCGATGGCAGGTAGCTGACCACACCGTTCCGGGTAACTGAGATCCGGACTGCCGGCACCTCGGTCGCGACGATCCGGCCACGGTTGTCGATCTGCGGATTGCGGATGTTCGGGCCAGCCAGAACGGTCACCTCGGTGATCACGCCGTTCCGCCACACGAACGGCATCCACACCGGGTCCCCCGGATTGATGGCCAGGCCTACCGCCTCGCCGCGATCGTTGAAATCGGTGATTAGGGTGTACGCCCGGGGTGCGACGGCGGTGAGCCGGCCGTCAAACCAGACGAATCCCTGCGAGCCGCCATCCGACGGCTGGTAGTTGCCCGCCACATTGCCGTGCGAGTTGATGAAGGTGGGCACCGCGGCCTGCCCCGCTATGGCCGGCAACTTGACCGTCATGCCATGTCGCCATATAACTCCGGTCGCCGGATCCGTACCGTACGCGGCTACACCGGCAATTTCCCCACGGTCGTTGATGGCCGTTGCGATCCCAGAGGTCACATCGGCGCCGAAGTCGGTCATGACACCGTTTTCCCAGAGGAACGGGCGCGGAGTACCTCCGTATCCGACAGCGCCAACCACCTGACCACGGTTGTTCAGCGCATTCGGATTGGCGTCGCGGGCGAGTCGGGTCAGCACGCCGTGGCTCCAGATGAACCCGCCGGCCTGGTCGTAGACGACCAGGTAGCCGATCACCTGGCCGAGGTTGTTGACCGCGGTCGGGCCGAAGCCCGGATAGTCCAGCATGAGTCCGAGATCGGTGAACACACCTTTGTTCCACAGAAACCCGTGCTGTTGCTCGCCGAGTGTGGTGGCCGAATTCGAGTAGCCGGCGACCATCTTCCCGTCATCGCTGACGGCCGTCGCGAAACTGTAGGTGCCGCCCGGCAGCGTGCCGAGCCCGACAGCCCTGGGCCGATTTGCCGTTGGTGTCGCAAATGCCGGCGACGACGGTGCGGCGGAAAGGACCCCGACCGCGACCACCACCAGCGCACCCAACCTGCCGGTCCATTTCCGCCCGCGTGCCGGTGAATGCGCCATGGTGCCCCCCTAGTCGCACCATGAATGTACGAGAAACCGAGCCCTCAGCACAGTGCGGGAATGAGCTGACCCAGAACTGACCTTTGGTGGTCAGCTCACGCCGTCCCAGCGGGCCAGGCGCATGTTGACCCGGCCGTTGCGGATCGGGACGCCCTCGGCCTCCAGCAGGGCGAGCTGGCGGGTGGTCAGGTGCTCTGCCGGGGTGCCGTTGGACCGCAGTACGCGATGCCACGGCACCCCGTCGTCCGTCTCGGTCGCCATCACCTTGCCGACGGCGCGCGGGGCGTTGGAGCCGAGGTATTCGGCGATGTCGCCGTACGACATCACCTTGCCGCGCGGGATGCGCGCGACCACCTCGAGCACCTGCTCGGCGAACTCCACCCGGTCAGTATGTCGGCAGCGCCTTGTCCACCTGCGTGGCCCAGGCGGTGACCCCACCCTGGACGTGTACGGCGTCGGCGAAGCCGGCCTGCTTGACCGCGGCCAGCGCCTCGGCCGAGCGCACCCCGGACTTGCAGTACAGCACCAGCTGCCGGTCCTGCGGCAGCGTGGCCAGCGCCTCGCCGGACAGGATGTCGCCCTTCGGCACCAGCACCGAGCCCGGGATCTTCACGATCTCGTACTCGGCCGGCTCCCGGACGTCCACCAGCTCGATCCGCTTGCCGCTGTCCAGCCAGCTCTTCAGCTCGGTCGCGGTGATCGTCGAGCCGGCGGCCGCCTCCTGCGCCTCCTCCGAGACCTGGCCGCAGAACGCCTCGTAGTCGATCAGCCCGGTGATCGTCGGGTTCTTGCCGCAGATCGGGCACTCCGGGTCCTTGGCGACCTTGATGCCGCGGTAGGTCATCTCCAGGGCGTCGTACACCATCAGCCGGCCGACCAGCGGCTCGCCGGTGCCGGTCAGCACCTTGATCGCCTCGGTCACCTGGATGGAGCCGATGGAGGCGCACAGCACGCCCAGCACACCGCCCTCGGCGCAGGAGGGCACCATGCCGGGTGGCGGGGGCTCGGGGTAGAGGCAGCGGTAGCACGGGCCGTGCTCGGCCCAGAACACGCTGGCCTGCCCGTCGAAGCGGTAGATCGAACCCCAGACGTACGGCTTGTTCAGCAGCACGCAGGCGTCGTTGACCAGGTAGCGGGTGGCGAAGTTGTCGGTGCCGTCCACGATCAGGTCGTACTGGGCGAACAGGTCGAGCGCGTTGTCGTTGCTCAGCGCGGTCTCGTGCACCACGACGTTGACCAGCGGGTTGATCTCCTTGATGGAGTCCCGCGCCGACTCGGCCTTGGGCCGGCCGATGTCGGACTGGCCGTGGATGATCTGGCGCTGCAGGTTGGACTCGTCGACCACGTCGAAGTCCACGATGCCCAGGGTGCCGACCCCGGCCGCGGCCAGGTACATCAGGGCGGGCGAGCCGAGACCGCCGGCGCCCACGCACAGCACCTTGGCGTTCTTCAGCCGCTTCTGCCCGTCCATCGCGATGTCCGGGATGATCAGGTGCCGGCTGTACCGCCGGACCTCCTCGACGCTCAGCTCTGCGGCCGGTTCGACCAGGGGCGGCAACGACACGGCGGTACTCCTCGGCTCGTACGGATACCTGGGGCACAACCTCGCTGTGTACGCCCATTGTTCCGGCTGCCCCATTGTCCCGCGTAGCCGACCCGGGTGCGTACTTCTCCGCACCGCGGTACGCGCGCCCGGCCGCCGGGCCTCTGCTGTGGGCGGTCACCCACCGGGGCCGCCCGACAAGGAGGTTTCTCCCGATGTTCGATGTCCTGCGTACCCGGCACGCCGCGGCGGCCACCCTGGCTGCCGGCGCCCTGGCCGGCGGGTTGCTGGCGAGCGGTTCGGCCGCGGCGGCGCCCGCCGCACCCGCGGTTGCCGCGTCCGCGACCCTCTCCGCCGTCGTCAACGGCAACGGCACCGCCGGCACCAACCTGCTCTCCCGCGGCAGCGGCGCCATCTCGGCGTCCTACGCGGTCGCTGACGGCAGCACCAGCTCGTACGAGGTGATCTTCGACCGCGACGTCAGCAACTGCGCCTACACCGCGACCCTCGGCGGCCTCACCACCGAGACCCAGCTGCCGGCCTTCATCTCCATCGCCCGCCGCGCCAACAAGCCGACCGGCGTCTTCGTCCGGATCTCGGACCTCACCAACGCCAACCTGAACGCGTTCCGCAAGTTCCACCTGGTCGTCGTCTGCTGACCACCGCCCTACCCTCCCCAGGACCGCCGCCGCTCGCCACCCCCTCCAAGCGAGCGGCGGCGCTCGTCGTTGCCGGCCCGCGTGCCGCGCGGGTTGCGGTTGCCGGGGCGGCAGCTTCTAGCGTCGAGCCATGAACCAGATCGTGGGGACGTGGTCGATCCAGCAGGTGGCCCGGCTGTCCGGCGTGACGGCGCGGACGCTGCGCTACTACGACCAGATCGGGTTGCTGCACCCGGCGTGGGTGGGGGCGGGCGGGCTGCGGCACTACGGGCAGGAGCAGTTGCTGCGGCTGCAGCAGATCCTCCTGCTGCGCGAGCTGGACCTGGACCTGGCCGCGATCAGGGCCGTGGTCGACGGTACGTGCGACCGGCTGGAGGCGCTGCGCGCGCACCACGAGCGCCTGCTCGCCGAACGCGGGCGGCTGGATCGGCTCGCCGCCACCGTGGCCGCCACGATCACGCACCTGGAAAGGGGTACCGACATGCCGGCGGAGCAGATGTTCGAAGGGTTCCGGTTCGACCGGGAAGGGCTCGACGAGCTGGAGGCGAAGATCGTCGAGCGCACCGGGCAGACCGAGCAGCCGTACTTCGAGGAGGTCAGGCGGCAAACCGCGGACTGGACCGACGAGCGGTTCCAGCAGGCCGAGGCGGAGGCGGCCGAGATGGAGGGCCAGATCCTCGCCCTGCTGCGCACCGGGGCGGCCGTCGACGACCCGGCCGTCTTCGCGGTGCTCGACCAGGACGTGGCCGGGCAGCGCGAGCTGTGGTCGCTGGACGCGGACGGCTACGCCCAGCTGGGTCGGGCATTCGCCGCCGTGCCGGAACTACGTGCGCGCCTGGACGCGCGGGATCCGGCGCTGGCCGAGTACCTGCGGGACGCGATGATCGCGTACGCGGACGCCCGGCTGCGGTAGCTAGTTCCCGACCGGGAGGTTGCTGGGTGCCGGCGGGCCGACCACCTCGTGGCTGCCGTCCGGGTACGGCCACGGGTTCGGCGTACAGCCGCCGGTGGACAGCGTCTGCTGCATCATCACCGGAGCGGGGCCGCCGGGGCGCCCGCACAGCTCGTGGTGGTGCCCGAAGCTGTGCCCGACCTCGTGCGTGATCAGGTACTGGTGGTAGAGCGGCAGGTCGCCGTTGAAGGCCACCGCGCCGCGGACCCAGCGGGCGTCGTTGATCACCGCGCGGCCGACACCGCCGTTGTAGCAGGAGGTTTCCGAGCGCACGGTGTAACCGCACAGTTGCCGTACGGTCATCGTCGAGGTCAACGAGACCCGAAAGGCCGCCACGCCCGGGTTGTCGACCCGCTGGAACGACATCCGGCCGCCGGCCCCCCAGCCGCGGGGGTCGGCCAGGATGCGCTCCACCTCGGCCGCGAACGCCGCGCCGTTGGCCGTGACGCCGCCCTCGATCTCGACGGTGTACTGCTGGAGCGGGCCCGATCCGGTCACCGCCGAGGTGCCCGGCACGACCGTGAACGCATTGGTGCCGCGGGTGGCGTACGCCCCGCCCGGCGGCAGCGCGTCCGCGGGCGTACCCGCGGGCACGCCGGTCGGGTTGTCCTCCGGCACCTCGGCGTACACCTGGGTGTCGCGCGGCGCGGCCATCGGCGAGCCGGAGGCGGCCGCCGGGGTGCCGTTCTGCGGTGCGGCGGGCGGGGTGAGCAGGTCCATCGCGCACAGCGCGGTGGCCACGACCAGCACCGGGATCGCGTACGCCCGCCAGCCGTAGGTCTCCACGAACCGGGCCAGCCTGCCCCGCCGTGCCGGCGCGTTCGTCCGTGGCTGGTAGCCGCGACCCTTGCCACGGGCGGCCACGCCGTACGTGCCGGTGTAGTTACGGCCCGCCGGCCGGGTCGCCGTGCTCTGCTCGGCGCGGCGCTGGGTCGGCGGCTCGGTCCGGTACTGCTGCGCGCCCCGGTAGTCGGCCCGGTACTCACCCCGGCGGTCGGCGCCGGGGTCAGCCCGGTAGTCGGTGCCCTGGTCGGCGCGGTACTCGGCCCGATGGTCGCCGTGGTCGGCGCGACGGCCGGCCTGGTGGCCGGTTTGGTGACCGCTCGCCGGCCGCGACCCGGTCCTCGCGTAACGCGAGTACGGGTCGGAACGTTCGGTAGGCGGACGGGTCACCCGGACAGCCTTCCACAGCGGCTCCGTTCGGCCTTACCCGCGGGGGGCGTGTCGCCGCCCGTCCGGGCAACGGCGCCGGTCGCGGTGTCCTCCCGGAGCGCGAGGAACGCCCTGGCCACGGCGAGCGGGTCCTCCATCTGGGCGACGTGGCCGACCCCGGGCAGGACCAGCAGCCGCGCGCCCGGGATGGTCCGCGCGGTCCGCGGCGCGACCCGTACGTTCACCAGCTTGTCCCGGTCGCCCCACACCACCAGCGTCGGCGCCTGGATGCGCGCGGCGAACCGCCACAGCGACCGCGCACCCGGCAGGTAACCGCCCACCAGGCCGCGCAGCGAGCGGATGAACGCGGTCATCTGCCACGGCTGCCCGGCCCGCTGCCGGGCGTCCTCGACCGCCTCGGCCAGCCGCTCGGGCGGAACCAGCGACGGGTTGCCGTAGCACAGCTCCAGCACCTGCCGGACCCGTACGGCCGGGTCGGTGGCCGCCAGCCGCCGCTCGGCGACCCGCCCGATGCCGGGCAGCAACAGCAGCGGCATCATCCGCTCCTCGCGGTTGCGCGGGTCCAGGTCGGGCACCGCGGGCGAGATGAGCGTGAGCGTACGGACCAGGTCCGGCCGGGCCGCCGCGACCATGATCGCGATGGCGCCGCCCATGGAGTTGCCGAACAGGTGGACCGGGCCGCACCCGCGCTGGGCGAGGTAGCCGATCACCACCCGGGCGTGGCCGCGCAGCGAGTAGTCCCCGCCGGCCGCCGGGTCGGACCGGCCGAACCCGGGCAGGTCCACGGCCTCCGCGTCCAGGTGCCCGGCCAGCAGCGCGGCCAGGTCGGTCCAGTTCGTCGCCTGCCCGCCGAGGCCGTGCAGGTAGAGCGCCGGCTCGCCGCCCTCCGGCCCCGGCGTGTGCCGCACGTGCAGCGCGCCACCGGCCACCCGTACCGTCCGCCCGGGCCACGGGGGCGTGCGGGGATCAAGCTGCGGCAGGGGCGCGTCCGACAGCCGGGCGGGGGCGAGGGGTGCAGTCACGGCACCCCACGGTACGACCCCAACCCCCCGCACGCCCACACCTCACAACCCACCACTACCGCCCGCAACCACCCCATAACCCCCCGCCGCCACCCACCCCCGCCGCGTCCGCCCCGATGATCAACGCCGAGTACCTACCGGAAACCGCTGGGCAGATCGGCGTTGATCATGGTGGGGCCTCCCCACGCCGCCCCGCGGGCGGCGTGGGGCGACGGGGTGGCGCCGGAGGTTCAGGCGGACTTGCGGGCTGTCTTCTTGGCGGGGGCCTTCTTGGCGGCCTTCTTCGCGGGTGCCTTCTTGGCCGGGGCCTTCTTGGCGGGGGCGGCGTCCTCGTCCTCGGCGGCTTCGGCGGCGGCCTTGCGGGGGGCGGCCTTCTTGGCCGGCGCCTTGGCGGGTTGCTCGCCGCGCGCCTGCTTCGCCGCCGCGACGCTCTGCCGCAGCGCCGCCATGAGGTCGATCACCTCACCACCACCGGCCGCGGCCTCGGGCTCGGCCTCGACGACCTCCCGGCCCTCGATCTTGGCGTCGATCACCTGCTGCAACGCCTCGCGGTACTCATCGTGGTACTGGTCCGGCTCGAAGTCCCCCGCCATCGACTCGATCAACGACTCGGCCATGGCCAGCTCCTGCGGCCGCGCCGCGATGTCCTCGTCCAGGAAGGCGAAGTCGGGCGTACGGATCTCATCCGGCCACAGCATGGTCTCCATGACCAGCACGCCGTCCCGCACCCGCAGCGTGGCCAACTGCTCCCGGCTCCGGATCGCCACCTTGACCACGGCGACCATGCCCGAGGTCTCCAGCGCGTCCCGCAGCAGCACGTACGGCTTGGCCGCGGCCTTGTCCGGCTCCAGGAAGTAGGACCGGGCGAAGTAGATCGGATCGACCTGGTCCAGCGGGACGAACTGGAGCACGTCGACCACCTTGGCCGAGGACAGCGGCAGGTCGGCCAGGTCCTCGTCGGTCAGCACGACGGTCTCGCCGCTGTCCAGCTCGTACCCCTTTGCGATGTCGGAGTACGGGACCTCCTCGCCGTCGATGGCGCAGGTCCGCTTGTACTTGATCCGCCCACCGTCGGCGCGGTGCACCTGGTGGAACGAGACGTCCTTCTCCTCGGTCGCCGAATACAGCCGGACCGGGATGCTGACCAGCCCGAACGAGATGGCGCCCTTCCAAATCGCTCGCATGGGCTAAGCCTCGCACCACCAGCGCCTCTTGTCGCGTATTCGGGTGCAGAGTGGAGCGCATGGAGCCTGACGCCCCGCTGCCGGAACCCGACCTGCCGGACCCCGAGCCGACCGACACCGAGCTGACCGTGACCTTCCGCCCCGACACCGGCGCCAACCCGGTGGTGCGGGTGCTGCGCGACCCGGCGGTGGACGGTGACCGCGGCGACCACCCGCATCCCGACGCGGCGCTGGCCGCACTGGCCGCGCTCTCCGACCCGTTCGCCCCGGTGCCGCCGAACACGCCGTCGACGACGATCTACGGCGGCCCGCAGATCGCCACGGTCACCGGGACCTGGCGCGGCATACCGGTGGACGCCACGTTCACCAAGTCCGGCGGCGCCGAGATGCACCGCTGGGAGCTGGTGGGGCCGCTGCTCGACATCGGCGAGTACCCCAACGCCTGAGCGGCCTCACCGCAGCTCGTCGCTCTCCGGGCGTACCTCGGCCGGGTCCTTGTCCGGCCGCAACCCGCGCCAGGAGGCGTGCCGGAGCATGCCGTCCAGCGTGACCTGGGCGTACTCGACCTCGCCGACCAGGACCGGCTCGACCCAGCGCGCGTCGCGGGCATGGTCGCGCGGGATCTCGGTGCTGAACGGCGAGGTACGCCGGCCCAGCGCGCCGACCCGCTCGGTGAGGTCGCGGAGCATCGCCTCGGTGAAGCCGGTGCCGACGTGCCCGACGTACCGCAGCCGGTCGCCCGCGGGCAGGCCGAGCAGCAGCGAGCCGACCATCCCGGCCCGCCGCCCCTGCCCCGGCCGCCAGCCGCCGACCACGACCTCCTGCTGGTTGGTGACCTTCACCTTCAGCCAGGCCGGGTTGCGGCGGCCCGGGGTGTAGGTGGAGTCCAGCCGCTTGGCGAGGATGCCCTCCAGCCGCTGCGCCTTGCTGGCTTCTAAGACGTCGGTGCCGCTGCCCTCGAAGTACGGCGGGGTGCGGACCGACTCGGCCTCCAGGGCCAGCTCGGCCAGCAGGTCGCGGCGCTGGGTGTACGGCAGCGTGAGCGTGCTGTGACCGCCCAGGTGCAGCACGTCGAACAGGTAGTAGGTGACCGGGACGCGGGCGACCAGTTGGGCGCTGGGGTTGCGGATGTGCATGCGTTCCTGGATGGCGCCGAAGTTGGGGACGCCCTGGTGGTAGGCGACCAGCTCGCCGTCCAGGATGGCCGGTACGCCGCCGAGCAGGTCCGGTACGTGCGTCAGCTCGGGGTAACCCAGCGTGACCTCGCGATCGTTCCGGGAAAACAGCCGCAACTGTCCACTCTGGACATAACCGATCGCCCGCACGCCGTCCCACTTGAACTCGTACCCCCAGCCGGCGTCGCTGGCCGGCAGTTTTCCCGGCACCGCCAGCATCGGCCGTACCAGCTCGGGTAGGTGTCCGTCGGAGGCCACCTCTGGCACGCTACCCCCGCGAGGCGGCAGTGGAGCGGAGCGAGCGCGCCGAGCAGTGGGCACAGCGGGAGTCGGGAGGGACCGTATGGCGCAGCAGCGGATCCGGGTCGTGGTGGACGAACGCGAGCTGCAACTGTCCAACCTGGACAAAGTGCTGTACCCGCAGGCCGGGTTCAGCAAGGCCGAGGTGATCGACTACTACACCCGCATCGCGCCCGCGATCCTGCCGCACCTGACCAACCGCCCGCTGACGATGAAGCGCTACCCCAACGGCGTCGACGGGTCGTTCTTCTTCGAGAAGAACGCGCCCTCGCACACCCCGGACTGGGTGCGTACGGCCCGGCTGCCGGTCCCGGGTAGCACCATGCAGCGCGACGAGATCGACTACGTGGTCTGCGAGGAGCGCGCCGCCCTGGTCTGGCTGGCCAACCTCGCCGCCCTGGAACTGCACATTCCACAGTGGACGATCCGCAAGCGGAAGTCGGCGAAAGGCCCGGCACACGGGGCGGATCTGCTCGTCTTCGACCTCGATCCCGGCGCACCCGCGTCCATTGTGGACTGTACCGAGGTGGCCTGCCTGCTGCGCGACCTGATCGCCGCGGACGGGTTGACCGGCTACCCGAAGACCAGCGGCCGCAAGGGCATGCAGGTGTACGCCCCGATCGCCGAGTCCGACGAGGGGCGTACCTCCGAGTACGCCAAGGACCTGGCCGAGCGGCTGGAGCGCAGCCACCCGAAACTGGTCGTGTCGAGGATGGCCAAGGCGCTGCGGCCGGGGAAGGTGCTGGTCGACTGGAGCCAGAACAACGCCGCGAAGACCACCGTCGCGCCGTACTCGCTGCGCGCGGCCGAGCAGCCCACCGTGTCCACGCCGGTGACCTGGGCGGAGGTGGAGGCCGGCCGGCCGCTGCGGTTCACCGCCGGGGACGTGCTGGCCCGGTTCGAGGCCGACGGCGACCTGTTCGCCGGCCTCACCACCGCCGACCGCCCGCGGTTGCCGGCCCGGAAGGCGGGGCGGGCACAATGATCGCTGCTGCGGACAATCTGGCAGCGGACGGACAGGAGCGGGCATGACCGAGAAACCGTGGGAGAGCTCTCCTGAGGATGTCGCCGAGCAGCAGGCCGAGGTGACGCCGGACGCGGACGCGCCGCGGACGCCGGTCTCGGTGCCGTGGGACGTCGACCCGGCCGACGCCGCGGAGCAGCACGCCGAGGTCCCCATGGATGAGGACGACTGGCGCTAGGGTCTGCCGCGAAGTCGACTGGCGGCGCGGATCGACGCCCAGACGACGACCGGCCGCGTTCTCGTCGTCACCCATACAACAGCGGTATGGGCTCCTCCTCGGCCTTGCCGGACGCCGCCTG
>Ga0081455_10001500_pt1 | contig 28818 bp, 26 predicted proteins | sample TabmetS3T2R1_FD_70207 | JGI IMG/M metagenome (GOLD analysis project Ga0081455, IMG submission 70207) | Tabebuia heterophylla rhizosphere microbial communities from the University of Puerto Rico - S3T2R1 | ecosystem: Host-associated > Plants > Roots > Rhizosphere ... | reverse complement strand
GCGCTCCTGGCCGACACCATCGAGGAGAACACCGACCAGATCTGGCTCATCGCCGTGATGATGATCCTGGGGGCGCTGGCGCTGGCGTGGGCCGACGGCGTGCGGGGCAAGCGCACGATCGACGAGGTGGGACTGCGCGACGCGCTGGTGATGGGCGCGGCCCAGTCGCTGGCCCTGCAGCCCGGCCTCTCGCGTTCGGGCGTCACCATCACCGTCGGCCGGTTCTCGGGCCTCAGCCGCGACGGTGCCGCCCGCTTCGCCTTCCTCATGAGCCTGCCCATCACGGCCGGGGCGCTCGTCTTCAAGTGGTTCGACGTGTCGAACGAGGGTGGCATCCCGGCGGATCTGAGGGTGCCGTTCGTGTGGGGCATCGTCGCCTCGGCCATCACCGGTTACATCGCGGTGTGGGGCACGCTGAAGCTGATCCGCACCCACTCGTTCCTGCCGTTCGTCGTCTACCGCATCATCGTCGGGGTCCTGATCCTGCTGATCCTCGCCAGCTCGTTCCGCTGATCAGGCGCCGGCCAGCGCGAGCACGACCGATCCATTGGTGAGCACCCACGCGACCCGGGGTGCGTCGGCCTCGGGAACGGCCACGGTGATCGACTGCTCGCCCACGGCGACCACCACCGCCACCTCGATGAGCGGGAACGAGGGCTCGTTCTCTGGAGGACTCGGCCCGTCCTCCGGCAGCGCGGGTATGACCGCCAGCACGTCCACGAGGTCGCCGACCGTCAGCGGCGGGACGGCCAGCGGACCGATCGGGATCGCCACCGCTCGGTGCCCGGCGGGCACCAGCGCGGCCACGCCGGTCAGACCCTGCGGTGCCAGTCGTTCGGGCACGAGAGGCTCGCCGGCGGCCACCGGTTGGCGCACCACCGACCCGGACGGCGGCTCCGCCAGGGCACCCGGGGTCACCGCCGCCTCGGGCAGCCGGCGCACCTCGACCGCAGAGCCGTCGACGAGGTCGCCAGGGGCCAGGTCGCGGGTGGCGACCGCCACCGGCCGGGCGCGCCCCCAGCGCTGGCGGGCCGCCTCGGCGGACGAGACCAGCGACACGACGACCAACCCGGTGACGATGGCGAGCCCCAGCACCACCGCCCGGCGAACCACCGTCCTGGCGAGTGCGCGCCGGGCGCGTACGCCGAGCAACACGGGGAGAGGGGACACGGCTTCCTCCGGAGCGGGGGTCGGCGGGACCAGCGGGGGAAGCCGATGTGCACGCTAGCGCAGTGGGTCCGGGGCGGATCGCGCCCCGACCGACCGGCGGCTACGGCGTGAAGAGGCCGTCGGGGAGCAGCCCGATGGCCCGGAACAGGACCTTGCGCACCACCTCGGCGTTGCGCTCGAGCATGGCGAAGACCTCGTCCATCGTGACGGGCTCGATGCCGGGGACCCCCTCGAGCCCGACGTCGTAGTCGGTGATCAGGGCGATGGCCGCGTAGGGGATGTGCGCCTCGGCCGCCAGCACGGCCTCGGGCATCTGGGTCATGTTGACGACCTGCCAGCCCTGGGCCGCGTACCACCGCGACTCGGCCCTGGTGGAAAACCGCGGCCCGTTGATCACCACGACCGTCCCACCATCGTGGACGGTGACGCCCTCGGCCCGGCAGGCCTCGACGGCGGCGGCGCGCAGCCGGGCGTCGTACGGCGCCGCGAAGCTCACATGGTCGACGGGCGCCAGCCCCCCAGGGGTGCCGGGACCGTCGTGGAAGGTGGCGTCGCGGCCGTATGTGCGATCGACGATCTGGTCCACGACCACGAAGTCACCCCGGCGGATCTCGGGCTGCAGCGATCCCGAGGCGCACGGCGCGAACAGCGCCCGCACGCCCAGCTGCCACAGCGCCCACGCGTTGGCCCGATAGGGGACCCGGTGTGGCGGCAACGTGTGGTCGCGGCCGTGCCGGGGGAGGAACGCCACCCGGCAAGATCCGACCGAGCCGATCGTCACCGGTGCCGAGGTCGCACCGAACGGGGTGTCGACGACGACCTCGACGGCGTCGTCGAGCAGGGTGTAGAGGCCGGATCCCCCGTAGACGCCGACGTCGGCGCGGCGCGCCTCCGCCCCGGCCCCGCTCACCCGCCGCCGCTGGCCGCCGTCGGCGACGAAGAGGACGAGGACGCCGACGAGGAGGCCGACGAGGACTTGGCCCCGTCGCTCGAGCCGCCGTCGCCGTTGGAGCCCGCTGACGTCGACTTCTTGTCGGACGAGCCCGAGGACTCTGAGCCCGAGGACTCCGAGCCCGACGAGGACTCCGAGGACGCCGAGGACGCCGAGGACTTGGCCGCCTTCCGGCTGTCGGTCTTGTAGAACCCCGACCCCTTGAACGCGATGCCAACCGCCTGGAACACCTTGCGAAGCTCGCCCCCGCACACAGGGCACTCGGTCAGCGGGTCGTCGGTGAACGACTGGACGACCTCGAGCGGCTCGCCGCAGTTGCGGCAGCGGTACTCGTACGTGGGCATCTGGACTCCGGAGGGACTCACGCACCGCCGATGGCGGCCGGTTGGAATTAGCACTCGCGACTTGAGAGTGCCAAGGCTAGCGCCCCGGCCGGTACGATCGCCGCGTCGTGAGCGCGTTCTCGCCACTCTCGCCGCAGGTCGCCACCGTGTCCCCGGGCGTAGCGGTCGCCTGCGTCGCTGGCGCGTACCTTCTGGGGACCTTCCCCAGCGCTCGGTTGGCTACCCGCCGCCGGGGTGTCGACCCCACGGCCGCCGGGTCCGGCAATCCCGGTGCCACCAACGTGTACCGCACCGCAGGGCGTCGGGCGGGTGTGTTGACCCTGGCTGGCGATCTGATCAAGGGGGCGGGGGCCGCGGCGCTGGGCTGGGCCATCGGTGGCCACGGCCTCGGGGTGGCCTGCGGCGTGGCCGCTGTCGTGGGCCACGTCGCCCCGCTGCGGGGTCTCCGTGGGGGCAAGGGGGTGGCCACCGTCGCGGGCATGGCGTTGGTGCTGTTCCCGCTCGCCGCGCTGGTGTCGGCAGCGGCGTTCGTGGCCGTGACCGCTATCAGCCGGACCGTGTCGCTGGGCTCGATCGCCGCCGTGGCCGTCCTGCCGGCGGCGGCCGGCGCGCTTGGTGCGCCGGGGCGCGAGGTGGCGGCGCTGACCGGATGCGCCGTGATCGTGATCGCCCGCCACCGGGGGAACATCGGACGCCTGTGGCGGGGCGAGGAGCCCCACCTGGGCACGGCGGCATGAGCTCCGCGGGGGTCCACTAGCGTTCGAACGGTGAGCGTTCGAAAGGCAGTCGTCCCCGCGGCAGGGCTGGGCACCCGCTTCCTCCCGGCGACCAAGGCGCAGCCGAAGGAGATGCTGCCGGTCGTCGATCGCCCGGCGATCCAGTACGTGGTCGAGGAGGCGGTGCGGGCGGGGATCGACGACATCCTGATCATCACGGGCCGGGGCAAGCGCAGCCTCGAGGATCACTTCGACCGCTCGATCGAGCTGGAGACGTCGTTGGACGCGGCGGGCAAGCTGGAGGAGCTCGAGGAGATCCGGCGCCTGGCGGAGCTCGCCGACATCCACTACGTCAGGCAGGGCGAGGCCCTGGGTCTCGGCCACGCGGTGTCGGTCGCCCGCAAGCACGTGGGCGACCATCCGTTCGCCGTGATGCTCGGCGACGACATCATGGACGAACGGTTCCGGGTGCTCGAGCAGATGATCACCGCCTACGAGCAGACCGGGAGCTCGATCATCGCCGTCAAGCGGTTCCCGATCGAGGAGATCTCCTCCTACGGGTGCGTCGACGCGGAGCCGGCCGACGACGGGCTCGTGCGCCTCCGCGGCATCGTCGAGAAGCCCAAACCCGCCGATGCTCCGTCCGACCTGGCCGTGGTCGGCCGCTACGTGTTCACACCCGAGATCTTCGATGCCCTCGACCGCACCAAGCCGGGCGTGGGCGGTGAGATCCAGCTCACCGACGCCATCGCCATCCTGCTGGAGGACCAGACGGTGCACGGGTTCGTGTTCGAGCACGGCCGGTTCGACATCGGCAAGAAGCTCGACTACCTGCGGGCCACGGTGGAGCTGGCGCTGGACCGCGAAGACCTCGGTCCCGAGTTCGCGTCGTACCTGGCCGACGCGGTTCGCCGCCGGGGGCTCGTGTAGTGGACCCTCGCGGAAGTCATCGTGGCGTCTCGCCGGCCATCCATCCACGGAACCTCCGCGAGCGCCCACTAGTGGTGCGATGATCCCGCTAGACGACGCCATAGCCCACGTGCTGGCCGGCTGCGCGCCGCTCCCGCCGGCGCGGATGCCGACCACCATGGCGGTGGGGTGTGTGCTGGCGGCGGATGTTGTCGCGAGTGAGCCGGTGCCGCCGTTCGCCAACACGGCCATGGACGGCTACGCGTTGCGGGCGGCCGACGTGGCCGCCGTGCCGGTGACGCTGCCGGTGGTGGCGGAGGTGGCCGCCGGCCATCCGGCGCCGCGACCGCTCCAGGCCGGTGAGGCCATGCGGATCTTCACGGGGGCACCGATGCCCGAGGGCGCGGACGCCGTGGTGATGGTGGAGCGGACCGAGCGGCGTGACGGCGGCAAGGCCGTCGAGATCCAGGTGTCGGTCGATCCCGGCAACCACGTGCGGGCGGTGGGCGAGGACCTCCACGCCGGCCAGCGGGTCTTCGGCGCCGGAGACGAGCTGACGCCCGCCCGTCTCGGCGTGCTCGCATCCCTGGGCATCGACGAGGTCGAGGCGCACCCGCGGGCCCGGGTGGGCGTGATGTCGACGGGTGACGAGCTGGTGGTGGGCCCAGGTCCTCTCCAGCCCGGACAGATCCGCGACAGCAATCGCCCGGCCCTGCTGGCGCTCGTGGCGCAGGGGGGGTTCGACGCCGTGGACCTCGGCCGCGTCGCCGACGACGAGGCCGCCATCACGGCGGGGCTGGAGACCGGTGCCGCCAGGTGCGACGCGGTCCTCACCAGCGGCGGGGTGTCGATGGGCGACATCGACCTGGTCAGGGTGGTTCTGGATCGCATCGGCAAGATGCGGTGGATGCAGGTGGCGATCCGCCCGGCCAAGCCGCTGGCGTTCGGGGTCATCCGGGCCGGCGATGGCGGGCGGGGCCACGTGCCGGTCTTCGGCCTGCCCGGCAACCCCGTGTCGTCGCTCGTGAGCTTCGAGCTGTTCGCCCGTCCCGGGCTGCGCCGGCTCGGCGGGCACCCGCATCCCCGGCTCCACCGGCCGCGGCTGGCCGCGACCGCCGACGAGGCGCTCACCCGCCGGTCCGATGGCAGGGTCCACCTGGTGCGGGTGGTGGCGACGGCCGGCGAGCGGGGCGTCCTGCACGTGCGCTCCTCGGGGGGCCAGGGCTCACACCAGCTGGCGGCGATGGCCCGGGCCAACGCCCTGGCGGTGGTGCCCGATGGCGACGGCGTGCGGCTCGGAGGCCAGGTGGAGGTTATTCTCCTGGAGGAGCCGCCGACGCAAGAGTGGCAGTAGGTTGGAGTGATGGTCAGCGGACCGCTCGTCGACGGCTTCGGTCGTGTCCATCGTGACCTGCGGATCTCGGTCACCGACCGCTGCAACTTCCGCTGCACGTACTGCATGCCGGCCGAGGGGCTGGAGTGGCTTCCTCGTGACCAGGTGCTCACCTTCGAGGAGATCGAGCGCATCGCACGGGTGTGCGTGGAGCGGTTCGGCATCGACAGCATCCGGCTCACCGGCGGTGAGCCGACCGTGCGGGCGCACCTGCCCGTCCTCGTCGGCAAGCTGGCGGCGCTGGGCGCCGATCTCGCACTCACGACCAACGGCGCCACGCTGCGGCTGATTGCGGGCGACCTGGTGGCCGCCGGGCTGCGGCGGGTCAACATCTCGCTCGACACGCTGCGCCGCGACCGGTTCGCCGAGCTGACGCGGCGCGATCAGCTCGGAAGCGTTCTCGACGGGATCGAGGCCGCCAAGGAGGCCGGGCTCGATCCCGTGAAGGTGAACACGGTCGTGATGAGGGGCGTGAACGACGACGAGGTCCTCGACCTGGCGACGTTCGGCCGGGACCGGGGCGTCGTCGTGCGGTTCATCGAGTGGATGCCGCTCGACGCCGACGGGCACTGGGAGTCGGACGCCGTCGTCAGCCAGGACGAGATCCTGCGCACGATCGATGCCGTGCACCCGGTCGAGGCGATCCGGCGTGGCCACGAGCCGGCCGAGCGCTTCGTGTATCGCGACGGCATGGGCGAGGTGGGCGTGATCCCGTCGGTGACGCGGCCGTTCTGCGCGTCGTGCGATCGGATCCGCCTCACCGCCGACGGCCAGCTGCGATCGTGCCTGTTCGCGATCGACGAGGTCGACCTGCGCGCCCTGCTCCGGGGTGGCGCGTCCGACGACGAGGTCGGCGCCGCCGTCCAGCGCTGCGTAGCCGGCAAGTGGGCCGGGCACATGATCGGGCAGGTGCAGTTCGTGCGCCCGCGACGCTCCATGAGCCAGATCGGGGGCTAGTGGGCCCTCGGGGGAGGCGCCGTTCTGGCGTCGGCGAATGAACGTTCTCCCTGCTGGGGGCACTAGGGTGGGCGCATGTCCGACCGGGGGCTCACCCATCTCGACCCACTGGGCAGAGCCCGGATGGTCGACGTCACGCCCAAGGAGCCGACCCACCGCCGCGCCGTCGTGCGAGGGCGGGTGCACATGCGGCCCGAGACCACGTCGCTGGTGGCCCGGGGGGCGATCAGCAAGGGTGACGTGCTCGCCGTCGCCCGGGTCGCCGGCATCCAGGCGGCGAAGCGCACGCCCGAGCTGATCCCGCTGTGCCACCCGCTGCTCGTCGGCAGCGTGCTCGTCAACTTCCGCATCGAGGACGACTTCATCGAGGTCGAGGCGCACGTCGAGACCGTCGACCGCACGGGCGTCGAGATGGAGGCGATGACCGCCTGTGCGGTGGCCTGCCTCACGATCTACGACATGTGCAAGTCCGTCGACCGGGGCATGACGATCGGCGACATCGCGCTCTGGGAGAAGACCGGCGGCCGCAGCGGCACCTACCGGCGCAGCGACGGCATCGACGCCGAGCTCGGCCTGTAACCCCAGGTCAGGCGGCATCCACCGCGCCCGCGACGGCGACCTGTACGGTCGCAAGCGAGACCTCGGAGTGGATGTCGTGCCTGCTTTCTTGCTTCTTGGCGTGATCTGGGCAGCGGTGCTGCTGCCTCCCTGGTTGCAGAGCCGTCGCGAAGCCCGGCCCAACGCGTCGATGCTCACCTTCCGGCGCCAGCTGTGGTCGTTGGCACGAACGTCGCCCGGCTATCGCCCGATGTACACGGATGCGTTCGGCGGCTACGACGATGGCTACGCCGACGACGGCGCCGACGACGGCGTCGACGACGGCGTCGACGACATGGCCGATGAGTCCTACGCCGGCGACCACGATGCCGGCGCGGCCGGGGGCAGTGGGCAGCTCCGCTACGGCGACGAACTGGCCCGCCGGCGGCGGCGCGGATCAACCGGGTCCGGGTCGGGCCACGCTCCGGCATCCCCGCGGGCAGCGGCTGCCGGGGGTTCCTATCGTCGGCGGCGTCACATCCTGGGCGGCCTCACCGTGCTGGCCATGGCCAGCGTGGCGCCGGCTGTGCTGCTGGGCGGGGCAGGGTGGATCGGCCTCGCGGTTGCCGGCGGGCTGCTGCTGACGTACCTGGTGCTCCTGGTGCGGCGCCGGCACCGGCTCGCGGAGCGGCTCCAGAAGGTGCGGTATCTCGCCCCGATCCGCGCACCGCGGCCGGCGGTCGTGGTGCTGGGCACCGGCACCGGCCGCTAGCTCGCCGAGCAGGGATGTCAGCCCCGGACGCCGGGCGTGAGGCCCGCCGCGACAGCCTGGCCGGTGCGGTCGCAGCCATCCATGACGAGCTGGCCGACGCCAACCGGGCACGCGAGGCGGCGCTGGTGTCGTGCCGCAGCGTCATCCGGGCTGCGGGGTCGAGCATCCGGGCGATCCACCGGCTCGACGCCGACGCCGCGGCCGCCCTGGCCGACCGCGCCGAAGCGGCGCTGCGAGAGGCCCAGGAGGTCTTGGCCCCCTTTCCCGCCGTCGGGCACGGCGGCTTCCTCCACGACGCGGAGAAGGAGTACACGGAGGCGCGAGCCGTTGCCGCGCTGGTGGCCGACGGACCCGTGCCGACGCCCGCCGAGCTGGGCGTTGCCGCGGCGGCATGGATGCGGGGCATGGCCGAGGCGGCCAGCGAGCTGCGGCGCCACCTGCTCGATCGCCTGCGTGAGGGCAAGGTCGAGCGCGGCGAGTCGTTGCTGGCCGCCATGGACGAGGTCTACGACGCGCTGGTCGTCGTCGACTACCCCGACGCGCTGACCAACGGGCTGCGCCGGACGCTCGACGCGTTGCGGGCGGTGCTCGAGCGCAGCCGCGGCGACGTCACCACGACCGTGCTCCAGACCCGCCTGCAGGGCGCCATCGAGGGCCTCTCCGCCCGGGGCTGACGCAGCCACCAACGAGGCCTGCCGGCGCGTGCGCGGCCGGGTCAGGCGAGGTCGTGGTCGTAGGCGTAGGCGGTCGCTGCGGCGCGGGACGACACGCCGAGCTTGGTGAAGATGTGGCTGACATGGCTCGCCACGGTCTTCTCGCTGATGAACAGCTTCTCGGCGATGACCCGGTTCGTCTTGCCCTGCGCCAGCACGCGCAGCACCTCGAGCTCCCGGGACGTGAGGCCATCCGGGCGACGCGGCTCACCGCCGCCGTCGAGCCGGGCGAGGTCCGGTGCCGCGCCGAGCGCCTCGAAGGTCGCCCGGGCAGTGCTCGTCGCCAGCTCGGCCCCCTCGGTGTCGCCGACTGCGGCGCAGGCTTCGGCGATCAACACGCGCGTGAGGGCCGCCTCGTACGGTGCGTCGAGCTCCGTCCACGTTCGCAGCGCCTGACGGGAGGCCCGGAGGGCATCGGTGGCCCGGCCCTCGGCGAGGAGGGTCGCGGCGGTCGCGTGCGCCGCGCGTGCCTGGAGAAATGCTGAGCCCAGCTCGGCCGCCGCTTCCTCCAGCTCTTCGGCCGCGGCCCGCGCCGCCGCGGCGTCGCCGACCGCGAGCATGATCTCGGCGTAGGCGCCGAGCACGCGCGCCCGGAAGACGGGGCCGACCGCCTCGTCGAGCACGCGCCGGATGGACGCGGCGGCCGTGTCCGTCCGTCCCTGCGCCAGCCTCATGAGTGCCAGGCCCGGCTGGGGCTCACAGCCGTGCTCGTTGGCGCTGCGGTAGGAGCCCTCGGCGGCGCCGAAGTCGCCGCGGAGCCGATGGAGGTCGCCCTCCACGTAGTGGGCTCCCCCCAGCGTGAGGCTGTTGAGCGGCTCGGCCAAGCGCTCGCACGCGCGGTGGGCGGACTCCACCGCGTCGGACCAGTCACCGTGCACGTGCATGACCTGCGCGCTGTGCAGCAGGCAGTTGCCCCGGTAGAGCACGAGGTCGGGGTGCCCGTCGCACCAGCGCGAGAACGAGTCGGTCCAGGCACGGCAGCGGGACATGTCGAAGATCTCGGTGCACGCGTCGATCACTGTGCAGTACGCGTCGCCGACCGCGATCGGGGAGATCTCCCGGGCCTCTACCGAGATCATCGCCTCGTCGAGCAGCGCCACCCCCTCGGCGATCGCGCCGAGGTAGACGAGCATCCGGCCCTCACCGATGCGCGCCAGGGTCATGAGCTCCTGGTCGCGGTAGCGCGCGCCAACCGTGCCGGCACGCACGAACAGCTCGTGCGCACCCGGGTAGTCGCCCGCGCCGAAGATCCGGCACACCGCGGAAGCGTTCGCGAGGTAGCCGACCTCGACACAGTCGACGCCGGCGTCGTCCAGGAGTCGGCGTACCCGCTCGACCCATCCCGCACTGCGGCCGATGTCGCCCTTGAATCCCAGCGTCTCGGCCAGGCGGAGGCCGAACCGGGCCGCCCGCTCGACGTCGCCGGCCTCCGCGCACTTCCGGTGCGCCCTTGCCCACAGCTCGAAGGCGGTCTCGTCGCGGCCGGTCAGGTAGGCCGCCGTGGCCAATCGGTCGAGGTCCTCGATCGCGAGGTCGTGAACCGGCACCCCGGCCAGCAGCCGGCGCGTCTCGCTCCAGTCGTAACGCTCGAATGCCGCCCGAGCGTCGTCGATCGCTCGCCGCACCGCGCCAGTATCGCCGATGCGGCGCCACCGGCTACCCGGTCCCGCCGAGCGCCGTGCGTTGCGGCTAGCCCCGTAGGTGGTTCTGCTGAGGCGCGCCGGCCGCGGAAATCGTTGGTTCGACCGACGCCGCGGCGTGCCCGGGTTCGTACCGTCGCGTTCAACGGCCGATCGCCACCAGGAGGACGTCATGACGGCACCCGCGATGATCCCGATCGACGACGGCACCGCCCAGGAGCTGAGCGAACGGCTGGCGGACGTGTTCCGCACCGGCAGCGCCAACGACGTGCTCGCCGACGACCTGTTCCTCGACGGCCACCCGCCGCTGTGGCGGTTCCAGCTCCAGGGGCTGGACGCTTTCTCGGCGTGGCTCGCCGGTTACACGCCCGACGGCGCCGAGACCACGGTGGTCCGCACCATTCCGACCGCGACCGGCTTCGTCACCGAGTTCGTCGGCCGCCACGACGAGAACGGCGAGGACCTGACCGACCGCAAGATCCTGCTGTGCGAGGTTCGCGACGGCCAGGTCGCCGAGCTGACGGTCTTTTGCAGCGGCGACTGGGATGCCGAGCTGCGGGCCCGCCACGCCGCCGAGGCCCCGATCATCAGACCCTGATGCCCGACGTCCTTGCGCGTGTCAGAGCGTGGCGACGGCGGCGTTGCTGAGGCCGGTCGGGTAGTGGTTCCGCAGATCGACCTTGTACTCCAATGCATCGATGACGGTCTCGGCGAAGTCGGTTTCGTACAACTTCCCGCAGGTGTGTAGACCCCCAGGGCTGAAGACGTTGACTTCCATCAGCTTGTCGCCGACGACGTCGAGGCCGACGAGGAACATCCCGTCGGTCCGCAGCTTCGGGCGGACCACCTCGACGATCTCCAGCATGCAGTCGGTGACCTTGACCTTCTCGGCCTTGCCACCAGCGGCCATGTTCGACCGCAGGTCTGCCGACCGATTGACCCGCCGGAACGCAGCGTGCTTGCCGTCCCTGACCAGGGGTTCGCCGTTCATGACGAAGATGCGCACGTCGCCCTCCGTCGCTTCGGGCAGCACCTCCTGGGCCACGATGTAGCCATCGCGGGAGATGGCCTCGATCATCTGGTTGAGGTTGGGGGATTCGTCGCTGGAGACCAGGAAGACGCCGCTGCCGCCCGAGCCCTGCAGGGGCTTCAAAATCGCGCTGCCACCCGTGTCGTCGATGAACGCCGAGATCTCGTCAGCATCGCGGGAGATCAGCGTGGCCGGCCGGACCGACTCGGGGAAGTGCTGGAAGTACGTCTTGTTGACGGCGTCGGCCAGGTTGGTCGGGTCGTTGAGGACCAGGCTGCCGCGTGCGACCATCAGCTGGCCGAAGAGGATGCCGGAGGTAACGGCCCAGGGGCGCTCCACGGCGTCGTCCGCAGGATCATTGCGCATCATGACCACGTCCAGCGCGTCGACCGAGATGCGTTCCTCGACACCCTGATCGCCTCGCAGCTTGTCGAGGTACGAGGTCGGCGACTTGTAGCTGCGACCGGGAGCGGCCCGCGCACACGCAGCGATCGACCCGTCGGGGCGCTGTGAGAAGTCGTCGACTCCGATGAGCCACGTTTCGTGTCCCATCCGATGGGCGGCCATCGCCAGGTGGACGGTGGTGTACAGCGGATTCTCGGTCTCGAGGCTGTTGACGACGAAGCCGACCTTCATTGCGGATCTCCGATCAGATCGACCAATGACGTGACCTCGCCAGCCTGGCGCAGGCGCGCCTGCGCTGCCGGGTCGTCGAGGTATCGGGGCCGCAGAACCGGCTCGTGGAGCAAGCCGCGTGTCATGAGTTGTTCCACCAGCGGGGCGTCGGCCAGCGCCATCTTGCCGAGCCAGAGGACTTCGAGGTTGCCGCCCGCGGTCAGATGGGCCATGAGGTCGATCAGGCCCCGCAGGTAGATGGCGTCCTTGGTCAGTCCGCCGGACCGGAACACCCGGGCGGCGATCGTGAACGCCGACACCCGCCGCACGCCGTAGCCGGTGAGAGCCCGATGGACGTCCGCGAACGATGCGCCCTCGACCATCTGGTGGACCGCGACCGTCCGCGCTGCGACCTGGCGTAAGCGGGTGGCGGACAGGCCGCCGACCATGTGCTCGGCGAGGACGGCCAAGCCCTCCTGCGTCTCCTCGTAACCGGCGAGGCCGGCGGCGAGAAGGTGCAGCGGTTGATGCGTGCCGTTGACGAAGGTGACCACGTGCGTTCCGACCTCGTGCTGCAGCAGTGCGTTCACCCGGGACGCGGGAACGGTGGCCGACGACGCGATCAGGAGGTCGCCATTGGTGACCATGATGCCGGTGCCGTCATCACGTACCTCGATCTTCACGTCGAGTTCGGGAAGCGCCTGGCGGTAGCGATCCACCTCGGCGGCGGCCAACCGTGCGAACATCGCGGCGTCTACCGACGGCCCCTCGTCGTTGGGCACGCGGATCTCGTCGAGCAGCTGCTCGGCTGCGGCGAGCAGGATCGGGCTTACCGCCCCGTAGAGCTCCGTGCTGAGCGGACGGAAGTCAGTCGATCCTCGACAGCGCAGCATCTCGATCTGGAGGCCCACCTCCCGGTGCTTGGCCAGAAGCACGTGCGCCAGAGTCGCGTCCTGGACAACGTGGATGTCCACCTTCGCCAGCCGACTGGCGACGACGTCGACGTCGTCTTCGAGCGGCCGGTAGCGGAACTCCGGTGGTGTCCCGCGATCCAAGAAGCGATGCCGTGCGTCAACCAGGTTCACGGGCGTGACATCCAGCAGGAACCGGTATCCGAGGGCGATGTCCGCGAGCTCGCGGTCAATCGCGAGGTCAGCCGCCGACAGCCCCTCGATCGGCGTCACGCGGGGCCCACTCCGATCAGGTCTCCCAGGCGCGGCACCACGGCCAGCAGCGCTCGCCCGAGCTCCGCGATGTGGTCGTCGTCCGGCTCGCCCGTCCACTCATCCATGAAGACCTTCTTGAACTCGAGCGCCAGCGCGCATCCCGTGTCGGCGTAACGCTCATGGATCCACCGCACCAGCTGGCCTCCACCGAAGCGGACGTTCTCCCGGACATCCAACGTCCGTTGCCCGACGCGTTGCGCACGCATCCCGTCGATGAAGCCGTCCACGACCCGGTGCCACCGTTCACGATCGAGCGTCTCGGTCCCGACGTTGAGCTCCGGGTTCTCGGCCGGCGGTGCCGGAAGGCCGTCTCGCCGATGGTTGTACGAATGGACGTCGAGCACCACGAAGGCACCCTCTGCCGCGAGCCGATCCAGCCGATCAGCGAGTGCGGCGTAGAAGCGGTCGTAAGTGGCAAGCGATCGCTCCACCACGTCGGGCGGCAGCGGCCGCTTCCACACCTGGAGCCCCCACGCATCGCACGGTGTCCGGTAGACGGCGTCGCCCCGGGGGCGATTCAGGTCGACCTCGAAACGTGACCGGTGAACGGTGATGCGGGTCCCGGCCACCGCCAGGCAGTCGGTGAACGGGTCCTCCTCCCGCAGCCGGATCGGCTCGTCCACCCGGATGAGGTCGGTGAGCTCGGGCCGCAGGTCATGGCCCGCGTGGATCGCCGTCGTCACCACCGGCCCGGGTGCTTCCCTGATGGAGAAGACCGGCAGGAGGCCCGTGGCCGTCAACGCGCTCATCCGGTCGGCTACCCCATCCGCGCGGCTCGAAACTGCCGACGCTGCCAGTGAAGTCAGTTGGCGGACTAGGCGACTCGTCTGCCAGCGACGGCAATCATCCCGCGGATTCGCTGGATGCCACCGCAGGCGCGATCTCATCGAGCGCGAGGGACGCCCGCTCCTCGAGGACCGGTGCACCCTGGCGGCGGGCGATGTCGCGCGCCCGGACCAGCTCGGCGGCCACGTCCTCGTCGTCGGCGCCGCGCTGCGCCAGCAGGAGGGCGCGCAGGCGGCGCAGCTCCGCCGCGTGGAAGTAGTCGCGATCGCCGCTGTCGGCCAGTGCCTCGTCGATCGCGTTCATGCCCTCGTCTATCCGGCCCGCCCGCAGCAAGGCGTCGGCGAGAAGCCCGAGGAAGTACGGGAGGTCCATGCGGACCCCCGTGGCCCGGTACGCCTCGATCCCGGCGCGCAGCTCGTCGAGGCCCTCTGCGGTTCCCCCCAGCGTGGCCCGCGACCAGCCCCACAGGATCTGCGCGATGGCGACGTGATGCGTGAAGCCCCCGGCGCGGGCCATCTCCAGCGCGGTCGCAGCGTGGTCCAGCGTGACCGTGGGTTCGTCGCGCAGTTGATGGAGGATCGCCGCCTGCTCGTGGGCGCTGGCGAGGCTGAACGCGTGGTCGGCGTCGTGGGCGAGCGCAAAGGCATCGGCCATCAGGGTGTTCGCCCGCTCGCTCTCCCCGAGGTACCACAGCGACAGCGCCCCCCACGTGAGGCAGCCGACGCCGGGGTTGTAGCCATACCGTGCCTGGAGCTCCAGGTGCAGATCCGGGTCGTAGAGCTCCCAGCCCGTCTCGGCGTGGGCCGTCGCCCGATCGAACCGGCCCTGGTGGAACAGGGAACACGCGAGCAGCTCGTGTGAACCCATGTGGTGAGCTGCGTGACCGCTGTTCTCGAGATCGAGCACCTGCTGCAGGACCTCGGCGGCGCGCCGGTAATCCCCGCGGCTCTCGTACATGCTGCCGAGCCCGTAGAGGATCGGCGGCAGCGCCCGAGCCGGATCGGCGGAGTGGCGGGCGAGCTCGTGGGCGCGCTCGTAGGCGGCCTCGACCTCGGGTGAGGCCCAGCCGCGCGTGGCGATGAGCAACGGGCCGAGGATCGTCTGAAGCACGAGCTCGTGCTCGTGGCGTTCGGGCCCTTCGTCCATCGCCGCCACCAGGTCGAGGCCGACGCGGACATGCTCGAGTGCCTCCACGTGGGCGTTGCGGCCAATGGCGTGCTGCGCCGCGTGCGCTACGTGAGCGGCGGCGCGGGTCGCGTCCCGGCCGCGGATGAAATGCATCGCCAGCTCGGTGGCGTGTTCGGGAGCCGCAGCGCCATAACCGTCTTCCAGGCGGCGACCGATCTGCCGGTGGAGCCGCGCGCGGCGCTGGGGTGGCACGCGGCCGTACACCACCTCCTGGTAGAGGTCGTGGTCGAACCGGAACACGGCAGTCGCCGTGCCGTCGGGCCAGGTGTGCTCGCCGGTCGCGGTGACGAGCAGCGACCGGCGCGCGAGCTGGGAGCAGCGGGCCTCGCTCTCTTCCGGATCGATCCCCAGGGCTGCGGCCGTGGCGGCCGCGGAGAACTGCCGACCCGCGACGGCCGCGGCCTCGAGTAGCTCCTGGTCTGGGGCGGGGGCGCGCGCCAAGCGCTGCTCGATGAGCTGTCGGAGCGTTCCCGGGACCATCGCCGCCAGCTCACCGGTGTCGACCCTGGGCACGCACGTGTCGCCGTCGACGGCGATCAGCCCGAGCTCGAACCACTCATCGACGAGGCTCTGCAGGTGCAGTGGGTTGCCGGCGGCGCGGCGGTTGGCTACGCCCATCAGCTCGTCCGACGGCTTCGCACCGCAGCGCCTTCTCACTAGCTCCGCAGCTGCGCCCTCGCCGAGCGGCGGCATCTGGACCTCGGTCAGCGCCCCGTGGAGCCGAAGGTCGTGGAGCACGTCGAGCAGGCCCGACGTCGTGCCCGCCAGCTCCTCGTTCCGGCACGTGAGCACGACGAGCAGGCGAGCCGCCGTGCGACGGCGACCGAGGGCGGCGAGGACGTCGACCGTCGAGGGATCGCTCCACTGCAGGTCCTCGAGGACGAGGACCACTGGCTCCACCACAGCCAGTGCCTCGAGCGCCTCCACGATCTCCCGCAGCATCCGGTCCCGGGTGCTGCCGAGCACGCGGCGCCGAAGCCCGTCGAACTCGTCGTCGGCCACCAGCCAGGGCATCTGCACCAGCCACGTCGGGGCCCGATCCGAGAGCAGTTCGACGAGCGCCGGGCCGTACGGCTGCGTCGCAGCTTCGGCGAGGGCCTCGAGCAGCGGCAGGTAGGGCTCGCCGGCCCCCCGATACTCGACGCATTGCCCCGTCAGCAGCCGGAGACCGGAGCTCCGCCAGTGAGCCGCCATGGAGTCGACCAGCAGCGTCTTCCCCACGCCGGGCTCGCCGCTCACGACGACCACACGTCGGCCTTGACCCGTGACGGCGTCGGCCATGCACCGGGCTACCACCTCCTGTTGCGCCTCACGACCGAGCGCAGTCACGGCGGCGGGATCGTCGCCAGCCGGACCGCCGCGCTGGTCCACGTCGGCGACGAACCGGTAGCCACGTCCGTGCACGGTGCGGACGATCCTTTGGAGGCGCCCGTCGTCGCCCACCGCCCGCCGGAGGTTCTTGATGCGGGTCGTCAGCGTCGACTCCGTCACGAAGCGGGTCTTCCACACGTCGTCGAGGAGCTCCTCCTTCGCAACCACACGATCGCGTCGCTCGAGGAGGTAGACGAGCACGTCGTACACCTGGGGTTCGATGCTGACCACGTCGCCGTTCCGGCGGAGCTCGTAGGTGTCGGTGTCGAGCTCGCACTCCGCGAACAGGTAGATCACGTCGAGTCCGGCCTGCGCCCGTGCTCCGCCACGGCGGCAACGGTAGGGCACGGCACCGCCGCGCACCGCACCCCTCCCGACCCCGACCCCGGGTGCTCACGCGCGTCCGCTCCGTACCGTCGAGTGCTGTGTCGACCGGCCGCGGGCGCCCGGGGGTTCCCCCGATCTCCACGCCCTCCCCACCCCGTCTCCAAGGTCGCGGCGCCGCGTTGGCGCAGAGTCGCAGGGCAAGCGGTCACACCACCGGAAGGAGACGACCCGATGCCCAGCAGCTCCCACCGCCGTCATGACGTCGTCGTGGCCGGGCCACGGGCGCGGGGAGCGCTACCGCGCTGCTCCTGGCACGGATGGGCCACGACCTGGCCGTGCTGGAGCGCGCCCAGTTACCGAGCGACACGCTCTCGACCCACTCCATCTCGCGTAGCGGCGTCGTCCAGCTTTCACGCTGGGGACTGCTCGATCGGGTGCTCGCCAGCGGCACCCCCGCGATTCGCCAGGTGACGTTCCATGCCGGCGGCGAGTCGGTCACGCACCCGATCAAGCGGCACGCCGAGCTCGGCGCCCGGTTCGTCGTCGGCGCCGATGGGCTGCGCTGGCGCGTTGCCGGGTCGGTCGGCGCATCGATCGGTGTGGCCGGGCACTCCGACGGCGCGACGCACTACGCGTACTACGCCGGGCCGGAGTGGCCGGGCCACGAGTTCTTCGTGGCCGACGGGAGCTTCGCCGGCGTGTTCCCCACCAACGACGGCGAGGCATGCATCTGGGTGTGCAGCCCGGCGGATCACGCCGCCGGGATCCGCCGGCGCGCTCCATCGCTAGTCAGCGCCTTCGACGAGATGCTCGCGGAGGCCGCTCCCGACCTCTCGGCGCGGCTGCGAGGGGCGCGCCGCACCTCGCCGGTCCGCGGGGCCACCCGCCTGCCGAACCAGGTGCGGCAGGCCTTCGGTCCGGGCTGGGCACTCGTCGGCGACGCCGGCTACCACCGCGACGCCATCACCGGCCACGGCCTCAGCGACGCGTTCCGCGATGCCGAGCTGCTTGCGGTTGCCCTGGACGGTGCCCTGCGGGGCGAGCTGTACGAGACGGCGGCCCTTGCCGGCTATCAGCGCCAGCGCGACGAGGCGATCCGGGAGATATTCCGCATCACCTGCGCACTGGCGCACTACCCACCGGTGGCGGAGTTCGTCGCGCTCCAAAAGCGCCTGAGACGCGCCATCGAGGCCGAGGCGGCATCGCTCGTATCCCGCCCAGTTCCCGGCCAGCCCCAGCTGGCGGTCGCCTGATCGGAAACGGACAGGCATTGACAACCACCAAGGAGAGAAACGACATGACCATCACCGAGAGCAACCCTGCGACGCGCAACGGCGTCGACACCGCCACCCTGTTCGCGACGCTCGACGCCGTGAAGGCGGCCCCCCAGGCAGCCAAGTTCCAGTTCCGGGCCCGAAACGAATGGATCAGTGGCACGCACAACCGCAGCACCGTCGACGGCTTCTTCGGCGTCGGCGAGGAGCGGTCCCACGAGCGCACGTGGGTGTTCGATGCCGACCACCCGGCGGTGCTGGTCGGCCACGACAACGGCCCGACGCCGGTCGAGTTCGTGCTCCACGCCCTCGCCGCCTGCCTCACCGCCGGCCTGGCCAACATCGCTGCCGCGCGCGGCGTGAGGCTGACCGAGGTCCGGTCGACCGTGGCCGGCGACATCGACCTCAACGGCCTTCTCGGCCTCGATCCCGCCGTGCGCAACGGCTACGAGCGGATCGCCGTGCGATTCACGGTCAAGGGCGAGGCACCCGCCGAGAAGCTCCGCGAGATCGTGGAGCAGTCGCGGGCCCGCTCGGCCGTCTACGACATCATCACCAACCAGGTGCCCGTCAGCATCGACGTCGAGACCGCTTGACGTCGGCCGACTCGCTGCGGTGGCCGGCCCGACCGGGGCCGGCCACCGGCGCGTCCCGACGGTCAGTCCCGCGGCTTGGCGTGTGCCGTGGGACCTGCCGCGTCCTGATGTTCAACGGTTGTCAGGTCGGCGGCCGGGTCCCCGGCCAGGAACGCCTCGGCCGCGCCGAGGAAGCGAGGCCACGCCGGGTCGCGCTCGGGCAAGAGGTGATTGCCGCTGTCCAACGGCACCAGGGTGCTTCCGGGGATCAGGGAGGCCAGCTCGCGCGCCTGTTCGAAGACGTTGTCGGGTTCGTGGCGGGCGCATGCGACGAGCGTCGGGACGGAAACCCGGGGGGCAACGTCCGTGATGTCGATGTTGGAGAACTCGCGGACGAAGCGCCATGCGTTCCCCGGGGACGTCGAGCGTCTCTGGAGCTCGTCGAACTCTCGCCATTCCTCTTGGGTGCCCTCGGGCAGGAACCTCGCCACGAAGATCTGGCGGTACGTCGGATCCGGTCGGCCCCAGCCGAGCCGGACGATCTCGAAGCGGGCCTCCTCGAGCTGGCGCTCCTCCCGGGTCGCGGCCCGGCGGCTGCGGCCCCGAGCGAAGGCGCCCAACAGGACGAGATGGCTGACGCGCTCGGGGTGGCGCACGGCATAGGTGACGGCCACCGGCCCTCCCTGGGAGATGCCGAGCAACGGGAAGCGGTCGAGGCCCGCGGCGTCGACGACGGTCTCGAGGTCGCGCACCCACGCCTCGAGCGAGAAGTCCGGCACGTCCCAGTCCGACAGGCCGCAGCCCCGCTCGTCGTAGCGGATGAGCCGGTGGCGCCGCGACAGCTCCCGGAGCCAATGGCGCCACACCACGGTCTCCCAGTCGTAGTCGAGGTGGCTCAGCCAGTTCGCGACCTTCACCAGGGGCGGTCCCGCACCCATCGCCGCATATGCCAGGCGCACGCCGTCGTCGGTGGTGCAGAAGCGGATCTCCTGGGGCGGCGGCTCGTCGGGTGCGAGTGCCGTGGGCGTGACGGTCGGGTGTTCGCCACGTTCGTCGACCTCGCCGATGAACTGGTAGCCGCGCCCCCGGACGGTGCGCACCAGCCGCTGCGCCTTGCCGTCGTCGCCGAGCGCCTGTCGCAGCGCCTTGATCCGGCTGGTGAGCGCCGATTCGCTCACGAAGCGGTCCCCCCACACCGTGTCGAGGATCTCCTCCTTGGTGACCACGCGATCGCGCTCCCGCACGAGCAACACGAGCACGTCGAACACCTGCGGCTCGATCCTTCGTGTTCGACCATTGCGTCGGAGCTCGAAGCGGCGCAGGTCGAGCTCGCAGTCGTCGAACGTGTAGATCACATGCGTCAGCTTCTCGACGGGGTGGCCGGCGGACCGCTCGACGTCGTGTCCAGCGAGTAGTCGATCCACTCGGCGCGGGTGGCGCCCAGGCGCTCGTAGAGCCGCTGGGCACGGACGTTGTCCTTGGCGGTCTGCCAACCCATCGAGACGGCGCCACGGCGGCCGGATCGAAGCCGGCACTCCTCGACAAGGTCCTCCGCCAGCCCCGTTCCCCGGGCGTCCGGATCCACGAACAGGTCGTTCATGATCGCGGTGCGGGCGGCAGCGAGCGTGGACCAGCTCCAGTACACGGTCGCGAACCCGACGGCGCGACCGGCATCGTCGCGGGCGATCAGCTGGAAACCCTCGGATTCCGGCCCCGCCACCAGCGTGCGGGCGAGGTCCAAGAGCGCTTCATCGGCGGGTGCCACGCCGTAGAAGTCGCAATAGGCGCGCATCAGGGGCAGCAGGTCCGCCAGATCGGGCTCTCCCACGATCGCGATGTGCACGGCGGCCAATCCTATGGTTCGGCACCGGTGCCCCTGGGCTCGCCGCCCGCCGAAACTTCCCGATTTCCCAGCGCTGACTGGGGTAGTCGGCGGGCGCCGACAACCGTGGAGGTGGCCGTGTCGCTCTCCCGGGACGACGAGCCCCATCCCGAGACCGACGACGCTGGCCACCCGCCCGCGGCCCTCGACCAGCCGGAGAGAGTCTCGCTGGAGCGCGACGTCGACGAGGTCGAGCGGGGTAGCCCGGAGCGAGCCTTCGACGTCGGCGTCACGGTCGGGATCGTGGTGACGGTCGCGGCGGTGATCTTCGTGCTCCAGAATCGGCAGTCAACCAGTTTCGACTGGCTCTGGCTGGACTTCGAGCTGCCGCTGTGGATCGCGCTCCTCGGCGCGGTGGGCGTCGGTGTCGTGTTCGTCCTGACGGTCCTCGCCGTCCATGCGCGGCGCCGGCGGCGGGTCCGGCGCCGCCGCGACGCCGCTGGTCGGCTGCGTCGGGCAGTCGCCCGGAACCGCCCGCCGCCCGAACCCCACCGCTGACACCGGGCGCCGGCCTCCGGAGGTGTGCCATCGTCGGGAATGGCCGGCGATGGGTACGGGGTGGGACGCCTGTCGTTCGCCCTCCGTCCCGCCACGGGCCCACCCGGCGAGCGCGACGAACCCCTGGGGTTGGACGCAGGGCGTGACGGCGTGCTCTACGTTCCGGAGACGGCCGGTCCGGCGGCACCTTTGCTGGTCTTCCTGCACGGCGCCGCAGGCACGGGCCGCGCGCATCTGCGGGCGGTGCTCGGCGCCGTTGACCGGTACGGGGTGATCCTCGTCGCCCCGGACTCCCGCGGGCCCACCTGGGACCTCATCGTCGAGCGTCGGTTCGGACCGGACGTCGTATTCCTCGACCGCGTCCTCGACGACGTCGTCGATCGGGTCGATGCAGACACCCAGCGGCTTGCGATCGGCGGGGTGTCCGACGGCGCGTCGTACGCCCTGTCAATCGGGCTGACCAACGGGGACGTGCTTCCCGCAGTGCTCGCCTTCTCGCCGGGCTTCCTGGTCGCGCCCAACCCGACGGGCAAGCCCCGGATCTTCATCTCGCACGGCCGGTCCGATCCCATCCTGCCGATCGACGCGTGCAGCCGATCGTTCGTCTCCAAGCTGCGCGGCGCCGGCTACGAGGTGAACTTCCGTGAGTTCGATGGTGGGCACACCGTGCCGCCCCCCATCGCAGACGAGGCGGTCCGATGGTGGCTCGACGAAGCTCCGTCGTCGACCGGGCCGGTCCCCTAGATGCCGGTGTTCATGTCCCCCTGGACCTCGGCCGCCGAGAGGGTGCGGTTGTAGATCCGGAGGTTGTCGAGCAGGCCCTTGTAGAACTGACCGGTGCTGGCATCGGCTCCGACCCGCAGCGGATTGGTGCGCGCCGTGATGGTGGCGTTGAGAGTCGCCGTGCTGACCAGCGTGCCGTTGACGTAGAACTGCACGGTGGCGCCGTTGAAGATCACCGCCAGGTGGCTCCACTGCCCCTTGGCGAGGCCTGTGCTCATCGTCGCCGACAGTACGCCGCCGGGCGTGCCAATCTGGAACACCGGCCGTGAACCGTTGTTCTGCAACTCGAGTCCGTATTGGTAATACGGCGAGGTCATCGTGGCATTCCAGTGCTTACCGATGACGACCTGGTCGCCGGTTCCCGTAGTGCTGGGATTGAGCCACAGCGAGAGCGCCAGAGCGTTGCCTGCGATGTTCAGGCTGGATGAGTTCGGCGCCGTCAGGTAGTCGTTCGTGCCGTCGAAGCTCAGGCCGCCGCCGTACTTCCCGGCCCCCCATGCCAGTCCGTTCACAAGCGTCGCCGTGTTGCTGTTGCCAGAGGCGTCCGCGCTGGCGGTCCCGGTGGCCTCGTTGAAGCCCCACGCGCCCATGACGCCCGTCGATGCCTGCGCCACGTTGTAGGTGGCGGTGTAGGTCTGCGCCGCCGCCGGCACCTGGATCGTGTGGGTCTGGGCGGCCCCGTCCGACCACGAGGCGAACGTGTAGTTGTTGCCGCCGGCCGACTGGTTTCGGGCCTCGATGCTGTGGTTGAACCCGATCAGCGTGTCGTACGTGAAGGGTGCGGTCTTGGCGATGCCGTCCAGGTACAGGGTCAAGCCGGTGGGCGCCGAGTTGAAGCTCAGGTTGACCTTCTGCGGCCAGATCGTTACCGACTTGGTGTCCTGCAAGCCGTTCGCGTCGGTCACCGTGAGGGTGATGCGGTAGCGGGTGTTACCGCTGAAATCGTGTCCGCTGGTCGGGATGGTGAACGTCCCGGTCTTCGTGTTCGTCACGGTGACGTCGGGATGCACGTGGCCTTCATGGAGGAAGTCGACCTTCCAGGTGAAGGCGCTGGCGGGCAGCGTGCCTTCGTCCGGGTCGGCGGCGTCGCCACTGAAGGTGATCACGTTGCCGGCGCGGAAGGTCAGGCCGTCGGCCGGTGACGTGATGGTCGCCGTGGGCACGCTGCCGACGCTGATGGTCAGCGGCGTCGAGAAGGTGGAGTTCACGCCGTCGGAGACCGTCAGGCGCACCAGGTATTGGCCCGGTTGGCTGTACACGTGGGTCGGGTTGGCCGTGGTCGACAGTGCGCTGCCGTCGCCGAAGTCCCACGAGTAGGTGATCGGCTGTCCCTCCGGATCCGTGGAACCGGCGCTCGAGAAGTTGACGGTCAGCGGTTGCGGGCCCGAGGTCGGGTTGGCGGCGGCGACGGAGATCGGCGCCTGGTTCGATTGCACGTAGCGGATGCGGCGGATCTTGCTGACGCCGAACGTGCCCGTCACGTCCGAGTAGCCGAGGTCGAGGTAGTACACCGACCCGTCCGGGCCCTGGGTCAGGTACACCACGTCGCCGGTTGGGCCGTCGGGCCTGCCGTCCGCCGGCTCGACGTTGAACACGCCCGTCACGTTGCCGTTCGCATCGAACGCGAGGCGCTTGATCCAGTTCTGCGCGTAGTCGGCGAAGAAGTAGTTGCCCCGCATGCTGACCGGGAACTGCGTGCCCCGGTAGACGAATCCGCCGGTGACCGATGCGTCCCGGCCGTTGTGCTCGTAGTCGTACAGGGGGCTGGTACAGGGCGCCGAACAGGGTCCTTCATTGTTCGGCCAGCCGTAGTTGGCCCCGCGCACGCCCAGGTTGATCTCCTCGTTCGAGCCCGCCACGTTGCCGCCCACGTCGCCGATGAGCAGCCGTCCTGTCGGCGCGTCGTACGACGCGCGGAACGGGTTGCGCAGGCCGTAGGCCCAGACCGAGTCCCAGTTCGGGCCCGCGCCGTCGTAGAACGGATTGTCGGTCGGGACCGTGCCGTCCTTGTTGATGCGATGGACCTTGCCGCGGGGGCTGGTGAGGTCCTGGGCCGGGGTCCCTTGGAAGTGCTCCCCGGTGGTGAAGAAGATCCTGCCGTCATTGGCGAACGTGACCGCGCCGCCGTGGTGCTCGTGGTCGGCGTCGGAAGGATCCTGGTACAGCACGAGCTCGCTGCCGGCGACGGTGCCGGTGCTCGCGGCGTTGGCGGTAAACCGTGACAGCCGGTCGCGGTCGTGGCCGCCCGTGGAGGCCGTGTAGAAGACGTAATAGAAGTGGTTGGTTGCGTAGTCAGGGTCGAGTGCGAAGTCGAAGATGCCTTGCTGCACCTGACTCAGCTGGCCCAGGTTGGTGATCTCGAGGAAAGGCGTGGCGGCCGGGGTGGTGTAGGGCGGCGGGACGACCTTGATCTTGCCCCGCAGCTCGGCCACCAGCATGCGCCCGTCGGGTAGGAACTTGATCGCGGTCGGCAGGTCGAAGCCTGTCGCCAGCACCTCGTTCTGGAAGAAGTCGCTGTTGGCGACGTTGACCGTGACCGGTGCCGAGACCGTCACGTTGCCCGACGTGTCGCGGGCGCGGGCGGTCAGCGTGTGCGCGCCGTTGGGCACGCCCCGGGTGTCCCAGTTGGCGCCGTAGGGGGCGACCGTGTCCTCCGGTCCGACCGCGGTGCCGTCGACGAAGAACTGCACTCCCGCCACGCCGGTCTCGTCGGCGGCGTCGGCCGTCACCGTGATCATGCCGCCGACCTGCGCGCCGCTGGCGGGTGCCGTGATGCCGACTGTCGGGCCCGTCGGGTCCACGTCGGACTGCAGCGGCGTGTTCATGTCGGCCTGCACCTGGGGCTGGCTGAGCGTGCGCTTGTAGATCCTGAAGTCGTCGAGCGAGCCGTTGAAGTGCTGCGAGCTGTCGGCATCGGCGCCCAGGTGCAGCACCGTGTCGCGGGCCGTGACGCTCGCAGCAAGCGCCGGCGAGCTGGTGAGGTTCCCGTTCACGTAGAACCGCGCCACGGAACCGTCGAAGGCGACGGCCAGGTGGCTCCATTCCCCGACGGGGAGCGTGCTGCTCATGGACGCGGACCTGACGCCGCTCGTGGTACCGATCTGGAACACCGGCGTTTGACCGCCGTCCTGAAGCTCGAGGCCGTACTGGTAGAAGGGACTGGTCATGTCCGCGTTCCAGAACTTCCCGAACACGGCCTGGTCGCCGGCCCCACCCAACGGGTTGATCCAGGTCGAGAACGTCAGGGCATTGCCGCTGATGTTCAGCGTGGGCGAATTGAGCGCCCGCACCTGATCGTCGATCTGGTCGAACTTGACGGCGTTTCCGTACTTGCCCGACACCCACGCAGCTCCGTTGAGCAGCGTGGCCGTGTTGCCATTGCCCGAGACGTCCACCGACGTAGTGCCGCCACCCTCGTTGAACGCCCAGGCGGCCATGAGGTCCGGGGGCAGCGGCGGAGCGGTGTTGTCGACGGTGATGTTGACGACGCCGCTGGTCACACCGAAGTTCCCCGCCGCGTCACGTGCTCTGGCCGACAGCGTGTGGGGCCCATTCGAGGTGGTCGTCGTATCCCACTGCACGGCGTAGGGCGCCGTCGTGTCGGTGCCGATGCTCACACCATCGAGCAGGAACTCGACGCTGGTCACGCCGATGTTGTCCGTCGCCGTCGCCGAGACCGTGACGGTCCCCGAAACCGTCGAGCCCGGGGCGGGCGCCGTCATGGAGGCGACCGGTGGCTGAGCGTCCGGCCCGAGCGTGGTGGCCGTCGCGATGGTCGAATAGCCACTCACATTGCCGCCGGTGTCGGCGGCCCGGACCCGGTAGCGGTAGACCGTCGAGGGCGTCAGGCCAGTGTCGTTGCGGCTCGTACCGGTCACGGTCGCGAGCGCGCTGAAGTTGGTGCAGCCCGTGCCCTGGCAACGCTCGACCTGATAGCCCGTCACGGCCACGTTGTCAGTGCTGGCGGTCCAGGCCAGGTTGATCTGTGTGGTCGACGCAGGGGTGGCGGTCAACCCTCCGGGCGTCGATGGCGGCGCCGTGTCGGGCGTGGGATCGGCCTTGAACGCCACGATCCGCATGACCCACCCTCCGCCGCCATGGGTGGCCGTGGCGCTGTAGCTGCCCACGGTGGTGACGTTCCGGTCGATGGTCTTGTTGCCAGAGGTGTTGAGCCGCTGGGTGTAACCGGTGCCGATGGCGCCCATGTTGCCGACCGAGGCGCCGGCGCCGAAGAGAAGATCGTTGGCATTCGTCGTCGCGATCGCACCGCTGTTCATGGCGGTGCCGGAGCCGGCGGTCGCCCTGGCGCCGTCGAGCGGGCTGAGCTTGTCGATGCCTGCGTACTCGTGGATCTGAACGATTCCGAACGACGTGATCGCGCTCGCGAACGTCGCGGTCACGGTGTTGGCGCCCGCGGCAATGTTCTTGGCGTAGAAGGTCTGAGCGCTCCAGTTGGTGTTCCACGTCGTCCGGCTGGTGGCGGAGGCGTACGCATTGCCACGGCTGTCCGTGATGGTGACCGCGCTGGTGTTGTCCCACGTGACCTGGACAACGATCAGGTTGCCGGCGACGTTGGCACTCTGGAAGGCGCGGCTGTTGACGGTACCCGAGGTGATCTCGTTGGCCCTGGCCTGCCTGAATGCCGGCGTCGCGGCCTGCGCCGGAGCTTGAGTGAGGGTGATGACCGATGCCGCGACCACGAGGAACAGACCCGCGATCCTGAGCCCGCGAGCGCTGACCGGACTGTTGTGCTTGTTCACGATTGCACGCCTCTATCGCCTCGCCCGAGGGACCCGGATCCCTCGCGTCGGTCCGCTGAACGCAGATGGAAGGAGTCCCGGACGCGCAGGCGCGACGAGCCGCGCCTCATGGTCGCCCGCTCTCGCCCGGCCACAGCCGAGCCCCGATGCCTCATCGCACTCCCGCCATCGGACGGGGCGTCCCGCCTGAACACGGCGCCCGCCGAAGTCCTGCCGCTACGGGCAGCAACGGTAGTCCCCTGCAAGCAGCGCCGCATTAACGGCAGCGGCGACAGCGCTATCGGGGAGACGTTCGGCGGGCGACGTACCGAAATCGCCGGCAATCGCCGCAGGTCAGCCGACGGTCTTGCGGACCACCCAGCGGGTCTTGCCGATGCGCCGGGTCCGCTCGAACCCATGGCGTTCGAACAACGCGAGCGTGCCGTTGTGCAGGAACGAGCCTGACACCGACCGGCCGTCCACTGCGTCGGGATAGCTCTCGACCGTCCCGCCTCCGAGCCGGTCGATCTCCTCGAGCGCCCCCCCGAGCGCAGCGGAGGAGACACCCCGGTGACGCCGGCCCCGGTCGACGAAGAAGCACGTGATCCGCCAGTCCGGCAGATCGCTGACGCCGTCGAGATACGCCCTCCGGTTCTTGATGCGGGGCAGCTCGTCAGGCACACCGAACTGGCACCAGCCGACGCACGCCTCAGCGTCGTAGACCAGCGCCGCGTGCGCCCGCCCCTCGCGGACCCGCGCCTCCTTCTCGGCACGGTTCTGCTCCGGGCTCTTCGCGCGTCCCACGCCCTCTGGGTGAAAGCCCATGCACCAGCACCCGCCCCACACGCCGTTGTGCGCCTCGACCAGCCGAGCGAAGTCCGGCCAGGTCTCGGCGTCCAGCGGCCTCGTGCTGTAGTCCGCCATCCTCACCTCCCGGGACTGCCATCGCCGTCGCCACCCTATGCGGCGCGACCGTTGGCGAGGGTTGCGATCCGTCGCATCAGCGGAGGATCTCGATCAGCAGCACCCAGGCGTTCGTCAGCGCGCTCACGTACGCCGCAAGCACGCCGGCGGGCCACCAGTAGAGCCCGCCGCCCGCCTCGACCGCCAGGGTGATCGCACCCGCCGCGAGCAGGACCTGTGCGCCGAGACCGAGCGCCCTCCGGAAGATGAGCGAAGAGCGCGGCTGCCCCGACCGTTGATCCTCGCTCGTTCTCGCCCGCGCCCCACGCTGGAGTCGCCACACGACAGCGAACGTCGCGACGGCCACGGTCAACAGCTCGGCGCTCAACGCCCCGCGACTCTGCGCTGGGATCACCACCACCGTGGCGCTGACGAGCACGCTGCCCAGGACGATGACCGTCTCGCCGGCGCGATTCACGAGGATCCCCGATCTCACGATGTCGCGCAGGTTGATGGAGAGGCCCACGAACACCAGACCGAGCAGCGCCGCGGAGGCCCCGAGCTGGCCCAATGCGAATTCCGACCATCGCTCAGCGTCGTACGCAGGCACGCTCCTCCGTTCCCCGAACCACACGACAGCGGGCCGCAGCCCGCTCCGGCCCTGCGCATATTGCCCTGACGGTTCCGTGAGCGCACGGAGCTGAGACCGTGGACCTACGACAAGGTCAAGCGCTAACGCATCCGGGTCAATCGGCCGCGGTGGCCTCCAGCAACACGAGGAGCTGTGGCGCTGCGAGCTGGGTGACGCCGAGTACGGAGGTGACGAAGCGACCTTCGGCGTTGCCAAAGCGCTCCGGGAGGCGAGCCCAGTGCTTGAACAGGTCGGCGACGTCGGTGGTGTACACGGTGAGACGGACGACGTTGGCGAGGGTCATGTCGGCTTCGGCGAGGACGGCCTCCAGGTTGTCGACAGCGAGCTCGAGTTGCGCCGCCATATCGCCCGGATGCTGGGGGTTCCCGTTGGCGTCGACCGCGTCCTGTCCGCTGCCGACGAGCTGGCGGTGCTGCCCCTCGACGAGGTGGGCCTGGTCGAATCCCAGGTTGGTGGACCATGACCAGGGATTGACGGGGGTACGTTCCATCGGTGATCCTTTCTAATAGGTAGTGTATGATTTCTAATAGATAGCTTTCATGAGGTCAAGGGGTAGTCGCCAGGGCTACAATCGGAACCATGGCTACGAACCGGCGTTACGGGGACGGATGCGCGATCGCGACCGCCCTCGACCAGGTGGGCGAGCGGTGGGCTCTGCTGGTCGTGCGCGAACTGCTCCTCGGGCCGAAGCGGTTCACTGACCTGCAAGATGGGCTGCCAGGCGCGGGTCCCAAGATCCTCGCCCAGCGACTGCGGGAGCTCGAAGGCGCGGGCGTCGTGCGGCGCCGCACCCTGCCGCCACCGGCCAGCTCCCACGTCTACGAGCTGACCGAGTGGGGCGCGCAGTTGGACCCCATCGTCGTGGC
>Ga0081455_10001499_pt1 | contig 28830 bp, 30 predicted proteins | sample TabmetS3T2R1_FD_70207 | JGI IMG/M metagenome (GOLD analysis project Ga0081455, IMG submission 70207) | Tabebuia heterophylla rhizosphere microbial communities from the University of Puerto Rico - S3T2R1 | ecosystem: Host-associated > Plants > Roots > Rhizosphere ... | reverse complement strand
CGGCCGCAATGCCGGCAAGTTCGTCGTGCGCCGGCTCAATCCACGCAAGGCCAAGAGCGCGCGCGTGCCGGTGGTCTACGACCGGCGCGTCTCGGGCGGGCTGATCGGCCATCTCGCCGGCGCCATCAACGGCCGCGCCGTGGCGCGCGGCACCTCGTTCCTGAAAGACAAGATGGGCGAGAAGATCTTCGCCGACGGCATCCGCATCCTCGACAACCCGCATCGCAAGCGCGGCCTGGGCAGCCGGCCGTTCGACGCCGAGGGCCTGCCGACCAGGCGTTACGCCGTGATCGACGACGGCCGGCTCACGACCTGGCTGCTCGACCTCGCCGCTGCCCGCCAGCTCAACCTCGAGCCGACAGGGCATGCCGCGCGCGGCACGTCCGGCCCACCTTCGCCCACCACTTCGAATTTCTACCTCGAGAAGGGCAAGCTCTCGTTCGACGCGCTTCTGGGCGACATCAAGAGCGGCCTCTACATCACCGACCTGATCGGCTTCGGCGTCAACGGCGTGACCGGCGACTACAGCCGCGGCGCCTCGGGCTTCTGGATCGAGAACGGCAAGCTCGCCTGGCCGGTGAGCGGCATCACCGTGGCCGGGAACCTGAAGGACATGTTCATGAACATGACCCCGGCCAACGACCTGCAGTTCAAGAGCTCGACCAACGCGCCGACGGTGCGAATCGAGGGGATGACCGTCGCGGGAGCGTGATACTCTAGGGGTATGAAACCCCTCCTCAAGACAACGATCCTCGCCGCAACGACGGCATTCCTCACTGGACCGGCATTCGCGCCCGCTCATGCTCAGACGGGCGATTTCCGCGACTGCCTGCAGACCATCAAGGCAGACGCCACGCGCCAGGGCGTGTCGGCCGCCATCGCCGACCGCGCCTTCCAGGGCCTGACGCCCGACCAGAAGATCGTCGACCTCGATTCGAAACAGCCGGAATTTTCGCTGACCTACGCCAAGTATGTCGGCAGCACGGTGTCGAACGATCGCATCGTCAAGGGCCAGCAGCGCATGGCGCAGCATCGCGCCCTGCTCGACGCGCTGCAGGCCGAATACGGCGTGCCGCCACAATACATCATGGCCTTCTGGGGCATCGAGACCAACTACGGCGGCTTCATGGGCGATTTCCAGGTCGTGCGCTCGGTGGCGACGCTCGCCTGCATGACCAAGCGCCGCGACTTCTTCAGCAACGAGACGGTGCAGGCGCTGCGCATCCTCGCCATGAACCACATGACGCGCGAGCAGATGCGCGGCTCGTGGGCCGGCGCCATGGGCAACATGCAGTTCATGCCCTCGACCTTCATGAAGTGGGGCGTCGACCGCGACGGCAACGGCCGCATCGACCTCTGGAACAGCCTGCCCGATTCGTTCGCCTCGGCGGCGAACTTCCTGCGCGGCATCGGCTTCCGGCCGGGCTTGCCGTCGAGCGATGAGGTGTCTCTGCCGCAAGGCTTTCCGCTCGACCAGGCCGACAGCAGCATCGAGAAGCCGGTGCGCGCCTGGGCAGCCATGGGCGTGAAGAAGATGGGCGGCGCGCCGCTTCCCAATGTCGACGATCCGGCGTCGATCATCCTGCCCGCAGGCTGGCGTGGGCCGGCGTTCATCCTCTATCCGAACTTCAAGGCGGTGATGAACTGGAACCGCTCGACGCTCTACGCGCTGGCCATCGGCATCCTGGCGCGCCAGATCGCGGGCGGTCCCGGCGTGATGCAGGCGGCTCCCGCCGACGATGAACCGCTGTCGCGCAGCACCATCATCGACCTGCAGACGCGTCTGGTGAAGCTCGGGCTCTACTCCGACGAAGTGGACGGACTGCTGGGGCCGAAGACCCGTTCGGCGGTGCGGCTGTTCCAGAAGCAGATCGGCCTGCCGGCCGACGGGCATGCGACGCCCGATGTCGTGCGCCGCCTGCAGCAAGCGGCGCGATAGAGCTACAGGGGGTGCAGCAGGCGCACGGCGCCGGCTGCAAGGCCGATCGACACCGGCAGCGTAAGGGCGGCGTCGCCGTCGATCTGGACAGGCTGAAGGCCGCTCTCGCCAGCGTCGTTCAGCACCGAGATGCGCACGGCGCGGCCGACGACCACGCGATAACCGCTGGTGCGCGGCAGGCGACCCAGCAGCAGGGCGAGACCGAAGCGCAACGCCTGCAATCGGCCCCAGCGCTCGAACAGGCAGGCGTGCAGCAGCGGCTCTCCGAGCCTGGCATCGGGCGCCACGATGTAGGGGCCGGCATAGTGGCGGCTGCGTGTCACGATCACGGAGGCCGCCTCATGGTGGACGCCGTCGATCTCCACGCCATAGCGCACGGGACGATAGCGGTGCGTCTCGACCAGCGAGCGCCAAACATAGGCAGCACGCCCCCAGCGATGCTTGAACGGGGCGCTGACCCCAGCCACCACCTTGGCGTCGAAACCCGCCCCGGCCATCAGGGAAAAACAACGGGTCGCCGCGCCGTTGACGGCCCGCCCGGGCCGCACGCGCACCTCCCGGCCGCCGGTCATGGTCCTGGCAAGCGCAGCGGCGGAGAAACCGAGGCCCAACTCGTGCGCCAGCACATTAGCCGTGCCGAGCGGCACGATGGCGAGAGCCGGGGCTCCCTCCCCCCGCTCGGCCAGCGCGTTGACGACCTCGTTGATGGTGCCGTCGCCTCCGGCGACAGCAATCACGGGGTAGCGGGCGGCATCGCAGCCTTCCGCCAGCCGCCCGGCATCGCCCGGCGCCGTCGTCTCGACGACATCGATTGTCCACCCGTCGTCGCGTAGGCGGCGCACAACCGCATCGACCAAGCCGCGGCGACGGCGACCGGCAGTCGGATTGAAGATCAAGAGGATCGCTCTGAGGGTGTTGTCTGTCATCGAACCGTCACAACCGATTCACGGCGACGCAACGGCTGCCATACACAATCCGCTGCGTCCCGTGCAATCTCGCACGACAGATTTTGTGCCGATCGAGTCTTATCCACATGACCGTGATCGAGCGTCACCAGCCTGCGCGCCACCGCACGATCTTCTTGTCGGACATCCATCTTGGCACCCGTGGCTGCCAGGCCGAACTGCTGCTCGACTTCCTGAAGAAGAACGAGAGCGAGAATCTGTACCTGGTCGGCGACATTGTCGACGGCTGGCGCTTGAAGCGCTGGTGGTACTGGCCGCAGACCCACAACGACGTGGTGCAGAAGGTCCTGCGCAAGGCGCGCAAGGGCACCAACGTCGTCTACATCCCCGGCAATCACGACGAGGCCGCCCGTCAGTATTGCCAGCTCACCTTCGGCGATGTGCGGGTCGAGGAGGAGGCGGTCCATGTCACTCACGATGGACGCAAGCTCCTCATCATTCACGGCGACCAGTTCGACGGCATCGTACGCTACGCGCGGTGGCTCGCGATCCTCGGTGACTGGGCCTACACCACGGCCCTGCGCATCAACACAGCCTTCAACTGGGGCCGCCGCAAGCTTGGCCTGCCCTACTGGTCGCTCTCGGCCTACTTGAAGCACAAGGTCAAGAACGCCGTGCAGTTCATCGACAATTACGAGCACGCCGTCTCGAGCGAGGCACGCCGGCGGGGCGTAGACGGCGTGGTCTGCGGCCATATCCACCATGCCGAGATCCGCACCATCGACGGCATCCTCTATTGCAACGACGGCGACTGGGTCGAAAGCTGCACCGCCCTGGTCGAGGACTTCGAGGGCCGGCTGCGCATCGTGCGTTGGGCGGAGGAGACCGCCCGCCAGCAGTCGGCCTTGCCGCGTCTCGCGCCGGCTCGGCTGGCGGCGGAGTAGAGCCGATTGCGCATCGCCATCGTTTCCGATGCCTGGCGGCCGCAGATCAATGGCGTCGTCCGCACGATCGAGATGGTCGTGCGGTTGCTCCAGGCCGATGGCCACGAAGTGGAAGTGTTCGGTCCCGATCGCTTTCGCACCTTGCCCTGCCCGACTTATCCCGAGATCCGCCTCTCGCTTCTTGCCGGTGCACGGCTTGCCCACATGCTGAAGCTCTACGCGCCCGACGCGATCCATCTCGTGACCGAGGGGCCGCTGGGCTGGGCCGCGCGCAACTTCTGCTTGAAGCGCGGCATCCCGTTCACTACGGCCTACCACACACGTTTTCCTGAGTATGTGCAGGCGCGTATCCGCGTGCCGCTCGGCTGGAGCTACGCGCTTGTGCGCCGCTTCCACGCCCCCTCGGCGGCGGTGCTGGTGGTCGCCCAGTCGATTCGCGAGGAGCTCAGCCAGCGTGGCTTCAAGAATCTCGTTCCCTGGTCGCGCGGCGTCGATATCGCCGCGTTCCAGCCGCGTCCGCGCACCGACACCGGCGATCCGCGCCCGATCTGGCTCTATGCCGGACGCGTGGCGATCGAAAAGAACATCAAGGCCTTCCTCGAGCTCGACCTGCCGGGCACCAAATGGGTCGTCGGTGGCGGGCCGCAGCTCAAGGAGCTCAAACGAAACCATGCCGAAGTGCGCTTCTTCGGCTCGGTCGATACCCAGGAATTGTCGCGGCGCTACGCCGAAGCCGACTGCTTCGTCTTTCCCAGCCGGACCGACACCTTTGGCCTGGTGATGGTCGAGGCGCTGGCCTCGGGGGTGCCAGTCGCGGCTTATCCCGTGCCCGGTCCGCTCGATGTCGTCACCGATCCCAAGGTCGGCGCGCTCAACGAAGACCTGAAAGAGGCCTGCCTCGCCGCCATCACCTGCAAGTCGGCCGACTGCCGGCGCCATGCCGAGACGTTCACCTGGGCCAACTGCGCGGCACAGTTCTTCGCGGCGCTGAAGCCCGTCCCACGCGGCGTCTGGCAGCCTTTGAAGCGTCGGACGCTGCCTGACGCAGCGGCGTCCTAGGCCGGTTGAACCCAAGTCCTGCAGCGCCTAACTCTGTTGCAAAGACGACGGAGGGGCCGATGGCAGCGCTCAACCACATCATCATTCCGGCCAAGGACAAGGATGCCTCGGCGAGCTTTCTGGCCGACATTCTGGGCGTGAAGGCCCAGGCGCAATGGGGACCGTTCCGGCCGGTGCAAACCAGCAACGGAGTGACCCTCGACTTCGTCGATTCCAAGGACGTGCGCACGCAGCACTATGCCTTCCTCGTCAGCGATGAGGAATTCGATGCCTCCTTCGCGCGACTGAAGAAGGCGGGCGTTACGTACTATGCGGACCCGCACAAAGGCGGACAGGGCGAGATAAACCATCACTGGGGTGGCCGCGGCGTCTACTTCGAGGACCCCAACGGCCACCTGCTCGAGCTGATCACCAAGCCTTACGGCGAGCTTCCGTAGCTCTTACGTCTGCAGGGCTCGGGTGCCGGCCACCACACCTGATCGGCCGGCTTCAGGGTTGGTCTCCTGGATGGTGCAAGCCGGGGCGCCGACCGACTCGTAGACGGCGACGAAACGCATGTCGCCCGGCGCCAGAGAGATGGAAAATGAATTGCCGGCGTTGGGGCCCCTGCAGCGCAGCAGATGCCCGCCCGGGCTGAGCTCGACCCTGATCCAGGTCATGGGGCCGAGCTGACTCACCGTTTGCGGACCGACCGCCACGTTAAGGGCCGGGCCCACCGTCGTGGGATAGTAGAGATACACGGCTGCCATGCCCGCAGGTGGCGGATCGAACTGCTTGCCGGCGACGTCCTGGGCCGGCGGCGCAGTGGCCACCGGTGTGGCGCCGCAGCCGGCGAGCATCAGCAACAGTGCCCCAAGAAGCGCTTGGCGCATGGGTCTCCCCCCTTTCGCTTCAATTGAGATGCGCCTACGGCGCGATGGCTTTTCATGGAATCGCGCCGTCGGCCCAATTCGTGCACCGCTTCGCTGCGGGAATTGGGCCGACGGAGAAAGCAAAAGCCATCGCGCTTTAGCCGTTCGGCGGTTCGCCGGCCTTGATCCAGGCTTGATAGAGCGCCTTGGTCTCGTCGTTGGGCGGATAGGTGCCCGGGATGGGCGTGCCCTGTCCGACGCGGATGGCGACGAACTTCTCGAGTCGCTCCTGCTCGAACGAATCGCGCGCCACTTCGTCGGCTATATGGCGCGGTACGACGATGGCGCCATCCTCGTCGGCCACGATCACATCACCGGGATAGACCGGCACGCCGCAGATGCCGACAGGCGTCTGCACCTCGACCGGATGGAGATGGTTCATGCTGGGCGGCGCCGCGGCGGCGGCGCAATACACGGGAAAGTCCAACTTGCCGATCACCGGCGTATCGCGCATGGCGCCGTCGGACAGCACGCCCGCCACGCCACGCACCTTGAGCCGCAGCGCCAGGATGTCGCCCAACGTGCCCGAGCGCGTGGTGCCTTCCGTGCCGATCACCAGCACGTGGCCGGCCGGCGTCTCCTCGATCGCCCGGCGCTGGGCGCTCGGCGGATCGCTGGGGGTCGGCGGCTTGTCGAGATCCTCGCGGCCCGGAATGTAGCGCAGCGTATAGGCCGGCCCGACCAGCCGCGTCGCCTTGGGATTGAGCGGCCGCACGCCGTTCACGGCGGAATTGCGAAAGCCGCGCTTCAGCATCTGCATGGAGACGGTGGCCGTGCTGGCATACAGGAAGTTCTTGACGGTCTCGGCCGACAACGGCGCCGTGGTCATGTACGTTTCCCCCTACAACAACGATCCCTGACTACCACCATCCTTGCCGCCGCCGCCATCACGCCGGCGCGGCGGCGCAACAGGCCTCGGTGTCGGTCCGACACCATCGGTGATGCGTGCGCCGACCTCGCCATCGGAAAATTCAATACTGACGGTGTCGCCGGCACGCGTTTCGGCTGCAGCCAGCAGCGGATGACCATCCTGGTCCCGCACCAGCGCAAAACCCCGCTTCAGCACCGACCGGAAGGAATAGCTTTCGAGGAGCTTGCCGGCCTGGTCGAGCTGGCGACCGCTTCTCTCGAGAAGGGCCTCGACGCAGCGATGCAGGCGTTCGACCTGCTGGTCGACGCGGTCGCACACGCGCTCCAGCCGTTGACGGGTGTCGCCAACGTAGCGGCGCATGACGCCGTCAAGCATGCGAGCCTCGGCAGCCAGCGCCTGCTGCTTGGCGACGAGCACCGCCACCGGGCTGACGAGCCGGGCGGCCGCGAGCTGATGGTCGCGCCGTTCGACAAGCTGGCGGGTCGCAAGCGCAAGACGCTCGCCACTGACGTCGAGGCGCTGCTGGCGCTCCTCGATCATACGCAGCGGATCGCCGAGGCCGCGCGCCAATCCGCTGACCGCGAGATTGGCCTCGCGCAGGACGCGGTTCACGCAGGCAATGGTGCGCTGGCCGAAATCGAGGGTCTGCGCGATCAGGTCGGCACGTACCGGAACGGCCATCTCGGCGGCCGCCGTTGGCGTCGGCGCCCGCCGATCGGCAGCGAAGTCGATCAGCGTCGTGTCGGTCTCATGGCCCACCGCGGAGATCAGCGGGATGGTCGACGCCGCGGCCGCGCGCACCACGATCTCCTCGTTGAAGGCCCACAAATCCTCGAGGCTGCCGCCGCCGCGCGCCACGATCAGCACGTCGGGGCGCGGCGCCAGACCATCCATCGTCAAACGATTGAAGCCCGCAATTGCAGCCGCCACCTCGCCGGCCGCTCTGTCGCCCTGCACGGCCACCGGCCACACCAGGACGCGACGCGGAAACCGGTCGGAAAGGCGATGCAGGATGTCGCGGATCACCGCCCCCGACGGCGAGGTGACCACCCCCACCACCTCGGGCAGGAACGGCAGCGCCCGCTTGCGGGCCGCGTCGAACAAGCCCTCGGCCTGCAATTTCTTGCGCCGGTCCTCGAGCAGCTTGAGCAGGGCGCCCTCGCCCGCCAGCTCCAACCGGTCGACGACGATCTGATAGCGCGAAGAGCCTGGGTAGGTCGTGAGCTTGCCAGTGGCGATGACCTCCATACCCTCCTCGATCTTGAGACCGAGACGAGGGACTGTGCTCCTCCAGCACACGCCGTCGATTACGGCGTTCTCGTCCTTCAGGCGGAAATAGCAATGGCCTGAACGCGGGAAGGAGGGCTGGCTGATCTCGCCGCGCACGCGCACGCGCGGAAACGCCGTCTCGATCTCCCGCTTGAGCACCAGCGAGAGCTCCGAGACCGTGAATTCTGGAACGTTGCTGACGACCTGATCAGCGACTGTGACTTCCATGGCCCGACGCTACACCCGGGCATCCATGCAGGCGAGCGGACCATTCCAAGCGAGCAGGCGTGCATCAGATGTCACGAGCTTGGCCTGCCGTCGCAACGCCGTCGCAACGACGAATCGGTCTGCCGGATCCGCATGTAGGTCGGGCAAAGCGACAGCATCGATGACCAATTCGCCATCGAGTTGAACCTCTTCGATGCCCAGCCGTAAAGCGTCCAACCGCCATTGAGGAACAGGGCAGCGCACCTCAATCCGCTTCTTTGTCACAAGCATGGCCACTTCCCAGAAGGAAGCAGCCGAAACCAGCACATGCGCCGTTCGCGCTGCACGATCAATCTCTTCCGTTGCGCGGTCACCTAGCTCGGCGGCGTCTTCCAGGAGCCAAATCAAAGCATTGGTATCGAGCAGAACGCTCACTCCTTGAGTACCTCCCATTCGACGTCGAGTGGTTCATCCAAATCACCGAGTATTTTAATCGACCCCTTGAGAGCGCCACGCAGCGACTTTGGTCTTTGGACAATGGGCACGATCTCGGCAACCGGCTTGCCGTTCTTGGTCACGATCACCCGCTCATGCTTGGACGCGACCTCGTCCAGCACGCCCAAAAACTTCGCTTTGCACTCCGACGCTTTCATGGTCTTTGTCATAGCGAGACCCTCAAGATGACCATTGGTCATGACCATGGTCATATGAGCGGAAACCGCGGCACTTACAAGGGCTTGGGCGATGAAGATATTGGTGGTGGGCGGTGGTGGCCGTGAGCACGCACTGTGCTGGGCGATCTCGGCCTCCCCTCTGTGCACCAAGCTCTATTGCGCCCCGGGTAATGCCGGCATCGCGCAAATAGCGCAGTGCATTGATGTGGCCGCCGAGGACATTGCCGGCCAAGTCGCACTGGCAGTCGCCAACAAGATCGACTTCGTCGTGGTCGGTCCGGAAGTACCCTTGGCGGCCGGCTTGGCTGATCGCCTCGCCGAAGCGGGTATCAAGGTCTTCGGTCCGTCGGCAAAGGCCGCGCAAATCGAAAGCTCGAAGGGCTTCACCAAGGAGCTTTGCAAGCGCCACGACATCCCGACGGGCGCTTTTGAGCGTTTCACCGATGCCGATAAGGCGATGGCATACATCAAGGCGCAGGGCGCGCCGATTGTGGTGAAGGCCGACGGGCTGGCCGCCGGAAAGGGCGTCGTCGTCGCGGAGACGGTCGAGCAGGCGATCGAGGCAACTCGAGACATGCTGTCGGGCAACCGGTTCGGCGCTGCGGGCTCGTCCGTCGTCATCGAGGAATTCCTGGCCGGCGAGGAGGCAAGTTTCTTTGCTCTGTGCGACGGCGAGCACGCCCTGCCCCTGGTAGGAGCCCAGGACCATAAGCGGGTGTTCGATGGCGACAAGGGGCCCAACACCGGTGGCATGGGCGCCTATTCTCCAGCGCCCATCTTCGGCGCGGCCATGCAGCAGCGCACGATGGACGAGATCATCCTGCCGACGGTGCGTGCCTTGGCAGAGGCAGGCACGCCGTTCAAGGGCGTGCTCTATGCCGGCCTGATGATCACGGCGCAGGGCCCCAAGATCTTCGAGTACAACTGCCGCTTCGGCGATCCTGAATGCCAAGTCCTGATGATGAGGCTCAAATCCGACATCCTGCCGGCCCTGATCGCGGCAGCCGACGGCAGCCTGAAGCATTTCGACTTGCGCTGGTCCGACGACACCGCGCTGACAGTGGTGATGGCGGCACAGGGCTATCCCGATACCTACAAAAAAGGCAGCGAAATCAGAGGACTCGAGGCCGCCAGCAAGGTCGAGGGCGTGCAGGTCTTCCATGCCGGCACCAAGGCAGATGGTCCGCGCGTGCTGGCCAATGGCGGGCGTGTCCTGAATGTCACCGCGTTGGCTCCAACCGTGCAGGAAGCCCGCGATCGGGCCTATCGCGCGGTCGATCTGATCGACTGGCCGGAAGGCTTTTGCCGGCGCGATATCGCATGGCGGGCCGTCGTGCCGCACCCGTGACAGGCTGCCGCCGATGTGGTTAGGGTCGATTCATGCTCGATTCTGCCGACCAATCCCAGCGCCTGCTGGCGCAGCTGCGCTTTCCCTGCGGTGATGTGCCGGAACCTGGCGACATCAAGAACGTCGCGCCCGGCATCTACTGGCTGCGCATGCCGCTGCCCTTCCAGCTCAACCACATCAACCTGTGGCTGGTCGAGGACAAGGCGGGATGGACCATTGTCGACACCGGCATCAATTCGCCGCCGACGCGCGAGCTTTGGGAGAGGATCTTCGCCAGCAAGCTTGCGGGCAAGCCGGTCACCCGCGTGATCGCCACCCATCTACACCCCGATCATGTCGGGCTGGCAGGCTGGCTGTGCGAACGGTGGGACGCCGAGCTCTGGATGACGCTCGGCGAGTACATGAGCGCCATCGCTGCCCGCAACGACTTCATCGAGAACGAGGACGTGCGCGCGGCGCACCTCAAGCGCAACGGCGTGCCGGCCGATCGCATCGCGTTGTTTCACCGCCACAAGGGTGGCTATGCCAAAGGCGTGGTGCCGCTGCCCTCTTCGTTCGAGCGCCTGATCCATGCCCATCCGATCACGCTCGGCGGCCATCGCTGGGATGTCATCGTCGGGCGAGGTCATGCTCCCGAGCACGCCTCTCTCTGGTGCCCCGAGCTCAACGTGCTGATCGCCGGCGACCAGGTGCTGCCCAAGATCAGCACCAATGTGGGCGTGTGGCCCAACGAACCGAAAGCCGACGCGCTGACCTGGTTCCTCGACGGCTTCTCCCGCTTCCGCCGCCTGCCGGCGGATGCGCTCGTCCTGCCGTCGCACGGCTTCCCGTTCATCGGCCTGCACACGCGCCTCGACCAGCTCGTGGCCCATCACGACGCACGGCTGAACGACATGACCGCCGCCATTGCTCTGCGCGGCAGCCAGGGCGCGACCGGCTGGGACATGGTGCCGGTGCTATTCCCGCGCCACCTCGACAACAATCAGGTCGTGTTCGCCTTCGGCGAGACCCTGGCTCACCTGCATTGCCTGGAGACGCGCGCCCGCGTGAAGCGAATCGTGGTCGACGGCGTACATCGGTTCGTTGCCTTGGTCGATCCCCATGCCGAGCCGCCCGCCGACGATTCCGATGCTGATGTGATGGATGTGGGCACTGCCTAGGCAGGATCACGCTCCCAGCGATAACGGACGTCCGGGGCTTTCTCCTCGTTGTCGCGACCGTCGGTGAAGCAGATCGCCCTGAAGCCGCGCCGTTCATAGAATTGGCGGCCACGCAGATTCGCCTGGAAGCACCAGAGCTCCAATGCCGGCACGCCCGATTGCTTTGCGCCCTCGATCAGCAGGCTACCGGCCCCTACGCCGATGAAGTCCGGATGGGTATAGAGCAGACGGACCTCCTCCTCCTGCTGCGCCAGGAACGAGACGATGCCCCTGTCCCCTTCGGCGACCGTGACGACGCATTCCTTGAGGACCACGTTTTCGATGAACCAACGATCTTCTTCCACTGTGTGCAGCATCGGCAGGAAGGTGAGCAGCCGGAAGGATGCCGAGAACACTCGCGCGATGGCCGCAGCGTCCTTGGCCATCGCCGGCCGAGTTGAGAAATCTGCCATCGCGTCATATTGAATCTGCCGCAGATGCGCGTCGATCTGTTCGACTTCGACCTCCCCGACGAGCTCATCGCGCAGCGACCGGTGCGCCCGCGTGACACCGCACGTCTGCTCGATGTCGCGCCCGATGGATTGCACGATCGCTCGGTGCGCGACTTGCCCCGCCTGCTCCGCCAGGGCGACCTGCTGGTCTTCAACGACACCAAGGTCATTCCCGCGCGCTTGAAAGGCGTGCGCAGCGGCGGCGCCGGCCGACAGGATGTCGCCGCGGAAGCGCTGCTGATCCGCGACTTGCGGGAAGGCCGCTGGCTCTCCTTCGCCCGCCCGACCAAGCGGCTGAGGCAAGGCGACCACATCGCCTTTGCCGGCGGACTGCATGCCTCTGTGGAGGCCAAGAACGCAGATGGCTCGATCGTGCTCGCCTTCGGCATCAGCGGCGCGAGGTTCCTGGCCTCGCTCGAGCAGGGCGGCGGCGTGCCGTTGCCACCCTATATCCGCAACGGCGTGGGCGATGCGCGCGATCGCGCCGACTACCAGACGATGTTCGCTCGGCACGATGGTTCGGTCGCGGCGCCAACCGCCGGCTTGCATTTCACGCCGGAATTGATGGCGGCGCTTGCAGAGGCCGGCATCGCCACGGCCGGCGTCACGCTGCATGTCGGGGCCGGCACCTTCCAGCCGGTACGGGTCGACGACACCGACGCCCACACGATGCATGCCGAGTGGGGCGAGGTGCCCGCGGCGACCGCCCGTGCCGTCGAAGCGACGCGCGCCGCCGGCGGGCGCATCGTGTCCATCGGCACGACGGCGCTGCGCCTGCTGGAAACGGTGGCGCGCCTGGACGATGGCGCGATGAAAGCGTGGGCCGGCGAGACCGATATTTTCATCGTCCCCGGCTTTCGCTTTCGGGCCGTCGACCTCCTGCTGACCAACTTCCATCTGCCACGTTCGACGCTGTTCATGCTGGTGGCGGCATTCGCCGGGTTGGACCGCATGAAGGCCGCCTATGCACATGCCGTGCGCGAGCGATACCGCTTCTATTCCTACGGCGATTGTTGTTTGTTGCGGCGATGAGCCTGTCCTTCGAGCTTCTGGCAAGCGACGGTACCGCCCGCCGCGGCCGCATCACGACGGCGCACGGCACGGTCGAGACGCCCGCCTTCATGCCGCTGGCCACCGGCGGAACGGTGAAGGCGATGCTGCCTCAGTCGGTGGCCGAAACCGGCGCCGAGATTGTGCTGGGCAACACCTTTCATTTGATGCTGCGGCCGGGCGCGGAGCGAGTCGCGACAATGGGTGGGCTGCACAAGTTCATGAACTGGCCCGGCCCTATCCTCACCGATTCAGGCGGCTTCCAGGTGATGTCGCTCAAGGGCCTCCGCAAACTCGACCCCGACGGCGTCACCTTCCGTTCGCCGATCGACGGCTCGCAGCATCGCCTGACGCCGGAGCGTTCGATCGACATCCAGAAGCTCCTGGACGCCGACATCACCATGTCGTTCGACGAATGCACGAGCTGGCCGGTCGAAGAAGACGCCGCTGCCGCCTCGATGCGGCTCTCGATGAAATGGGCCGGGCGTGGCAAGAAGGCTTTCAGCGAACGCGCGGGCTACGGTCTGTTCGGCATCGTGCAAGGGAGCACCTTCCCCAAGCTCCGGGCGGAGAGCGTCCAGGCGCTCACCAACATCGGCTTCGACGGCTATGCCGTTGGCGGCTTGGCGGTCGGCGAAGGCCAGCAGGCCATGTTCACCACCCTCGACGTCACGGTGCCGATGCTTCCGGCCGACCGGCCGCGCTATTTGATGGGGGTCGGGCGTCCCGCTGACATCGTCGGCGCCGTTCGGCGTGGCATCGACATGTTCGATTGCGTGTTGCCGACGCGCGGCGGCCGCACGGCCCAGGCTTTCACCCGACGCGGCGAGCTCAACCTGCGCAATGCCCGCCATCGCGATGATCCACGACCGATCGACGAGCAATGCACCTGTCCCGCCTGCCGCCACCACAGCCGCGCCTACCTGCATCATCTCATCCGTGCCGAGGAGATCCTCGCGGCGATGCTGCTGACGTGGCACAATCTGCAGTACTACCAGGACATCATGCGCGGGTTGCGGGGCGCCATCGAGAGCGGTGCGCTCGAGTCCTGGATCGCCGCCTTCGAGGAAGAGCAAAACCGCGGAGACATTCCGCCATTCTGCGAGGGAGCTGGACGGCATGCCGAATGAGGCATTGATCGTGATCGACATGCAAAACGACTTCTGCGAGGGCGGCGCGTTGGCCGTTCCGGGAGCCGCCGCCATCGTGCCTTTGGTCAATCGCCTGATCGCACGTTACGACCATGTGGTCCTGACCCAGGACTGGCATCCGCCGGGTCATGCGTCCTTCGCCAGCGCCTGGTCGGGCGGCGTGGCCTTCAGCACGGTGCAGTTCCCCTATGGACCGCAGACGCTGTGGCCGGACCATTGCGTGCATGGCACGCCCGGCGCCGCCTTCCACCCCGCGCTCTCGACCGACAAGGCCGAGGTCGTCATCCGCAAGGGATTCCACGCCAAGATCGACTCCTATTCAGCCTTCCGCGAGAACGACCGCATGACGCGCACCGGCCTTGACGGCTACCTGAAGGCGCGCGGCTTCACCCGGTTGATCTTCTGCGGGCTCGCCCTCGACTACTGCGTCGCCTGGTCGGCGATCGACGCGCGCCAGGCGGGCTTCGATGTCGGCGTGGTCCAGGAAGCGACCGCCGCGATCGATCTCGAAGGCAGCAAGAAGCGCATGCTGACCGAGATGCGCCAGGCCGGCATCAACCTCGGCCTTACGGCGTAGAGCCTTCCCGGGCTGGGAACGCTTTGAGACGCTTGATTTTTCGTGTGGTAAACTCTCAACGTATGCTCCGGAGCTTTTGGGCAGAAGGCCGGAGATGCCTTTCTACTTCGAAGACCAAGTTCTGGAGCCTGCTCGACGCGAGCTGACGCGCGGCGGCGAAACGGTGATGGTCGAACCGAAAGTGTTCGACCTGCTGGTCTATCTGATTGAGAATCGCGACCGGCTGGTGAGCAAGGACGACTTGATCGTGCACGTCTGGCATGGGCGTATCGTCTCTGATTCAGCTTTGACCAGCGCGATCAATGCCGCCCGCATGGCTGTCGCCGACAGCGGACGAGAGCAGCGCCTGATCCGGACGAGCGCCCGGAAGGGCTTTCGCTTCGTCGGGTCCGTCGTCTCCGATCCCGGCTTGGCGGCCAACACCATTGCCGAGGCTGAACCCGCACCGACGATGCTCAACCTGCCTTCCATCGCAGTGCTTCCATTCGAGAACCTGAGCAGTGACCCCGACCGGGACTACTTTGCCGACGGTGTGGTGGAGGACATCATCACCGCACTTTCCCGGTTCAAGTCCTTGTTCGTGATCGCACGCAATTCCAGTTTTACCTACAAGGGCAGAGCCGTCGACATCAAGCAGGTGGGCCAAGAGCTGGGCGTCCGCTACGTCCTGGAAGGCAGCGTCCGCAGGGCGAGCAATCGCACGCGCATCACCGGGCAGCTTATCCAGGCGGATACGAGAGCCCACATCTGGGCTGACCGCTATGATGGAGATCTCGCCGATATCTTCGAACTGCAGGAAGAGGTCGCATCAGCTGTCGCAGGAGCCATTGCTCCCAAGCTCGAGCGGGCCGAGATCCAGCGTGTCGCCCGCAAACCGACCAAGAGCACCGATGCCTACGACATCTACCTGCGCGGCATGTCGAAGTTCTACCAGTGGACGATGGAAGGCGCGAACGAGGCCAGTCGGCTTTTTCGACAAGCCATCGAACTGGATTCAGGCTTCGCCGCCGCCCATGCCATGGCGGCGCATGTGTTCTGCCATAGGAAGGCTCTGGGCCTGACGCTCACCAGCGGCGAAGTGGCAGAAACGGCCGATCTGGCGCGGCGGGCGGTCGAGCTTGGCGACGACGATTCCCTTGTCCTCAGCCTCGCGGGATGGGCTCTCGCCTATGTCGTCCACGACCTGCCTGCCGGCAGCGGCCTCGTCGACCGGGCCATCCTGCTCAATCCGAACCTGGCAGTGGCCCAGTTCGCAAGCGGCTGGCTCAACGTATGGCTCGGCAAGCCCGACGTGGCGATCGAGCACCTCGCCCACGCGATGCGGCTCAGCCCGATCGATCCGGCAGCCGCACCGAGCATGGTTGCAACCGCGCACGCTCATTTCATGGCTCAACGATACGACGAAGCCTTGTCTTGGGCGGACAAGGCTACACAGGCGCAGCGAACCGTGGCGGCAACGCGCATCGCGGCGGCGAGCGCCGCCGCGGCCGGTCGGCTGGGCGAGGCGAGACGGTTCATCGAACAGATGCGGCAGATTGATCCGACGCGACGCCTGTCCAATGTCGTGGATACGCTGGGTCCCTATCGACGACTGGAGGATCTCGAGCGCTATAAGGATGCTTTGCGCGTCGCCGGTCTGCCGGAGTAAGGAGATGAACTGCCGCGGCCGCTAGCGTAGCCGGCGACTCAAACTCTCTCCAGCGCCAGTGCGATGCCCTGGCCGACGCCGATACACATCGTGCAAAGCGCACGCTTGCCGCCGGTCGCTTCGAGCTGGTTCATGGCCGTGATCATCAGCCGGCCGCCCGATGCACCCAGCGGATGACCGAGGGCGATGGCGCCGCCGTTCGGGTTGACGTTGTCGGCGTCGTCGGCGAGGCCGAGCTGCCGCAGCACCGCCAAGGCTTGGGCGGCGAACGCCTCGTTGAGCTCGATCGTGTCGAAGTCGCGGACCGTCATGCCGAGCTTGGCCAGGAGCTTCTGCGTCGCCGGCAGGGGTCCGATGCCCATGACCCGGGGCGGCACGCCCGCGGACACCGTTCCGAGGATGCGCGCGCGGGGCGTCAGGCCGTTGGCCTTGGCTGCAGCCTCCGAGGCAATAATCATGGCGCAGGCGCCGTCATTGATGCCCGAGGAGTTGCCCGCCGTCACCGAGCCGCCTTCGCGGAACGCCGCCGGCAGCTTGGCGAGAATCTCCATGGTTGTATCGCCGCGCGGGTGCTCGTCCTTGTCGACGACGGTCTCGGTCTTGCCCTTCTTGACGCTGACCTTGATGATCTCCTTGTCGAAGAAGCCGCGGTCCTGGGCCGCCTTGCAGCGGCGCTGGCTGCGGTAAGCGAAGGCATCCTGGTCGGTCCGGCTGATCTGGTGCTCACCGGCGACGTTCTCGGCGGTCTGGCCCATGGTGTCGACGCCATAGGCCGCCTTCATGCGCGGATTGATGAACCGCCAGCCCAGCACGGTGTCCTCGAGCTTCATCGACCGATCGAACGGACCTTCGGGCTTGCCCATGACGTAAGGCGAACGGGTCATGCCTTCGACCCCGCCGGCAATCATCATGTCGGCCTCACCAAGCTTCACGGCACGCGCCGCATGGCCGGCGGCCTCCAGGCCCGAACCACAGAGCCGATTCACGGTCGCGCCCGCCACCTCGACCGGCAGGCCGGCCAGCAGCCCTGCCATGCGCGCGACATTGCGATTGTCCTCACCGGCCTGGTTCACGCAGCCATAGACAACATCGTCGACCGCTCCCCAATCGACGCCGGTATTGCGCTGCATCAACGCCTTGATGGGATGAGCCGCAAGGTCGTCGACGCGCATGGCGGCGAGCCCGCCATTATATCGGCCGACAGGCGTGCGGATGGCGTCGCAGATGAAGGCTTCGGTCATTGTTGCTGCTCCCGACTCTGGGTGATGCCGGGGTAGCATCGCGTCAGGACGTTGCCAATGCCTCATGAACAGGGGGGCCATGCGCCAGGCCGCGCCGAAAGACGGCGTATTGCGCATAGCCTCCGTACGGCCGTTCCAGGTGGCAAAGCGTACCGGACGGGCCGTCCAGTCTCACGAGCTCGGCTTCGAGGGCATCACGCGGGTCGACATGGAACCGCCTCAGCCACCCCCGCAGCCCTGTGCGGACCCAGGGCGGCAGACGCTCCTGGCCGCCGAAATCGACGATATGCACCTCGCCGCCCTCGGGGAGCCAAAGGAGGGCGCGACCGATGGCGGCCCGCCAGTCAGGAATCATGGACAGGCTGTAGGAAAAAACGATGCGCGAAAAGCAGGGCACGCCGAACAACAGCGCAGGGTCGAACCGCGTGGCGTCCGCGCGGGCAAGCCTTATGCACCCCGCGAGACCCGCGCGTTTTACCATTTGGCTGGCGGTCGAAAGCATTTCCGCCGAAAGGTCGATGCCGAAGAATTGAGCATCGGGCCAGGAATGAGCTGCCAGCACGAGATTGCGCGCCGTGCCGCATCCGACTTCGAGCACCCGTCCACCCAACGGCGGCGCCAACCGCGCGATGAGCCTGTCGCGGCCCAGCAGGTAGTACTTGCGCGTCAGATCGTAGATGTGCCGCTGGTGCCGGTAGAGGCGGTCCATCAGGACCGGACCAACCAGATCGCCCATGCTCAGGCTTTCAGGGTGTAGAGGTGGAAGCCGCCATAGATCGCCGAACGATCGCGCGCCGTGAATGCAAGCGATGCCTCTTCCTCGTAGTGCCACCGGTCCAACAATGTCGATTGGAGCCGACCCGGCAGCAAGGAGGGCTCGGCGGCAGTCCGAAAGATCACGCGCGCACCAGGCCGCGCCGTCCGCGTGATCTCGCCCCACAGCCCATTGAGCTGGCCGTCGGTCATCCAATCCTGGGCATCGAGCAGCACGTAGCGATCGCGCGAGGCATCGGCGCAGGTCGCCAGGTACTCGGTGATCGAACGGTTGAGGACTTCGACGCGGCCAACCCGTTGACGGACGGCTTCGAACTGCTCGCGCTGCAGATAAGGCGGCAACGGGCCGTGCTCCGCGTCGCCATAGCGCCGGCCGAAGGCCTGCCAAGCGAAGTAGTTGTCGCTCAGCCTGAAGCCGCAGGCCAGGCGCTCGACCCGCGCGCGCAGGACCATCCCCATTTCGCTGTCACCAGCCAGCGCCTCATACTGGGCAGGCGGGATCCCCAGCCCATAAAGCGAGAGTCGGTTGGCCGTGGCCCAACGCACCGCGGGCTTGTCGAACAGCGGCGCCAGCATGCTCTCGAAGAAGAGTCTCTGCTCCTCGAGAGAACGCGCGCTCAGCAGGTCCCGCAGGTCAACCCCGTAGACCCGAGCGGTTGCATGGGCGATGCCGATGAAGCGTCCCAGCACGCCGTGGCGATAGGCATTGCGGGCGAAGATGGAGATCCGACGTCGGCCGAGATGCTGCAGGGTGCGGCCTTCCCAATAGCCCCGGCTCTGCAAATCGAGGTGCGGCGCGATCAGGCGCTTATAAGCCTCGATATTGGCCTCGTCGTCGGCCGCGCCGAAGAAGCGATAGAAGGCCTGCCAGGATGGCAAGTGGCTCGCAGCCACCAGCTTCAGCTGGTTCAGGGCGACATGCGCTCGACTGAGATCGACGGCGGTGATGCGCCCGGGATCGGCCGTCAGGTAGGAGAGGACATTGCAGCCGCCGGAGGCGATTGCCACCACGTGGCTCTGTGGCTCCAGCGCCAGCGCCTCCAGATCGATCTCAGGGTCTTCCCAGATCTGAGTATAGACCAATCCATGGAAGAGCCGCTCGAATAGCCGCTCCAAAAGCCCTTCCCTGGACAATGCATGATTGCGCCGGACAGCCCTTTTCAGTCGGACATGGCTCTCAGCCCGCGGCTCGACCACTCCCATCCACTCCGCATGGACTCAATCCGCCACATATACACCGCCGTCCATGCCACTTTGATGACGGCCGTCCTGATGCTGGGATGCGTGCTTCGTCACACCGTTGCCCGTTGACCGCCGCCGCTTGGAGACATTCAGCAACTCGCGGTAGACGTCGACGTAGTCGTTGGCCATGCGACGCGCCGTGAAGCACTCGTCGAACCGCGCCCGGATGGTGCGGCGCGACAATTGCGCAAGCTGTCCGTGGATGGCGTCAGCCGCCGCTTCTTCGCTCTCGACGATCAGACCGGTTACGCCATGCTCGATCACCTCGGGCACCGAGCCGTTGGGATAGGCGACGACAGGTGTCCCGCAAGCCATCGCCTCTATCATCACCAGCCCGAAAGGTTCGGGCCAGTCGATGGGCATCAGGAGGGCCAGCGCGCCGCTCAGGAAGTCGGACTTGTCGGCATCGCCGATCTCGCCCACGAACTCAATCCCCGGCAGGCTCAGCAGCGGCCGGATCTCGCGTTCGAAATAGTCACGGTCCACGCGATCCACCTTGGCCGCAATCTTGAGCGGCAGGTTGCAGCGACGAGCGATGCGGATCGCGCGATCAACAGCCTTCTCGGGTGCGATTCGGCCGAGCACCGCGAGGTAGCGAGGCTCGACCGGGCGCGGCCTGAGCAAGGCAGCCGGCAGGCCGTGATAGATGGTCCGAAGCCAGCGCGCCTGGGTCACAGGCGTGCGCTGGGCATTGGAGATCGAAATCACCGGTACCGAGTTGAACAGATTGAAAACGGTCTGGTGCTCCGGCAAGTCGAGCCGGCCGTGCATGGTGGTAATGAACGGCGTCGGCTGCCTGGAGAATGTCGAGAACGGCAGGTAGTCGAGATGGAAGTGCAGGACGTCGAACTCGCCGGCGCGACGGCGCACCTCTTCCAGCATGGCGATGTGCAGCGCCATCGGGTCGCACACCGTGTCATCCAGACGCAGTGCCCGCGGCCAGATCGGCGCAAGCTTGGCAGCGGTCCGGGAATCGCCACTGGCGAAGAGGGTGACGTCGTGACCGAGCGCCACCAGCTCCTCGGTAAGCCAGGAAACCACCCGCTCCGTGCCGCCGTAAAGTTTTGGTGGAATGGCCTCCGTCAACGGTGCAATCTGCGCAATACGCATTTGTATCCCCTCTCCTTTTACGCGCTGACCGGCGACGGCCAAGTTTTGGCAAAGCTGGTATGCCAACCGTCATGTAACGAAATTCCACCTCATGCGTTGCAATGAACCGGGATGGATCGCGTCTGTGACTTCGCCAAACGGCCATTTGCCTTCTTGCTGCGGTATGTATGCCGGCGGCCGATTGCACATGCCGCAATTCTCGCCGCTGTCCTTGGTGCCGTAGGCTGCTCCGTCAGTGCGCAGTATGGCGTAAAATTCCTTGTTGACTCCCTGGCGGCGGGACCCGGCAACGACAGGCTGTGGTGGGCCTTCGCCCTGCTCGTTTCCTTTATCGCTGCGGACAATCTGCTGTGGCGAGTGGCGGGTTGGATTGCCAGCTACGCCTTCGTGGCGGTGACGGGTGACGTGCGCAGCGAGCTCTTCCGCCATGTGATGGGCCATGCGCCAAGCTATTTTGCACAACGTCTGTCCGGAACGCTGACCGGTCGCATCACCGCGGCGTCCAATGCCACCTTCACGATCGAGAACCTTTTCATCTGGAACATTCTGCCGCCCTGCGTGGCCACCGCCTGCGCCATTGTGTATCTATCGGCGGTCAGCGTTCAGGTGGCAGCGGCGGTAACAGGCATCTCAGCCGTGGTCATGCTCCTGCTGTTCCGCCTGGCCGCCAGAGGAACGCCCCTGCATCAAGGCTTCGCCGACCGGGCAGCGCACGTAGAGGGCGAGCTGGCGGACGTCATCGGCAACATGCCATTGGTCCGCACCTTCGGCGCCATGACGCGTGAACATAGCCGCCTGAACCGGACCATCGGACACGAGATGACGGCGCGTCGTCGCAGCCTGCAATACCTGGAAAGGCTGCGTCTCCTGCACGCGGCGTTGACCATCGTGCTGACTATCGGCGTGCTGGCCTGGGCCATCGTGCTGTGGGAGCATGGCTACGCCAGTGCTGGTGACGTCGTGCTGGTCTGCACGCTCGGTTTCACTGTCCTGCACGCAACGCGAGATCTTGCCGTCGCATTGGTCGATGCCACGCAGCACCTAGCCCGGCTCGCCGAAGCGATCGACACCCTGCTGCAGCCGCATGGCCTGCGCGAGCATCCCGAGGCGGTGCCGCTCGTGCCGCGGCGCCAGGGCGTCGTCTTCGAGAACGTCTCGTTCGCCTATCCGGGCGGCTCACGGGTATTCGAGGACTTCAGCCTGCGGATCGCGGCGGGGCGGCGCACGGGCCTGGTTGGCGCCTCGGGCGGCGGCAAGTCGACGGTGCTGGGATTGCTCCAGCGCTTCCACGATGTCGATCGCGGACGCATCCTGATCGATGGCCAGAACATTGCGCACATCACGCAGGAGAGCCTGCGCCGCGCCATCTCGTTCGTGCCCCAGGACATTTCCCTGCTGCACCGCTCGATCCTGGAAAACATCCGCTACGGACGTCCTTTGGCAACCGATCGTGAGGTCAAGGCGGCTGCCGAAGCTGCTCGGTGCGACTTCATCGAAGGACTGCCCAACGGCTTCAACACCGTGGTCGGCGACCGTGGCACGCGTCTGTCGGGTGGCCAACGCCAGCGCCTCGCCATCGCCCGGGCGCTTCTGAAAGATTCGCCGATCGTGCTGCTCGACGAGGCGACCTCGTCTCTCGACAGTGAATCGGAGGAGCTGATCCGCCAGGCACTCGATCGGCTGATGCAGGATCGCACGGTGATCGCCATCGCCCATCGCTTGTCCACGCTGCGCAGCTTCGACCGCATCGTGGTGCTCGACCGCGGCCGGGTGGTGCAGGACGGGTCGCCCGACGATCTGCTGCGACGCGGCGGACCGTACCGCGCCCTGGTCGACGGCGAGCTGGCGCGGCTTCAGCGAGCGGCCTGATCCTCCTACTTGACGGGTTGACTGGTTAGGTGGACCCTGGCGATATGACAGCGTCAGCCGCCGCCGGATTCGCCCTCTTCGAGACGCCGATCGGCACCTGCGGCGTTGCCTGGAATACCCGTGGCATCGTGGGGTTGCAGCTGCCGGAAGCGACGGCAGAAAAGACGCGCGCGCGCCTGCGCCGACGTTGGAGCGGTGCGACGGAAATGCTGCCGCCATCTCCCGTGCAAGATGCCATCGACCGTGTCCTGAGATTGCTCAAGGGCGAGGTCATCGATCTCGGTGACGTTCAGCTCGACCTTGGGGCCATGCCGGAATTCCATCAGAAGGTCTACGCGATCGCGCGGACGCTTCCGCCGGGCCAGACCATGACCTACGGCGAGATCGCCAAAAGGCTCGGCGTGCCGCACGAATCGAGAGAAGTCGGGCAGGCGCTTGGTCGCAACCCCGTGGCCATCATCGTGCCCTGCCACAGGGTGCTGGGTGCCGACGGCAAGATGGGTGGCTTCTCGGCCAATGGCGGCGTGGCCACCAAGCGACGCATCCTCGAGATCGAAGGCGCTCCGGCGGTCGGCGCTGGACCGCTCTTCGAGCACCGGAAACGGTGATGACCGCCTTCGGCTTCGAGCCCAGCGAGGCCATCGCTCATCTGCGCGCCGCCGATCCTGGATTGATGCACATCATCGACACTGCCGGACCGTTCGCCATGGAGCTCAAGAAGGCGCGCAGCGTGTTCGCTGCACTTGCCGAGGCGATCGTCTACCAGCAGCTCTCCAACAAGGCTGCGGCCACCATCTTCAGCCGCCTGTGCGTCCATTTCCCGCGCGGCGCATCGGGATTGACGGCCGAGCGGCTGCTCGAGCTCTCCGACACCCGAATTCAAGACGCGGGCATCTCGCGGCCCAAGCTCAAGTCGCTGCGCGACCTCGCACGGCGTACGGCAGCCGGTGAAATCCCGACCCTGGCTGGCGCACGCCGCATGAGCGACGCCGAGATCATCGAATGCCTGATCGCCGTGCACGGCATCGGCCGCTGGAGCGCGGAGATGTTCCTGATGTTCTATCTCGGCCGCCCGGACGTGTTGCCGCTCGACGACTACAGCCTGCGCAAGGCCTACGCTGTGGCCTTTCGAAAACGCCAGCCGCCCTCACGGGAAATGTTGGAAAAGCACGGTGAGAAGTGGCGACCTTATCGCACCGCCGCGTGCTGGTATTTATGGGATACGCTGAACCGGCCTTAAAGCCGCAGGCTCTTGGCGACTGCGCCACTGGAGTGACACAGCGGGCATGACATAATCGGCACATGGCCCTTCCCTTCTCGAACACCGTCGACCGTACGCTCGAGCGTCTGCGCAAAGCCTTCATTGAAACCGCGCGTGGTGCGCGCGAAGTCGTCGGTGTGCCCCTGCGGCCAGATCTGCCGGACGACGACATTCCGCGCCTGAAGAGCCGCATCGATGCCTGCCTTGAAGGCAAGGGCGGAGAGACCGCGCGGCGCGGACGTGCCGCCGAGCTCGGCCAAGCCTATCTTTCGCTGTCGCCGGCCGGTCGCAAGAAATTCCTGCTGACCCTCGCCCAGGATTACGGCCTGCCACGCGACGCTGCCATGGCGGTGGTCGATCGTTGGCGTGCATCGAAGGACGCGCCACGCGGCCTGGTCCGCGCCCTTGAGCCGCCGGCCGTCCGTCTGTTGCGCGAGTTCGTGGGCGTGCCCCAGGGTGTCAAGTTCGTCGTCGATCTGCGGGCCGAGCTGCTCGCCCTGGGCAAGACGGATGCCGCCGCCCGCGTGCTGAGCGAAGACTTGCGGCCCCTTCTCAGCGCCTGGTTCGATGTTGCCTTCCTGGACCTCGTGCGCATCGACTGGCGTGCGTCTGCTGCGCTCCTCGAAAAGCTGGTGGCCTACGAGGCAGTGCACACCATCCGGTCCTGGCGCGACCTGAAGAACCGCCTCGACTCCGATCGCCGCTGCTTCGCCTTCTTCCATCCGCGCATGCCTGACGAGCCGCTGATCTTCGTCGAGGTGGCGCTGGTCGACGGCATGGCGGGCAATGTGCAGCGGCTGCTTGATGCGAAGGCCGAGACGGCCGACCCGCGCCAGGCCAACACCGCAATCTTCTACTCCATCTCCAATTGCCAGCAGGGCTTGGCCGGCATCAGCTTCGGCAACTTCCTGATCAAGCGCGTGGCCGAGCAGCTCGCGCGCGACCTGCCGAACATCAAGGACTATGCCACCCTCTCCCCCATTCCTGGCCTGCGTCATCACATCGATGGGCGGCTGAAGAGCGAGGGCGATGGCGTGCTCACGGCCGGAGAGATCGCCTCGCTCGTTCCGGTGACCAACGAGGCCGCCGGCGCGGCTGCCGTTCGCCAGCTGCTCGACCGGCCGAGCTGGTGGGAAGTGCCGGCGATCAACAAGGCGCTGCGGCCGATCCTGACGCGGCTCGCCGCACGCTATCTCATCGCCACCGACGAGAAAGGCCGCGCCTTGGATCGCGTGGCGCATTTCCACCTCGGCAATGGCGCCGTCGTCGAGCGCCTGAACTGGTTGGCCGACACCAGCACGAACGGCTTCAAGCAATCCTACGCCATGATGGTGAACTACCGCTACAAGCTCTCAGACGTCGATGCCAACCACGAGGCCTATGCCGGCCGTCGTGTCATCGCCAGCCGCGAGGTGCGGGCGCTGGCGCGAGCGTGAGCGCCACCTGACGTTCAGGACTCCAACAGCCACCGCTTCGCGCTTTCGGGATCGCGAAAGACCCGAATCGGTCGACGGCCCGAGGCCATGTCGGAGAAGAATTCAGCCTGCACGAACAGCTCCGGCGAAGATGCCACGATGGCCAGCGGTCCGACGGTGCCCGTGGGCGCGTCCATGTACCGTCGCAGCCACTTCCCCAGGTCCTCGAGATCGTCGGCCTTCAGGAACGATACGGCCTGTGAAACATCGAAAAGCTTCGCGTAAGGCATGGCGCCCTCGCGCACGAGGTCATCAAGGTATGCCTGGATGTCGGAGGCGAGCACGGCACCCACGGCCGCAACCGATACCAAGCGCCTGTCGTGATCGATTGTCCAACGCAAAGGCATGGCTTTCCGTCGGCAAGGCGTACCGCTGGTCATGGTAGTTCCCCAAGAATCGCCTCTTCCCACGGAGGCGACCCACACAGTACGCCGTGTAGCTTACATGTGCCTGTATGGACAACCCTATTTGTTCAGATAGTTGAGCTTCAGCCCCGGTCGCGGCCATTCGAAGCTGACGAGCTTGCCGGTCATCGACAGCGTCGCGAAGGCAGTGCGCAGCTCCTTGCCACCAAAGCAGACGTTGGTGACCATCGGGTCGGGCAGCTTGTATTGGGTCACCGACTGGCCGTCGGGCGAGATGTCGGAGACGGCGCCGGTGATCAGGGTTGCGACGCAGATATGGCCTGCCGAATCGACGGCCAGCGAATCGAACATCTGGTAGCCGCCGAGGCCCGTGACGACTCGCCCCTTTTCACCACGGTAGGGCCCGTTCGCCGACTTGATCTCGCCCGGTGCCGAAAGCTCGAAGCTCCAGCAGCGCGCCGTCGGAGTCTCGACCACGTAGAGCGTCTTCTCGTCGGGTGAGAGGCCGCAGCCGTTGGGCCGCTCCAGCGGAAAGATCTTCTCCTCGATCTTGGAGCCGTCGGCCTTGGCGTAGTAGACGGCGCCGCGATCGTTGTCACGCTCGCGCGTCTTGCCGAGATCGGTGAACCAGAAGCCGCCGGCATTGTCGAACACCAGGTCGTTGGGACCGTTCAGCCGGCGACCATCACAGGAATCGTAGAGCGTCTCGAACTTGCCGGTCTCGGGATCGACCACCTGGATCGAGCCGCCCTTGTAGTCGGCCGAAACAGTGCCGGGAAACATCCGCCCGTCGGGCCGCTCGATCCAATTGAAGCCGCCGTTGTTGGTGACATAGACCGTGCCGTTGGGGCCCATCGCGGCGCCGTTGGGTCCGCCGCCCAGCTTGGCGATGACGTGCTGCTTGCCGTCAGGCATGACCCGGGTCAGCGTCTGGCGCGCGATCTCGACCAGGATCACCGAGCCGTCAGGCATGGCCACCGGCCCTTCCGGGAACTTCAGGCCGGTGGTGATCTCCTTGTGCGGCGTCGTCATGGTGCTCTCTTCCCTTTGTTCCTATTTGCCCTTGAAAGCGGGTTTGCGCTTGCCGAGGAAAGCCGCGACGCCTTCCTTGAAGTCATCGCTGCGGCCGAGCTCGCGCTGATAATCGCGCTCGAGGTCGAGCTGCGTAGAGAGCTCGTTGCCCCCGGCCTGATTGAGCGCCGCCTTGATGCGGCCGAGGGCCAAGGTGGGCCCGTCGGCCAAGCGCCGCGCCACTTCAGCTGCGGTCGTGATGAGCTCGGCGTCGTCGACGACGTCCCAGATCAGGCCCCAATCCTTGGCCTGCTGGGCGGTGATCTGCGGCGCCAGCATCGCCAGCGCCCGCGCGCGCTGCTCGCCGACCAGCCTGGGCAGGAACCAGGTGCTGCCGCCGTCGGGCAATAGACCGATGCGCGCGAAGGCCTGCAGGAACGTGGCCGAGCGAGCGGCGATCGCAATGTCCGAAGCGAGCGCGAAGCTCATGCCGACACCCGCCGCCGGGCCGTTCACCGCGGCGACGATAGGCTTGGGCATGGCGCGCATGAGGCGAATCACCGGATTGAAAAACTTCTCGAGCGCCGCGCCCGAGTCGGCGGTCGCCCCTTGCTCGCGGTCTGGATCGCTGAGATCCGCACCGGCGCAGAAACCGCGGCCGGCGCCGGTCAACAGCACCGCGCGCACCGACGAATCGGCCGACAGCGTCTCCCAGCAGTCCTTGAGCTCGGCGATCATCTTGCGCGAGACAGCGTTCAGCTTGTCCGGCGCATTCAACGTCAACGTGGCGAGGCCCTGGTCTCTGGCGACCGTAATCTTGTCGTAGGTCATGTCCCTCAGCGTCCGATGAAGTTTGCCGGGCGCTTGGCGAGGAACGCCGCGACGCCTTCCTTGAAGTCTTCGCTACGGCCGAGCGCCCGTTGGCTGTCACGCTCGAGATCGAGCTGCTGATCGAGCGTATTGGTGGCCGCAGCGTTCATCGCCTTCTTGATGGCGGCATAGGAGAGCGTCGGACCGGCGGCGAGACGGCGGGCGAGCTTCTTCGCTTCGTCCATCAGGACGGCATCGTCCAGCACCTGCCAGACCATGCCCATGCGCTCCGCGTCCTCGGCCGGGACGGAGCTGCCCAGCATGGCAAGCCCGCGGGCGCGAGCATCGCCCACGGTGTGCGGCAGGAACCAGGTGCCGCCCAGGTCGGGAATCAGCGAGATGCGCACGAAGGCCTGGTCGAAGCGTGCCGAGCGCGCCGCCAGCACGATATCGCAAGCCAGCGCGAGATTGGCGCCGCCGCCGGCCGCCACGCCATTCACCGCCACCACCACGGGCTTGGGGAGCGCACGTATCGCCCGGATCATGGGATTGAACGTCCGGTCCATCGCCGCGCCGAGGTCGGGCTTGCCGTCGAAGCCTGGCTCGCCCGGTCCCGATCCGGCAAGATCGGCGCCGGCGCAGAAGCCTCGGCCGATGCCGGTCAGCAGGACGGCACGAATGTCATCGTCGTCCTTGGCACGAGCAAGCTCATGGTTGATGGCCTCGATCAGCGCCGCGTTCATGGCATTGAGCCGCTGAGGCCGGTTGAGGATCAGGCTGAGGACGCCGGCCTCCCGGACGGCGATGACGGGTGTTCTCTCCATGGCGGCGGAGACTGGCATGCGGGCTGCGGCCGCGCCATCCGGTCGCGTCGCATGGCGGCACGCTCTCCTCTATCTCCCTCGGGCCGATGGCCCAGATCCTGATCCTGGTCGGCACCGAATCGGGTAATGCCCAGATGGTGGCCGACGCGCTTAAGCCGGTGCTCGAGAGCGCCGGCCATATCGTCGGCATCAGCGACAAGGCCGGGACGGCCGCCGATCTGGGCGGCCACGACGTGCTGCTGGTGGTGTGCGCAACGCACGGCTCGGGCGACATCCCCACCAACATCCTGCCGCTTGCCGAGCATCTCGAACGCGAACGGCCGGATCTCTCGACTCACCGCTATGGCATCATTGCGCTCGGCGACATGACCTACCAGGACACGTTCTGCGGCGGCGGCAAGAAGATGGACAAGGTCTTCGAGCTGTGCGGCGCCAGGCGTGTCGGCGACCGGCTGGAGGTCGATGCCTCGAGCCAGCCGCTGCCTGACGAGGAAGCGCTGGGCTGGGTCGACGGCTGGAAGAGCCTGGTCTGATCGCGCGCCGCAGAAGCTTGGCTACGGCGCGATGGCTTTTCATGGAATCGCGCCGTCGGCCCAATTCGTGCACCGCTTCGCTGCAGGAATTGGGCCGACGGAGAAAGCAAA
>Ga0081455_10001497_pt1 | contig 28833 bp, 26 predicted proteins | sample TabmetS3T2R1_FD_70207 | JGI IMG/M metagenome (GOLD analysis project Ga0081455, IMG submission 70207) | Tabebuia heterophylla rhizosphere microbial communities from the University of Puerto Rico - S3T2R1 | ecosystem: Host-associated > Plants > Roots > Rhizosphere ... | reverse complement strand
GCACGAAGCGTCGGCACGCCGGAGGAGCTGGAAGCGGCTTCAACGGCTCTCGCAGCCTAGAGGCGTAGAAGAGGAGAGCGTCACATGTTTGACCTGAAAGGGAAGGGGGCTCTCGTCACCGGTGCCTCGGGCGGGATCGGCGGGGCCATCGCCAAGGCGCTTCACGCGCAAGGCGCCACCGTCGCGATCTCCGGCACCAATAAAGAGAAGCTCGATGCCGTCGCCTCAGGGCTCGGCTCCCGCGTATTCGTGATGCCGTGCGATCTCCGCGATCGTCAGGCGGTCGCCAAGCTTGCCGATGACGCCGAGAAGACGCTTGGGCAGACGGATATCCTCGTCAACAATGCAGGCATCACTCACGACAACCTGTTCATGCGCATGAAGGACGAGGAGTGGGACGACGTCATCCAGGTGAACCTCACCTCGGTATTCGTGCTGACCCGCGGCATCCTGCGCGGCATGATGCGGCGCCGCTACGGCCGCATCGTCAATATCGCCTCGATTTCCGGCGTGTTCGGCAATCCGGGGCAGGGGAATTATGCTGCCTCGAAGGCGGGTCTCGTGGGCATGACCAAGTCGCTCGCCCGCGAGGTGGCAAGCCGGGGCATCACCGCCAATGCTATCGCGCCGGGCTTCATCAAGACCCCCATGACCGACGCCTTGACCGAGAAGCAAGTCGAGGTTATTGCCGCCGCCATTCCGGCCCAGACCTTCGGTAGACCAGAGGACATTGCGGCCGGGGTGGTGTTCTTCGCCAGTTCCGAGGCGGCCTATATCACCGGCGAGACGATGCATATCAACGGCGGCATGGTGATGGTGTAAGCCTTGCGCGGCAAAGACTTGGGGCAGGGGCCTCAATGGGTTTGGCAAGCATTTTTCCCGGGGTGAGGGTTTCTGGCAAAGGCCGGTCAAAGTATGCTACCCAGACGGCCGCTCCGTGGGGGCTTGACAAAAGACAATCCCGCCGCGATCAACCTTCCTAACTTACCGCTCGGGGATGCGTTAGGCCGTGAGCCGCAAGCTCGGGGGGACGTGCGAGGCCTTTGTGACTGTAAATGCGAGGGACGGTGAGGCGGATATGAGCGATATCTCGGAGCGCGTAAAGAAGATCGTGGTGGAGCATCTCGGGGTCGAGGCCGACAAGGTCACCGACAATGCGAGCTTCATTGACGACCTCGGGGCCGACAGCCTGGACACCGTCGAGCTGGTCATGGCGTTCGAGGAGGAGTTCGGCTGCGAGATCCCTGACGACGCAGCCGAGACCATCCTCACGGTCGGCGATGCGATCAAGTTCCTGGAGAAGAATACGGCTGCTTAACGCGACTTCGCCGGGGCTTGAGACCGCACCCGTCGTGACAAACGTAAGCCTCCAAACGGCTCGGCAACAGGGTCCCCTCGAGGATCACGCGAAGGCGCGATGCGACGTGTCGTCATCACAGGTTTGGGTCTCGTCTCGCCACTCGGTTGCGGCTACGAGACGGCATGGGAGCGCCTGACCTCGGGTCATAACGCCGCGCGCCGTATCGAGAATTTCGACGTTTCCGATCTCACCTGCCAGATCGCCTGCCAGGTTCCCCATGGGGACGGCTCCGACGGCACCTTCAACGCCAGCGATTGGATGGAGCCGAAGGAGCAGCGCAAGGTCGACGAGTTCATCGTCTATGCGATGTCGGCGGCGACCCAGGCGCTGAAGGATGCCGGGTGGAAGCCGACCGCCTATGAGGACCAGATCCGCACCGGCGTCCTGATCGGCTCGGGCATTGGCGGCTTGCAAGGCATCGAGAAGACCTCGCTGCTCTTTGCCGAGAAGGGTCCGCGCCGGGTTAGCCCATTCTTCATTCCCGGGCGTTTGATCAATCTCGCCGCCGGCTATGTGTCCATCGAGCACAGCCTCAAAGGTCCGAACCACTCTGTGGTTACGGCCTGCTCCACGGGCTCGCATGCGATCGGCGATGCTTCGCGGCTCGTGGCCCTTGGCGACGCCGACGTGATGGTCGCGGGCGGCGCCGAGTCGTCCGTTTGCCGGCTGGCCATCGCGGGTTTTGCCGCTTGCCGTGCGCTCTCCACCAATTTCAACGATCAACCCCAGCGCGCGTCACGCCCCTATGATCGCGACCGTGACGGCTTCGTGATGGGGGAGGGGGCGGGCATCGTGGTGGTCGAGGAGCTCGAGCACGCCAAGGCGCGTGGCGCGCGGATCTACGCCGAGATCATCGGCTACGGCCTCTCGGGCGACGCCTTCCATATCACCGCGCCCGCCGAGGACGGCGATGGCGCCTATCGTTGCATGATTGCGGCGGTGAAGCGGGCCGGCATCGACCCGGCCGACATCGATTACATCAATGCGCATGGCACCTCGACGCCCATGGGCGACGAGATCGAGTTGGCGGCCGTCGAGCGGCTATTCGGCAATGCCGCGGGGAAAGTGTCGATGTCCTCAACCAAGTCGGCGATCGGGCACCTGCTCGGGGCGGCAGGCGCGGTCGAGGCGATCTTCTCGGCGCTTGCGATTCGCGACAACGTTGCGCCGCCGACGCTCAATCTCGACAATCCTTCGGTGGCGACGGCCATCGACCTCGTGCCGCATCAGGCAAGACGGAGGACGATCGACACGGTGCTCTCAAATTCGTTCGGCTTCGGAGGGACCAACGCCTCGCTCATCCTCCGCCGCCTCGACGCCTAATGCGTCGGGGCCGACGCCCCGGTCGAGCGAACCTCCCTTTCGCCATATTTCGCCTTCAATTGGTTAGGGTTATCAGCACAGGGCCGGTCAGCCATGTCGTTGACGAGGGACTTTCCGGGGACGGCTAACGACAACGAAGACCTGCTGCGGCCCTGCCCAACCGGCCGGCAGGTCGCAAGGGTGTTGCCCCGCAGCCCGATCGAGGCCCTTCAGCCGCTTCGCCCGCCCGAGGCGCCCGAGCGCGAGGAGCCCGAGCCCGACCCGCATCCCTTCCTGCGGATGCTCGACAGCCTGTTCACGTTCTTCTTCCTCTTGGCCTGTCTGTTCGTGGGCGTCTTCTATTGGGTCAAGGTCCAGTTCGACAAGCCCGGCCCGCTTGCCACATCGACGGTGATCGCCGTGCCCAAGGGCGAGGGGGTGAGCGCGATTGCCGAGCGGCTGGAACGCGACGGCGTCATCGACGACCGGCGCGTCTTCATGACCAGCATCATCTACTTCATGTATCTGAAGGGACAGGGAAGCCTGAAAGCCGGCGAATACGAGTTTCCCAAATATGCGAGCATGCGCCAGGTGCTCGACACGCTGGTCGAGGGCAAGTCGATCGAGCACAAAGTCACGCTCGCCGAAGGCCTGACCACGCAGCAGATCGTGGACAAGATTATTGCTAATCCCGATCTCCACGGTGACATCACTGAAATCCCCGCCGAAGGCAGTCTGCTCCCAGATACGTACAAGTTCGGCAAGAATGACACGCGCCAGGACATCATCGAGCGCATGCGCGCGGCGCAAGCGAAGTTCCTCGCCAAAGTCTGGGAAGAGCGGGACGCCGAGATCGTGGTGACCACGCCGGAAGAGGCGCTGATCCTCGCCTCGATCGTCGAGAAGGAAACGGGTCGCGCCGACGAGCGCCCGCGCATCGCCAGCGTGTTTCAGAACCGGCTCAGGAAGAACATGCGGCTGCAATCGGACCCGACCATCATCTACGGGCTGGTGGGCGGCAAGGGCGTGCTCGATCATCCCATCCAGCAGGATGAGGTTGATCGGGACACCGGATATAATACGTATAAGATCAATGGCTTACCGCCGACGCCGATCGCCTGCCCGGGCCGCGCCTCGATCGAGGCGGTGTTGAAGCCGGCCAAGACCAAGGACCTCTATTTCGTTGCCGACGGAAAAGGCGGGCATGTGTTTGCCGCGACGCTCGAGGAGCACAATAAGAATGTCGCGAAGTGGCGGGTTGTCGAGCGCGAGATCCGCGCCAAGGAGGCTGAAGAGGCTGCCGCGCAAGCCGCCGCCGCGCAGGCTGCCGCTCTTCCGGCCGAAGGCCAAGATGCCGCTTCGGGTGCTGCCGAGGACGCCGCCGCGAAATCCGGCGTTCCCGCCGCAGCTACAGCCCCCGCCAAGAAGGCGCCAAGCGTTATGGCGGCAGATCCCACGGAGACGTCGGGATCCTTCGCCGATCCGGAGTCGATGCTCAACGGATCGGGCAATCCCTTCGCGCCGGAGGGTGCTCCGGCCGGCGATGCGCCGCCCACACCGCTCCGCAATCCGAAGCGCTAGGGACATAGCCTCGTCTTCACCTTGTCTTGCCCTTCGGGTCTCGCCCAAGGCCCGACTCGGCTTATAAGCGGCAAGGCTCAATTCGCTTCCCGACTGCGAGGCCAACGACCGGATGACCCTTAAGAGCATGACTGGCTTCGCCCGCGCCGATGGCGTGCACGGGGACACAAGCTGGTACTGGGAAGCGCGCAGCGTCAATGGGCGCAATCTCGATTTGCGGCTGCGTCTCCCCTCTGGATTCGAAGGGCTGGAGGTGCGGGCGCGAAGCCTGATCCAGGAAAAGCTCGTGCGCGGCAATTGCAGCGTCACTCTCGGGGTGAGGCGCGAGGCGGGCAAAACGGAAATCCGGCTGAACGAGGCCGCGCTTGCTCAAGCGCAGGCCGTGGCGGCGCGCGCCCAGGCGCTGACCGACCTCAAGGCGCCGCGTCTTGACACGTTGCTATCCATGCGAGGCGTGGTCGAGGCGGCGGAAGCGCAGGAAAGCGAGGAGGCGCAAGCCTCGCTGCATCATGCGCTCATGGCCGGTCTTGGCGCGGCGCTCGATGCCCTCGTCAGCGCGCGCGGGGCCGAAGGCGAGCGGCTACAGGCGGTTATCTCCAAGCAACTGGCGACAATCGACATTCTGGTCGGGCGCGCCACGGGCGCCGCCGCCCGCCAACCCGAGGCCATCGCCTACCGCCTTGGCGAGCAGATTGCGCGGCTCACCGAAGCGAGCTCTGGGCTGGATCCCGAGCGGCTGTATCAGGAAGCTCTCTTGCTCGCCGCCAAGGCGGACATCCAAGAGGAGCTCGATCGCTTGCGCGCGCATGTCGCGGCGGCGAACGAACTCGTCGAGAGCGCTCAGCCGGTCGGACGCAAATTCGAGTTTCTGGCTCAGGAATTCAATCGCGAGGCCAATACCATCTGCTCGAAGGCGTCGGACATCGAGATCAGCCGGATCGGGCTCGAGCTTAAGACCGTGATCGATCAGTTGCGCGAGCAGGTCCAGAACATCGAGTGAGGCTTGAATGGGGACGGCCGTCGCCAGAAGGGGAATCATGCTGGTGTTGTCGTCGCCATCGGGCGCGGGCAAGACCACGATCGCTTCGCGGCTTCTCGAGGACCCAAGCATCGAGATTTCGATCTCGCACACTACGCGCGCGAAGCGCAAAGGCGAGAAGGACGGGAAGGACTATCATTTCGTCGACCGCGAGACCTTCACGCGGATGCGCGATCTGAATGAATTCCTCGAATGGGCGGTGGTGTTCGACAACTACTACGGCACGACGCGAGCGCCAGTGGAGCGGGCGCTGGCCCAGGGACGCGACGTTCTGTTCGATGTCGATTGGCAAGGCGCGCGCAAGCTGCGCGAGCAGGCGAAGGACGACGTCGTTGCCGTCTTCATACTGCCTCCGTCGGCTGCGGCGCTCGAGGAGCGCCTAAGGGTGCGGGCAGAGGATCCGGAGGATGTCGTGCTGAAGCGCATGCGCGGCGCAAGCAATGAGATCCAACATTGGGAAGAGTACGACTACGTGGTTGTCAACGTCGACATAGAGCAATCGGTGGCCACGGTCCGGTCGATCCTCCGGGCGGAGCGCGTGCGCCGAACGCGGCTGACAGGCCTTGGAGATTTCGTCAAGAAGCTATTGGCTGAGCTCTGACGGATCGTCATCACTCAAGGCATTGGCGATGCGGCAGAATTCGCCGACCGCCAGCTCTTCGGCCCGCGCCGTTGGCTCGATGCCGAGCCTCGCAAGAAGCGCCTCCGCATCGGGGGTGAGTTGCCGTAACGACGATCGCAGCATCTTGCGCCTCTGGCCGAAGGCCGCGGCCGTAACCTTCTCCAACTGAGCCGCCTGGCACGAGGGTTGTGGCGCCTCCCTCGGCACAAGCTCGACGACCGCAGAGTCCACCTTTGGCTTTGGCGTGAAGGCTGCGCCCGGCAGCGTGAAGAGAATGCGCGCGCGTGTGCGCCATTGCGACAGCACCGCAAGGCGCCCGTAGTCCTTGGTGCAAGGCTTGGCCACGATGCGGTCTGCCACCTCGCGTTGAAACATCAGCACGAGCCGATCGAACCAGGGCGGCCAGGGCTCGGTCTTAAGCCAGCCGACGAGAAGGGGGGTCGCGACGCTATAAGGCAGATTGGCGACGATGCGAGCAGGCCGGCGGTGGACCAGCGCGCGATAGTCTACCTCTCTCGCATCGGCGGCGACGATGTCGAGCCGGCCTGGATAAAGTGCAGAGATGTCGGAGAGAGCGGCGAGGCAGCGCGCGTCCTTCTCGATGGCGACGACGCGGGAGCCTCCTTCGAGGAGGAGCGCGCGGGTGAGTCCTCCGGGCCCAGGGCCGATCTCGACGATAGTCGCGCCTTCGAGCGGCCCCGCGGCGCGGGCGATGCGCCGCGTCAGATTGAAATCGAGCAGAAAATTTTGGCCGAGGCTCTTCTTCGCGGATAGTCCCGCGGCGCGGATCACGTCGCGCAGCGGCGGTAAGCCGTCCGGCGTGCTCACGCGCACCCCTCCGCCGCCCGGCTCATCGCATCAGCAAGACGGAGCGCCTCGATGAGGCTTCGCGGGTTCGCCTTGCCGGTGCCGGCGATGGCGAAGGCGGTGCCATGGTCGGGGGAGGTGCGCACGAAGGGGAGCCCGAGCGTGACGTTGACGCCTTCCTCGAAGGCGAGGGTCTTGAACGGCACGAGCGCCTGGTCGTGATACATGCAGATCGCGGCGTCATAGCCCGCGCGTGCCCCGGCATGGAACAACGTATCCGCCGGGTGCGGCCCGGTGACGTCGAGACCCTTGCCCCGCGCCGCCTCGATCGCAGGCGCGATGACGTCGGCCTCCTCGCGCCCTAAGCCGCCGTCCTCGCCGGCATGAGGGTTGAGCCCGCTCACGGCGAGGCGCGGCCGCTTCAGGCTGAAATAGCGGCCGAGGTCTTTTGCCGTCGTCTCGATGGTGGCAAGGATCAGCTCCTTGGTCAGCGCGAGCGGCACCTCTTTCAGCGGGATGTGAATGGTGGCAGGCACGACCTTGAGGGAGCCGGAGACGAGCATCATCACCGGCAGCAAAGGGCGCCCGTCCTGCGCGGCGAGTTCGGCGAGATATTCGGTGTGCCCCGGGAAGGCAAAGCCCGCGTGGTAGAGCATGGCCTTCGAGACCGGGAGGGTCACGATGGCACGCGCCGCTCCCTGCTGGACAAGACGCACCGCTTGCTCGATCGACTCCTGAACGGCTTGCATGGCAGCCAGGTCCGGGCGTCCCGCCACGACGGCGCCTCCAACCGCGATCGGAAAGACGGGAAGCTCCTCCGCAAAGCGCTCCTCGGCGGCGACGAGGTCAGCTACGGGAGCGATCGGCACCCTCAAGCCGAGCTTTTCGGCGCGTTCGGCGAGCACACCGGCATCGCCGAGCAGCACGAAAGGCGGGACCAGCTCGTGACGCTGCGCGAGCCAGGCAAGCAGGGTGATGTCGGGCCCAATCCCGGCAGGATCGCCAAGAGTGAGCGCAAGCGGACGTTCAACGAGACCCATGCACTGGGGCTAGCACGAATGGGCCGCTAGCGGTATTCGATGAACGCGTCCTGGCGAAGATCGCGCAACAGCCGTTCGGCGCGGATGCTCATTTCCTCGTTCATCAACTTGCGCTGTGCCTCCTCGCGCGTCTTGTCGTCGCCCCTGATCGACCGTTTGCCGCACACCGCGTAGACCTCGACCGCCGAAGCCGTAAGGGTAGGGGGCGTCATCTGCCCCATCTTGGCGTTCATCACCAGCAGCCTAGCCGGCTGCGCGAGCGAGGCGGGTTGCTGGTCGGCCAGCGTCTTCACGCTTGCCCCCTCGACACCCTTGGCGAGATCGGCGCATGAGTCGAAGCGGGCGCGCAGGCCTTCGGCGGCGGCAAGTCTCTCAGCGATGGTTTTCTGATCGGCGCCGGCCGGAAGCTCGTACTTCACCTGGCGCAGCTGCAAGGCCGTCTCGGTCGCACCGGCACCGCCGGCTTCCCCGCCGGCATCGGAAAGCGCCCTATCGACATCGGCATCGCCGATCTGGACTTCGTGGCGAAACTTTTGCCGCACCACGCTTTGCCAGGTCAGCTGCGCCTTGATGCGATCCTTGAGCGTCCTGATATTGACTCCGGCCTTGCCGAGCGCAGCGGCGAGGCCGTCAACATCGAGGTTGTTCTTCTTGGCCATGTCCTCGAGGACCCTCGTCACGTCGTCCTCGTCGACGGAGACGCTCAGCTTGCGGCCCTGCTGGATCTGCAGCCGCTCATCGATGAGGAGATCCGTCGCCTTTTTCTTCAGCTCGGGGGAGGGCTGCTGTTGGGTGGTAATGGCGAGGAAGCGCTCACGCTGATCGATGTCGTAGTCGGAGATGGGGTCGTCGTTGACGAGGACAACGATCGATACCTCCTGCGCCGCACTCATGCCTGCCGCGACGAACAGCAAGAGGATGAGGAGCAGGGCAGCGATCGCCCCCGTGCCGCAAGAGTAAACTCTGCGCGCAAACGAGTTCGTCGCTGCGACTGCGTCGAATGCCTGACGGTGAAAAGACATGACCCCCGCCGGCTATTGGTTAGTGTCAGAGCCACTCGCCCCGAATACGCTGGAGGCCTCGGTCGCGAGGGCGTAACTGCCGAGATATTTCAGATTGAAATTCACGAGGAAGCGCTGGTCTGGCTCGATGTCCTGGTCTCTGATGAAGGACCGCTGATAGGTCACGGCCATCAGGAAACAGTCGTCCTGGTACTGTAGGCCCAAGCCGTCGGTGATGGTCTGGTCGGTCTCGATGTCGTAACGAATGTTGCCAAGTAGCGACCAATCCTTGGTGAGCGCCAAGACGCCCGCCGTCACGACCTCTTCGCGCGAGTCACCGCCGGCGAGGCCGGGCTCGCCGGTGACATCGGCATAGTTCACCTTAACTTGCGCCGGGCCATAGCGCGCCCAGGTGCCGAGATCGCTCCGCTCGATGTCGAACGTCTCGTGGTCGAAGCGCGTCTGCGCCGAGAAGGAAAGATACGACGTGGCTTGCACATAGAGGCCGCTCACAAAGTCGGAGTCGTCGGTGGCGAGACCGGCCGAACGGAAGAATTCGGTATCGAATTCGTTCTGGCCGGCGATCTGGTAACTCTGACCGAACACGGCTTGGCCGTAGGCGCCTGATGGGAGTTGTGCGGTGTAGCGGAAACCCACATTGGCGCGCGTGCCGGTCTCGATGCGGTCGTAGCCGGAGAACTTGTCGATATCAAACAGCAGCGTATCGTCGAACACGAGGCTCAGGGCATCCTCGTTCGGGATATCCTGCTGGTCGCCGGCGGTGTCGGGCCGCGCGATGATCTGCCCGATGGGCTCGAACACGTGGGTGACGGGGCCAGTCGCGGCGATGAACGGATAGCGGTATTCGAAGCCTGCGACTGCATCGCCGCGCGCGATGAAGCCGTCGTTCGGGTCCTTGGTGACGAGATCCTCCGAGCCGTTCACCGAATTGTCGTCGACGCCCGAGACGTCGTAGAGGTCGCCGCGCAGCCGCCCGAACGGCGTGTAGACCTGGCCGATACCATCGATCATCTGCCGGCGCCAGTTGGCTTGCACGATCAGCCGATCGGAATTCGTGCCGTCTTGGCTGCTCAACGCCATCACATTGGAGTTGAAGCTGAGTTCGCCGCCGATGATCGGGTTCTTGAGGATGTAGTCGTAGTCGATGATCGGGTAGACGGTATCTTCGGAGAACGGCTCGTCGGAGAACAGCAGGCTCTGCGTGTTGTAGAAACGGGTGGAGAAGTAGTTTCGGTCGTGCAGCCCCTCGAGATAGACCTGTGAGACGCGGTCGGTCTTGAGGCGGCTGTCGAGGTTATAGAAGCGGCGGAACGTCTCGTCGGTCTCGGCGATAATGTCCCAACCCCAGCTGTAATACGGATCGAGCGCAAATTTGCCCGCGGTCTTGATGCTGCCGCGGAAGTCGCCGTCAGTGGGGGCGTCGACGGTGCCTTCGTCAAAAACGCCGGCAAGCGCGATGCTGTAGCCGCCGCTGGCCAGACGATGCCGCCAATCGCCTTGCAGCAGCGTGCCCGCCTTTTCCGTGTACATCGGGGCGAAAGTGAAGTCGTAGTGATCGGAGAGCGCGAAGTAGTACGGCACCGTGACTGTGGTGCCGAGCTCGTCGGAGTGGCTGTAGGACGGCATGAGGAAGCCGGACTTCCGCTTCACGGTAGGATCGGCCATCTGGAACCAGGGGACATAGATGATCGGCACGCCAAAGAAGTCGAAGAACGCGTTTTTGTATGTGATCGTCGCCTGATCACGCTTATGCGTAATCTTCTTCGCGCGAATGCGCCATGTCGGCGGCTTGCTCGGTTTCTCTTCGCAGATTTTGCAAGGCGTGAACCAGGCATTCTCGAACACCGTTACGTTGCCGGCCTGGCGCGATGCGGTTTGCGCGACGATGCGGGTGTCGTCCTTGGTGACGAGCTTGAGCGCGTCGATGAAGCCGTCGCGGAAGTCGTCCGTCAGCGTGATGTGGTCGGAGGTGATTACCGCACCGTCGGGGTCCTTGATGCTGACATTGCCCTCGGCGGTGAGGGTATTCTTGTTGCGGTCGTAGATGACCTGGTCGGCGAGCAATGTGTAGTTGCCGAAGTAGATCTCGACGTTGCCCTTGGCCGTGATCCTGGCGTTCTCATTGTCGTAGACCATCTCGTCGGCCTGCAGCAACATCGGCTGGGCCTTGTCGATCTTAGGCGGCTTGACGATCTGCTCGAGCTCCGTCTGGGCTTGACCGAAGGCCTCCTGCCAGGGGGACAGAAGGGCGACGAAGCAGGCTAAAACGCAGGCAAACAGCGGCCAGCGGGACCAGAAAACCGGCCTGCCTTTAGACGCGGCGAGGCCGGGCAGGGCCCGGCGCATAGCGATCAGCCTTGCGAGCGTGCCCGTCATCACCCGTCCTCTTTGTACAAGAGCACGGTGAGCGCGAGCGAAGCCGCGATGATCACCGGGACCCAGGCTGCCGCCGCGGCGGAGGTGAGCCCCGCCATGGCGAAGTTGCGCGAGATTTCCGAGAACACGAAGAAGGCAAAACCTGCGGCCAGTCCGAAAATGGCGTTGATCTGAACGTTGCCGAAGCGGAAGCCACGCAGCGAGCAAGTGGCGGCGATCAGCACCATGGTGACGAGCAGGAACGGACGCGACAGAAGAAGCTGGTACTGCACGCGGTATTGGGTCGCGGGAAGTCCCGCCTTCTCGGCAATCTGGATGAAGTTCGGCAGGTCCCAGAACGAGATCGAGAACACGGTGCCGAGGCTGTCGCGGACCTGTGCGGGGGTGAGATAGGTGCTGAGCAAATAGTGCTTGTAGAGCGCGGGCTCTTGGCCAACAGCGCTGACCCAGGCGTCTTCGAGCTCCCAGCGGCCGTCCTTGAGGAGCGCGTGTTTCGCCTCGATCCGCTCGGTCAGGCCGTGATCTCGGTCGTACTGGAACACGGTGACGCCATTGAGCTCGAGCCCTTGATTGAGCACTTCAAGCGCGTGGAGGACGGACGGACCGTCAGTGCCGTCCTCGCGCATCCAGGCGCCCGCGTTCTTGTTGGTCTTGAGTAGCGAGTCGTCGCGCCCGAAGGCGGCGGCATAAAGCTGCTCGGCTTGCGCGCGCGCCAACGCGGCGAGGGGGTTGTAGAGCAGCACGAAGGCGATCCCGAGCAGGAACGCGACGATCATCGCGGGCAAGGTGAATTGCCACACCGAGATGCCGGCGGCGCGAAGCACGACCAGCTCCGAGGAACGGCTCAGCATGAGGAAGATGCCGATGGTCCCGATCAGCACGGCGAAGGGGAGGGTAAGCTCCGAGAACGAGGGGAGTCGGAGCAGCGAGATCCAGGCGAGGAGGAGGCCTGGAACATCACCCGAATAGTTGCCCGCCCGGCGCAGCATCTCGATGAAATCGACGAAGAAGATCAGCACGCAACAGAGCAGGAACATCGCGATCATGGCGACGAAGAATCGCTGCGAGAAATAGCGCGCGAGCGTCCCCACTGCACTGATGCCTGGCATCTGCGCTCTCACGTCGTCTGCATCCCTCTACCGGCCCAAAACATTATCTTTTTTGGGAACTTGAGCTCGAAGCTCAGCTTGGACCGCAATTCTGGGGACATTCTAACGTGGGCAGCCCACGCCGCCAAGAAAATCGCCCCCAAAGGAACGGCATACACAAGGCCCACAGCCCAAGCATTTAGGGTCACCAGGTTGTTGGCGGTCAGCCCCGCAACCCGAAGGGCCAAGGCGATGCCAAAGGCCATCAAAATCTGCGCCCAACGGCTCTCGCGTGTGGTGCGGGCGTGGCCGAGAAGGGCAATGGCGATCACGACGAAGGCGAGGGGATAGAGCGGCGTCGACAAACGCTCATGCAATTCCGAGCGAAGCTGGCCGTAATTCGTCTTGGCGATCCTGTCGTTTGGGTCGGGACTGACGAGGTCGCCGATGTAACGCTCGCGGGGCTTAAGTCCTTTTTCGTCGTCACCTTTTGGGCTGAACTCGGAAATATCGAGCATATTCTGGTCGAAGGCGATGATCTGCACTCCTTTGTCTGCGTCTTCGGCGTTAAAGCGGTGCACGTAACCATCGAACATTACGAGGTAGGAGCCGTCGTCGTTGCTGATGATGCGGCCCCGCTCGGCGAGGTAGCTCATCACCTGCTTCGGGTCGCGCTCGTCCTGGACCAGGAGGCCGAGCAGATCGCCGTTCAGGCTACGGTCCCTGATGTGGAAGGTGAGCCCGGTCTCGGGGCTGGAAAAGCGGCCTGGCTGAAGGACTTGCGAGATGAGGTCGGCACGGACCTGAGTGATGAACACGCGCAATGCGCGCATACTCGCGGGGGTCACGAAGACGTTGGCGAGGAGAATGGCGATCGACACGATGGCGCCGAGCGCAAGCACTGGCGCGCCGATCCGCCAAACCGGCGCGCCGGAGGCCGTCATCACGATCAACTCGCTGTCGCCGTTCATCCGATCGAGCGTGTAGAGCGCGGCCATAAGCACCGCGTTCGGCGCGATGAGCGCGACAAGGCTCGGCAGGCTGAGCAAAGTCATTTGGAAAAACAATAGGATACCCTGACCCTGTGACGTGATCAGGTTCAGCTCTTTCAGGGCTGTGGCAAGCCACACCACAGCCGTCAGCGTCAGCAGGATGACGAGGAACGCATTGGTCACCTGCCGAAACATGTATCGGCCGAAGAGCGTCATGGCTGCTTCGTAGATCCCCCGTGTGGCCCCTTTGGCAGTGCCCTTCGAGTCACGCCAACCCCCTGGTGCCAATGTGGATTCCCATCAGCCCAAGATGGCGGAATTTCGACGTTTTGCGAGGCTTGCTTTCGCTACGGACAGGATTTACCTAGGGCCGCTGTATTTCCTGCCGCTGTTGCAAAACTGCACCAGAGGGCCTTCGCCCCGCAACGGCGTTGCTTGCCTGATTCCATCGCCTCGGCCTCAAGGCAAGGCCATCAACGGAGCTAGACTGTGAGCGATCAGACCGCATTGTCCTTTACCAGCACAACCGCACCAGCCGACGGCGTCGTCGTGGTGTTCGCCGAGGAGGGGCCGAAGCTCACGCCATCGGCTTTGGACCTCGACAAGAAATCCAAGGGACTGCTCACCAAGGCGATCGAGATCACAGGGTTCAAGGGCAAGAAGGATCAGACCGTCGATCTGCTTGCGCCGCAGGGATTGAAATTCGCGCGCGTCGTGCTCGTCGGTCTCGACAAGACCGGTAATTACGGACCGGAGGATTGGCTCAATCTTGGCGGCGCGGTGAGAGGACTCCTGACGGGCAAAGAGGGACCGTCCGCGCATGTCTTTCTCGAGGCGGCGGGGGGCGATGTCGCCCCAGCTGACGCTTCTGGCTTCGCGCTCGGTGCGCTGCTTCGCGGGTACAAGTTCAAAAAATACAAAACCAAGGCGCGCAAGAAGAAAGACGCTGCGGCGGAAGCAAACGACAAGTCCCTGAAGAAGATCGTCGTCCATTCAGCCGATCCGAAAGGGGCGAGTCAGGCCTTTGCCGGAAACCGCGCAATTGCCGGCGGTGTGACGCTAGCGCGCGACCTCGTCAACGAGCCGGCCAATGTGCTCGGGCCAGCCGAGTTCGCCGCGCGCACGAAGGCGCTCAGCAAAGTCGGCGTGCAGGTGGAAGTGATCGGACCGAAAGTGCTGCAAAAGCTCGGCATGAATGCGCTGCTCGCCGTAGGGCAGGGCAGCGACCGGCCAAGCCAGGTCGTGGTGATGCAGTGGAAGGGGGCCGGCGCACGCGGCGGCGAGCCCATCGTGTTCGTGGGCAAGGGAGTTACCTTCGACACTGGCGGCATCTCGCTGAAGCCCGCCGCCGGCATGGAGGAGATGAAGGGCGACATGGCCGGCGCTGCCTGCGTCGTCGGCCTGATGCAGGCCCTCGCCGAGCGCAAGGCGAAGGTTAATGCGGTCGGCATCATCGGACTTGTGGAGAACATGCCGAGTGGACGCGCGCAGCGGCCGGGCGATGTGGTCGCGTCCATGTCCGGCCAGACCATCGAGGTGCTCAACACCGACGCCGAGGGCCGCATGGTGCTGGCCGACTGCCTGTGGTACGCGCAAGACCGCTTCAAGCCGAAGGCGGTGATCAATCTCGCGACGTTAACCGGCGCGGTGATGGTCGCGCTCGGCAAGGAGCACGCGGGGCTCTTCAGCAACAACGAGGAGCTCGCTCGCGGACTCATCGAGGCGGGCAACGTCACGGGAGAGAGACTATGGCGGCTGCCGCTCGGCCCGAAATACGACAAGATGATCGACTCGAAAGTCGCCGACATGAAGAACACCGGCGGCAAGTGGGGCGGTTCGATCTCCGCCGCGCAGTTCCTTCAGCGCTTCATCAAAGACGGAACGCCGTGGGCGCATCTCGACATTGCCGGCACTGGTCTTGCGTCGCCTGACAGTGAGATCAATCGGAGCTGGGGATCGGGCTTCGGTGTCAGGCTGCTCGACCGGCTGGTCAGCGATCATTACGAGCGTCGGTGATGCCCGGCCTCAAGAATCGTCCAGCCAGCAGATTTTCCATAATATACCTTATGCGAATAGCCGCTCGGGCGGGAAACGGCAATGCTTCTCTATCATATTGATGCACTTGGAGAATTTCGGCGGGCGTGGGTAACGCATTGCCGGCTGTTCTGCGCCGCCTACGATGGCTGACGAGAGCGGCAGGCGGCAGATGATCGACGAGCTTCTCGCCGTCATGGCGCGCCTGCGCGACCCCGTGAGCGGGTGTCCCTGGGACGTGAAGCAGAGCTTCGCCACCATTGCCCCCTACACGGTCGAAGAGGCCTATGAGGTCGCAGACGCGATTGCACGCGATGACCTCGATGCGCTGAAGGACGAGCTTGGCGATCTGCTGCTACAGGTCGTCTATCACGCACAGATGGCTTCGGAGGAAGAGCGTTTCGACTTCAGCGACGTGGTGGATGCGATCACGCGAAAGATGATCCGGCGGCATCCGCACGTATTCGCCGACCCGAGCCTGCGGGAACAGTTTCTCACCACTGACCTCTGGCAGCGCATCAAGGATGAGGAGAAGGCTGAACGCGGCGCCAGTGGCGACGCCTCGCGCCTCGACGACGTGCCGGTCGCACTCCCTGCTCTCACGCGCGCGGTCAAGCTGACGCAGCGCGCGGCAGAGGTCGGGTTCGATTGGCCAACTCTCGCGCCGGTCCTCGCCAAGGCCGAGGAAGAGATTGCCGAGCTCAAGGCGGCGGTCGCCGAGCGCGGCGACAACTGGAAGCGCATCAAGGAAGAGTTTGGAGACCTCCTCTTCGTGATGGCGAACATCGCGCGGCATCTCGGCGTCGATCCTGAAGCCGCGTTGCGTGACGCCAACGCGAAGTTCGTGCGGCGCTTCAGAAGCATCGAGGCCGCGCTCGCTGCGGAAGGCCGCACGCCCGACGACTCGACGCTCGAGGAGATGGACCAGCTCTGGGACGAGGCGAAGGCGGGCGAGAGCAAGGGTTGAGAAGAAGCCCTACTCCGCGGCGAGCCGCAGCCGCGCAGCGCCGGCGAGGCGCGCAAGCCTCGCACGCTTCTCGGGCGCAATGCGGAGGCGCAATGCGGTGATTCCCTCGCCCAACTCTCTCCGCGCGATCACCTCGCAATTCTCGTAGACCCAGTTCGAGAGAGAGCCCTCCTCGGGCTTGAGCCTGATCTCGATCGTTTCGCGCGTGCGATTGAGCTTTCGCTCGATCTCGGCGCGCAACGCGTCGAGGCCGAAGCCGGTCGTGGCCGACGCGAGCACCGCGCTGGCGCGCGCAGCCTCCTTCCCGATGCGCTTCAAGACCGAGGCATCGAGAAGATCCGCCTTGTTCCACACCTCGATCAGCCGCTCTGGCTCGGCCTCGGCGGCGACGCCAAGGTCTTCAAGCACGGCGATGACGTCGGCGCGCTGGCTCGAGCTTGCGCGGTCGGCGATATCGCGAACATGCAAGATCACGTCGGCTTCGAGCACTTCTTCGAGCGTGGCGCGGAACGCGGCGACCAGCATGGTCGGTAGATTGGAGATGAAGCCCACCGTGTCGGAGAGCACGGCCTTCGACCCGCCGGGGAGCCGAAGCGCGCGAATCGTCGGGTCGAGCGTGGCGAACAGCGTATCCTCGGCATGGACCGAGGCGCCGGTCAGCGCGTTGAACAGCGTCGACTTGCCGGCATTGGTGTAACCGACCAGCGCGACGGCAGGATAGGGCACGCGCTGGCGTGACTCCCGGTGCAGCGCGCGGGTGCGCTTCACCTGCTCGAGTTCCTTGCGGATGACATCGATGCGCTCGCCAATGATGCGGCGGTCGGTCTCGATCTGCGTCTCGCCGGGGCCGCCGAGAAAGCCGAAGCCGCCGCGCTGCCGCTCGAGATGGGTCCATGACCTGACTAGCCGGCTCTTTTGATACGTGAGATGGGCAAGCTCGACTTGCAGGCGCCCTTCCCGCGTCCGCGCGCGCTGTCCGAAGATCTCGAGGATAAGCCCGGTACGGTCGAGCACCTTCGCGCTCCACGCCGTCTCCAAGTTACGCTGCTGCACTGGCGTCAGCGGATGATCGACGATGACGAGCCCCGCTCCCTCGGCACGCACAAGCCCGGAGAGTTCTTCGACCTTGCCGGAGCCGAACAGCGTCGCCGGTCGCGGATTGGGCACGGGTACAAGCCCGCTCGCCTTGACCTCGAGATCGATCGCGGCGGCAAGGCCCACCGCCTCTTCGAGCCGCGCCTGCGGCGAGCGCTCCGCAGCATCGTGCGCCGATGGCGCCCTTGCGCCCCTGCCGTGCTTCTTGCCGAGCACCGGCACGAGCACGACCGTACTCATGCGCGCCTGTGCGCGCGCGATTCCGGTCGCGCGGCTGACCCGCTCTTTCTTGCGCTTCAGCTCGTTAGGGTTTTTCGGACGCAATTACTCAGCGGCACCTTCCGCGTCGGAGATCTCCGCTAGCTGGATGGGCTGACCCGGCATGATGGTCGAGATCGCATGCTTGTAGACGAGCTGCGAATGTCCGTCCCGGCGCAGGAGAACGCAGAAATTATCGAACCAGGTCACAACGCCCTGAAGCTTCACGCCGTTCACAAGAAATATGGTTAGCGGCGTCTTGTTTTTGCGAACGTGATTGAGAAAAGTGTCCTGAAGGCTTTGCGCGCGCTCTGTTGCCATGGGCTTCCCCGTCCCTTTGGTCCACGCTTACGCTGCTTATGGGCCCGGAATCTTGCCCAGCCCGGCTGCCCGCTGCATTAGACGCGATTAGGCGGCAATCCCGCAAGCGTCTTGATGAGCTCCCGTAGGAGCCAAAGTCGTTCCCGGCGCCGGTCCAAGCTAGCGCAAGGCTGGGGTCCTTTCATTGGAATTGACGCCGAGCGCGCGGAGCTTGCGATGCAGCGCCGAGCGCTCCATGCCCACGAACTCGGCCGTGCGCGAGATGTTGCCGCCGAAGCGGTTGACCTGGGCGAGCAGATATTCGCGTTCGAAGATCTCGCGCGCGTCGCGCAAGGGAAGCGACATCAGATGCTCTCCCCCCGCCCCGTTAGCGGTTAAAGGGACCGGCGAAATGATCTCCTCGGGCAGCATGTCGGCGGTGATGATCGACTCGGGATCTCCGCCGACGAGAATCATCAACCGCTCGATATTGTTGCGGAGCTGCCGCACGTTGCCCGGCCAGTCGTGGGACTGGAGCACCGCCATGGCGTCCTCCCCGATGCGGCGCGGTGGAAGCCCAGAGGCGACCGAGATGGCTTGCACGAAATAGCGCACGAGCTCGGGCACGTCCTCGCGCCGCTCCGACAGCCCCGGCACCTTGATCGGCACCACATTGAGGCGATGGAACAGATCCTCGCGCAGCCGCCCGGCCGACATCTCCTTCTGAAGGTCGTGGCTGGTCGACGACACCACGCGCACGTCGACATGCACCTTCGGTCCGCCGCCGAGCCGCTGGAAGCGCTGCTCGACGAGAACACGCAAGATCTTGGCCTGGGTCTCGAGGGGCATGTCTGCCACCTCGTCGATATAGAGGGTGCCGTTATGCGCCTCCTCCAGCGCGCCCACCTTGCGTGGTCCCGTGCTCGCCCCCTCCTCGGTGCCGAATAATTCGAGCTCCATGCGGTCCGGCACCATGGCGGCTGCGTTCAGCACCACGAACGGACCGTCGGCGCGGCCGGACTTCGCATGCATCACGCGCGCGGCGAGTTCCTTGCCGCAGCCGGACGGCCCGGTAATCAGCACGCGGCTGTTGGTCGGCGCCACCTTGTCGATCGCTTGGCGAAGCTGATTGATGGCGGGCGAGCGGCCGATCATCTCGAAGGAGTACGTGCTCCGCTCGCGAAGCTCGCGATTCTCGCGCCTGAGCCGCGAGGCCTCGAGCGCGCGAGCCGTGATCAGCACCAGCCGATCGGCCTTGAACGGTTTCTCGATATAGTCATAGGCACCGCGCTTGATTGCCGCGACCGCCGTTTCGATGTTGCCGTGGCCGCTGATGATGATGACCGGCAAGTCAGGATGGGCCTTCTTGATGCGGTCGAGCAGTTCGAGCCCGTCGAGCTTGGAGCCCTGCAGCCAAATGTCCAGGATCACGAGCGACGGGCGGCGCTCCTCGACCGCCTTCAATGTCTCGTCGCTATCCTTGGCAAGACGCGTCCCGTGACCTTCGTCCTCGAGAATGCCCGAGATCAACTCTCTGATATCGGCCTCGTCATCGACCACCAAGATGTCAGACGCCATGAGTCACTCCCTCTTCCTCCTCCGCCGCCTCGGATGCGTCGGCATGCACGGGTGCGGACGACTCCGCCATCGTCTCGCCCGCGCGCGCCTCGTCTTTCTCCCCGATCGGCAGGTCCATACGTACTGAAGCCCCTTCGATTTTGCCGTTCCGTTTTGGCGCATCGGCGAGCGTAAGCGTGCCGCCATGCTGCTCGGTGATGCGCTGCACGATGGCGAGTCCCAACCCTGTGCCTTTCTCCCGCGTCGTCATGTACGGCTCGACCAGGCGCTCGCGATTCTCCTTGGGCAGGCCGCAGCCATTGTCGATGACGGCGATCTGCAACCGGTCGCCCTTGGTGCGAACCTTCGTCACGATTTGGCCTGTCCCCGCGCGGGCGGGATCGGCCTCGACGGCGGAATCGATCGCCTCGCTCGCGTTCTTGACGAGGTTGGTGACGGCCTGGGTCAGGAGGCGGCGATCCGACAGTGCCACCACCGGCTTATCGGGAAGATCGATCTCGAACTTGATCTCGGGCCGGCTCACTTGGAACAAGAACACCGCCTCGCGCACGATCTCTCGCACGTCGTGGCGCTCCATCTGGGGCTTCGGCATGCGCGCGAAGGCGGAGAATTCGTCGACCATGCGGCCGATATCCGACACTTGGCGGATGATGGTGTCGGTGCACTGATCGAACACCTCGCGGTCCTTGGTGATGGAATCGCCGTATTTGCGGCGGATGCGCTCGGCGGAGAGCTGGATCGGGGTGAGCGGGTTCTTGATCTCGTGGGCGATGCGCCGCGCCACGTCGGCCCACGCCGTGCTGCGCTGCGCGCTGACAAGCTCGGTCATGTCGTCGAAAGTCACGACATAACCTTGCGCCGCCTGACCGGTCCCCTCGCTCGTGACGCGCACGGCAAAATTCCGCTCCGAGCCGGCGCGCCGGAGCGCGATCTGGTCGGCGATGAGCCGTCTCCCCTGCTTCTGGGCGCGCTTGAGCAGCGGGCCGAACTCCGGCACGGCCTTGGCAAGCTGCTGGCCGCAGAGATTTGCCTCCTTGGCGCCGAGCAGAGTCTCCGCCGAGCGGTTGACGAGCGTGATGGTGCCGTCGCTGTCGACGCCGACCACGCCGGCGGTGACGCCGGACAACACCGCTTCCATGAAACGCCGCCGCTCATCGAGCTTGGTGTTGGCGCCGACCAGCTCATCGCGCTGGCTCTTGAGCTCGGAGGTCATGGTGTTGAAGGTGGCGCCGAGCACGGCGAGATCGCCGTCGGCGGGATCGGTACCAACCTCGACGCCAAGATTGCCTTGCGAGATTTCTTGCGCCGCGCTCATCAGCTGGCCAATCGGCGCGACCAGGCGATTGGCGAACCACATGCCGATCCAGATGGCCGAGAGCAGCAGCGTGAGCGCGATCGCCACATACATCAGCCCGAAGGCCACCTGCACGCCGGCACGGCGCTGCTCGAGCAGTTGATATTCGGCGACATTGGCGCGGGTAGCGCGAAGTTGCGCCAGCACGCGCGCGTTCACCGGGCGGATGACGTAGAGATAGGTATCGTTGAAGTTCTGCAGACTCTTGATGGCGCCGACCATGCTCGTCTGGCCCGGCGCAATCACGATTACCTGGCCCTTCTTGGCAAGCTCCATCGCCTCCTTCGGCGGTGCCCGGTAAGGCAGGTCGGGTAGAGAAGCGGCGGTGGCCAGCACGTTGCCCTTCCCGTCGATGAGATAGGCGATCGGCAGCGCCCTGATCGAGGCCTGAGCGGTGAGGAAGTTGCCGAAGCCCTGTGGCTGCGACTTCACGAGGTCGACCGCCTCGTCGATATCCTTGGCCATGGCGACGGTGTCGGCGCGGATCACCTGACCGTGCTCCTGGAGGTAGGCGGTCGCCACGTCGATCGAGTTCTGAATGATCGACTTGGTGCGGCTGGAGAACCAATGATCGAGCCCGCGGTCGAGCGACACGCTGGCGAAAATCGCAAGCAGGATCGCCGGCACGACGGCGATCACGCTGAACAGGCTGACGATGCGGACATGGAGCTGAGCGCCTGCGACCTGCCTTCGCCTCGCGAGCCAAAGCCCGGTGACCTGCCAGGCGATGATCCCCAGCATCGCGAGCACAAGCACGAGGTTGATGAGAAGGACGCAAACGACGACGAGATGCGTCGGCACGATGGGGGTGAGCCCGGTCAGCACCACGTACGTGGCAAGGCCCGAGATGAGCGACAGCACCATGGTGATCAGGCCGAGCGTGAAGGGCAGGCGCCGGCGTGCTTTTCCGGGGTCGCGGGTGACGACGGTGGGCGTTACCCGTTCGGGCTTTTTGCGCTCGCCAGAGGGTTCGGTCATGGTATCGCGCGGGCGCCCAAAGAACAGGCGCCTGGCTGTCCGGTGCAAGGATTGGAAGACGCTACGCAACTTCGTTCCCCGCTCTCCCTGAAGGTCCTTGTCGGCTCTTGGTTTGGGAGCGTCCGCCTTGAATATGGTGCAATAAAATCACAATGTGGCGCTTTGGCGACATTGTGGGCCTCGGGCAACAATCTAGACCGCCAGTGCCGAAAAGCCCAGGCCCACGCGATAACCCAGCAATACGAGGTAGTTAAGCCGGCAGCGGGCTAGGTCCCCGGCGTTCTGATCACCTTGATGCCCAGGTCCCGGATCTTCTTGCGCAGGGTGTTACGGTTAAGACCGAGCAGGTCGGCGGCACGGATCTGGTTGCCCCTCGTCGCCGCGAGCGCGGCCGTGATCAGGGGAAATTCGACCTTGCGCAACACGCGGGTATAGAGGCCCGACGGCGGCAGCTCCTGGCCGAAGCTCACGAAATAATCGCTGAGAAAGCGCTCGACCGAGTCGGAGAGATCACCCGATGGCTCCGCCGCGTCCGGAAACGGGGCGCGAGCCGCCGTGGCGAGCTCGCTTTCGACCATCTCCACCGTGACGATGTCTTGCGCGTAGATCGCCGACAGCCGGCGCACCAGATTCTCGAGCTCGCGTACGTTGCCGGGCCAATGATAGCGCTTGAGCCTCTCGATGGCCGCAGGCTCGAAGCTCTTCGGCGGCAGCCCCTCCTTCTCGGCGATGCCGAGGAAGTGGCGCACGAGATCGGGAATGTCCTCGAGCCGCTCCCGCAGCGGCGGCAGTCTCAGCGGCACGACGTTGAGACGATAGAACAAGTCCTCGCGGAACAGACCCTGATCGATCTGCTGCTGCAGGTCGCGATTGGTGGCGGCGATGATCCGCACATTGGTCCTGATGGGGGTGCGGCCGCCGACCGTGGTGTATTCGCCCTCCTGGAGCACGCGCAGCAGGCGGGTCTGGGCCTCCATCGGCATGTCGCCGATCTCGTCGAGAAACAGCGTGCCGCCTTCGGCCTGCTCGAAGCGTCCGACGTGGCGGTTCTGCGCGCCGGTGAAGGCGCCCTTCTCGTGGCCGAACAGCTCCGACTCGATCAGCTCGCGCGGAATGGCCGCCATGTTGATGGCGACGAACGGCCCGTTGCGGCGCTTACCGTATTCGTGCAGGGCGCGCGCGACGAGCTCCTTGCCGGTGCCCGACTCGCCGGTGATCATCACGGTGAGATCGGTCTGGGTCAGGCGGGCCAGGACGCGATAGATGTCCTGCATCGCCGGACAACGGCCGATCAGCGGGAGGCCTTCATGGGTCTCGGCCGACAACCGTTGCGCTCGCTTGCGCGGCTCGGCGAGCGCGCGGCCGACGACCGCGACCAGCTCGTTTAGATCGAAGGGCTTGGGCAGATATTCGTAGGCGCCTCGCTCGGCTGCGGTGATCGCCGTCATGAAGGTGTTCTGCGCGCTCATGACGATGATCGGAAGGTCGGGTCTGAGCTTCTTGACGCGCGGAATAAGGTCGAACGCGCTCTCGTCCGGCATCAACACGTCGGTGATGACGAGGTCGCCCTCCCCTGAACTGATCCACCGCCACAACGTTGCGGCGTTGCCGGTAGCGCGCGGCGCGTAGCCCGCCCGCGCCAGCGCCTGGTTAAGCACAGTGCGGATCGCCGCATCGTCGTCGGCAATTAGAATGTTCCCTTTAGCCATGCCTTGCTAAGCCCTGTCCTCCTTGCGCCGCCTCGTTTTCTGCCATCGGCATCAGGGCGCGAAACACCGTGAAGCGTGGCCGCGAGTCGCATTCGATGATTCCGCCATGGTCGCCGATGATCTTGGCGACGAGAGCGAGCCCGAGCCCCGTGCCCGACGGCTTGGTGGTGACGAAAGGATCGAAGAGATGCGGCATGAGGTCGGTGGGCACGCCGGCGCCGTTGTCCTCGACCGCGATCTCGAGCGGCAGGCTGACGCGCGCCTGGCTTCCCGGTACCGAGAGACGCACGCCGGGCCGAAACGATGTGGTCAGCGTGATCTGCCCGTCGGCCCTCTCCTCGCCGATCGCCTCCGCCGCGTTCTTGACCAGGTTGAGGAACACCTGGATCAACTTGTCGCGGCTTCCCGGCACTGGCGGCAGCGAGGGATCGTAATTCTCGACGATCTTGATCTGGCGAGCGAAGCCGGTGCGCGCGATCTGCTTCACGTGATCGAGGACGTCATGGATGTTGACGGCTTCGCGCTGAATGGGACGCTCATCGCCGAAGATCTCCATGCGGTCGACGAGCTTGCAGATGCGGTCTGACTCCGCGCAGATGAGTTGCGTCAAGGTGCGGTCGCTATCGGTGCGGTCGCTCTCCAGAAGCTGCGCCGCGCCTCTGATGCCGGAGAGCGGGTTCTTGATCTCGTGCGCGAGCACGGCCGCCAAGCCGGACACCGAGCGAGCGGCGCCGCGATGGGTGAGCTGGCGCTCGATCATCTGCGCCATGCTGCGCTGTTGCAGCATGATGAGCACGCGGCCCGGCATCTCGGCGACCGGTCCCCCGTAGAGATCGACGAGCTTCGGCGCCTCGAAGCGGAACGAGCCGAGATCGACGCCATATTCGTTGACCGTGGTGCCGTTGCGTTGCACCTGCTCGACGAGCGCGATGAGCGGGCTGCCGAAGGCGACGACATCGGTGAGCTGCCGGCGGCACAGCACCGCCGCGCTCATCTGGAAGAAATCTTCTGCTGCGGTATTGACGTAATCGATCTTCAGCCCCTCGCCGATGACGAGGAGCGGGTGCGGGAGTGCGCCGAGCAAGGCCTCAGCCTCGATCGGCTGCGGCTCAAGATTGCGGCGGAGGCCGGGCCTTTTGGTCGAGCCGCTCAAGCGGTGTATCCTTCGCTGGCCTCTATTGTTGTCTGGCTGTAGATGCACAAATTTTATGCAAAGAGCCACTATGATCTATAATTGGGCACAATACGAGGGATTTTGCGAGTGGGCAACATTTGTTTTGCCGCAGTGCAGCAATCTCATGACCCAAAGGTCTGCCCCTTATATGAGTCAACGGCTTATGCCATCGGAGAGGGCTGGTTTGTGAGCGTCGCGGCGCTGATCGTGGCGGCCGGACGTGGGGCGCGGGCAAGCGAGGGGGCCCGCCCTAAGCAATATTGCCCGATCGGCGGCGTGCCGATGATCGCGCACGCGATCGGCGCCTTCGCCGCCCATCCACGCGTCGATGACATCCTCGTCGTCATCCATCCCGACGATCAGAGTCTCTACGGCGAAGCAAGCCGCCCATTTGCCTCGCGCCTTCGCGACGCGGTTATCGGCGGCGCGACGCGGCAGGACTCCGTGCGGGCTGGGCTCGAGGCACTGAACGGCAACGCGCCCGGCTCGGTGTTGATCCATGATGCGGCAAGGCCGTTCGTCGATCGATCGCTCATCACCCGCGTCATCCAAAGTCTCGAGGCGCATGCGGGCGCCCTCCCCTGTCTCCCCGTCACCGACACGTTGAAGCGCGCTGCAATGGGACGCATCACCGGCACGGTCGATCGCGAGGAGCTGTGGCGCGCGCAGACGCCGCAAGGGTTTCGCTTCGAAGAGATCCTCGCTGCCCACCGCGCCGCGGCGAGAGAGCCGGAACGCAACTTCACCGATGATGCTTCGGTCGCGGAATGGTTCGGCCTCGATGTCGCGCTCGTCGAGGGCTCCGAGCAGAACCGCAAGATCACCACGGCCGAGGATTTGAGGATCGCGGACGAGCTTCTGCAGCCCCGCAACGCGCCGGCGCGCTCGGTCCGCGTCGCCTCGGGCTATGACGTCCACGCCTTCGGGCCCGGCAATGCCGTCATGCTCTGCGGCGTCAGCATTCCGCATGCGAAGAAGCTCATCGGCCACAGCGACGCCGACGTGGGCTTGCACGCGCTGACCGATGCGCTGCTCGGGACCATCGCCGAGGGCGATATCGGGGTCCACTTCCCCCCGTCCGATGCGCGCTGGCGGGGCGTGGCTTCCGAGGTCTTTCTCAAGCATGCCGCAGCCAAGGTGAAGGAGCGCGGGGGCGAGATCGTGCATGTCGATGTTACGCTGCTCTGCGAGGCGCCGCGCATCGGTCCTCACCGCGATCAGATGCGCGCGCGCATCGCCGAGATGCTCGGCCTCGAGGTGGGCCAAGTCAGCGTCAAGGCCACCACCCATGAGGGCTTGGGCTCGATCGGGCGCGGCGAAGGGATCGCGGCCATGGCGACGGCGACGGTCAGCCTGCCATGAGCGAAAAGATCGAGATCGGCGCGCGGCTCATCGCGCAAGCCGCCGAGCTGCTTGACGCCGCCCGCGCCAGCAGCGAGACGTTTGCGACGGCCGAGTCTTGCACCGGCGGGCTGCTTGCCGCCACACTCACCGCCGTCCCCGGCTCCTCCGACGTGTTCGAGCGCGGCTTCGTCACCTATGCGAACGCCGCCAAGAGCGAGATGCTCGGGGTGCCGTTCTGGCTGATCGAGCGTCACGGCGCGGTGAGCGAAGACGTCGCCCGCGCCATGGCGGGAGGAGCGCTTACCCATTCGCATGCAAGCCTCGCCGTCTCGGTCACCGGCATCGCCGGGCCGGACGGCGGCACACCGGAGAAACCCGTGGGCCTTGTGCATTTCGCGGCTCTAAGACGCGATGAGGAGGTCCGCCACGAGCGTGTCCTGTTCGGCGATCTCGGCAGGGCGGAGATCCGGCGAAGAAGTGTCGAGCGGGCGCTCGCGCTGCTGCGCTCATTACTGTGAGGCAAGCGCCGGCGTCCTTTTGCCGTAGATCGCGTCGGCGCGGACCTCGAACGCCGTCGTGTATCTCTCCACCGCCCTTCCGAACAGGCCTCCCACCAGCCGCTCGAACAGGCGCGAGCGAAAGGCATAGGCGATGTAGAAATCGACCTCGCAACGCCCCTGCCCGCGCGGTTCGAAGTGCCAGCGGTTTTCGAGGAAGGTGAAGGGCCCGTCGAGATATTCGACGAGAATGGTGCGTGCGGCGCTGTCGAGATGCACGCCGGTAGTAAAGGTTTCGTGGATCATCCCGTAGCCTACCGTCATGCTGGCGACGAGCACTTCCTTGCCGTCGTGCCGCTCGCGGTGTTTGACCTTAAGCTCTTCGCAGAGCGGCAGAAACTTCGGGTAGTCCTCGACGCGCGCGACCAGGGCGAACATGTCGTCGGCCGAATGGGCAACAGGATGCTTGGTCTCGTAAACGTGCATGAGGAATGGGCGGCCAGGTTGACGCCTAGGCGTTGAACGCGGCCTGGCGCGCGGTCTTGAGCCGCGTGAAGTCTTCGGCGGCGTGATAGGAGGATCTGGTCAAAGGGCTCGAAGCCACGAGCAGGAAACCTTTGTCGTATGCTGCGTGCCCATAAGCGTCGAACTCTTCCGGCGTGACAAAGCGGTCAATGGCCGCATGCTTGCGGGTCGGCTGCAAATACTGGCCGATGGTGAGGAAATCGACGTCCGAGGCGCGCAGGTCGTCCATCACATCGGCGACCTCGCTGCTCCTCTCGCCGAGACCCACCATGATGCCGGACTTGGTGAAGAGCGCCGGGTCGAGCTCCTTGGCGCGTTTCAGCAGCGCAAGCGAGTGGCGATAGTTGGCACCCGGGCGGATGCGCCGATAGAGCGCGGGCACCGTCTCGACATTGTGGTTGAACACGTCGGGTTTGGCGGCGATCACAAGCTCGAGCGCCCCTTCCTTGCGCAGAAAGTCCGGCGTCAACACCTCGATGCTGGTGGCGGGCGTTGCTCCACGGATCGCCCTGATGGTCGCGGCGAAATGGGCGGCACCCCCGTCGTCGAGATCGTCGCGGTCGACCGAGGTCACCACCACATGGGCGAGATCGAGCGCGGCGATGGCATCCGCCACACGCGCGGGCTCGTCGTCGTCGAGCGCGCCGGGCTTGCCGGTACGCACATTGCAGAAGGCGCAAGCCCGCGTGCAGGTGTCACCCATGATCATCACGGTCGCATGCCGCTTGCCCCAGCACTCGCCGATATTGGGACAGGCGGCCTCCTCGCAGACCGTATGCAGCCGATGCGCGCGCAAAATCGCGCGTGTGGCATCGAAGGCATGCGCGCCGGGTGCCTTGACGCGGATCCAAGGCGGCTTGGGAAGGACAGGCGTGTCAGGCAACCGCGCCCTCTCCGGATGGCGCGGCCGCGCAATGCTCAAGTTATCCACCAACAAAACCATCGAATCGAACTCTTAGGGTGTGGGTTGGGCTGGACCCCTGATGCTCCGCCAGATCCACAAGACGAGAATGGCGCCGACCGACGCCACGATCAGGTTGCCGAGCCAGCCGTAAAACTCGACGTTCAGGACTCTGGCCAGATTGCCGCCGACGAAGGAACCGGCGATGCCGACGAGCAGATTGGTGAGAAGGCCGTGATCGCTGTGGGTGACCTTCTCGGCGATATAACCGGCAATGATGCCGATGACGAGCATGCCGATAAAGCCGACGCCCGGCATGGAAAACAGAGTCTGCGCGTTGTCCATCGAGACCTCCCGGTTCGCTCAAGCTTCCCGTCCGGCTTAACGCCGTCGACGGTGACGCCGATCCATATAGGCCTTAACGGCTCTTGTTGCAGTAATGGCCGACCTCAGCGCATGCGTTGCCAGACAAGAATGCAGATGACGGCGCCGACCGTGGCGATGATGATCTCGCCGATGATGTTATAGGCGCCAAGCCCGAGCAGGCCGGCGAGGAGGCCGCCCACCACCGCGCCGATGACGCCGATCAGAAGGTTTACCAGAAGGTCCTGCTGACGCCCCATGATGTAAGAGGCCAGCGCGCCGGCGATCAGGCCGACGACCAAAAAGATGATTAGGCTCATGATTTTGCTCCCCTTTTCTCGGGCTGTGGGGTCCGCTGGCCGGCGCGACTAGATGTGAAGCGCGCGGCCGAAGGCGTCGAGCACCGATTCGCCCATCATCTCCGACAATGTCGGGTGGGGGAAGATGGCGGCGATCAATTCGGCCTCGGTCGTCTCCAGAGTCTTGGCGATGACGAAACCCTGGATCAGCTCGGTGGCCTCGGCGCC
>Ga0081455_10001496_pt1 | contig 28888 bp, 26 predicted proteins | sample TabmetS3T2R1_FD_70207 | JGI IMG/M metagenome (GOLD analysis project Ga0081455, IMG submission 70207) | Tabebuia heterophylla rhizosphere microbial communities from the University of Puerto Rico - S3T2R1 | ecosystem: Host-associated > Plants > Roots > Rhizosphere ... | reverse complement strand
GCGGGCGGCCACCCTCGCTGCTGCCACCCTTGGGATAGACCGGCTCGATCAACGAGCACAGCTTCGACCACGGCAGCACCTGATCCATCTGCGCCAGAAACTGCGCGCGACGCGTCGTCTTACCGTACTTCTCGAATCCAGACAGCGTCTGCTGCTTCATCCGACCTCCAACCTGCTGAGGCTCAATCATGCAGTATTTCGTGCCGGTATTTCAGAGTCGCCTTAGCGTGTCGACTCTACCACTCGTGCGCAGGTGGAAGGTTCGCCGTGATCCACTGTCGTGCCGGAATTGGCCGCTCCGGCCTCGTGAGTGCAGCCGTTCTGCTCCATTGTGGATTCACCGTTCGGGACGCTTTTTCCGCTATCTCCAAGGCGCGAGATGTCCAAGTGCCCGATACCGCTGAACAGAGCGAGCGGACTCTCGCGCCATCAAGCTGCAATCGCGCGCTGTCATCTCGAGCACAAGGGCTGGTAGAGTGCACCGTCGCTACTTCAAACGCGCCGACTGCCGCACGCTAGGAATGGTCAGCAGCACGCCCCCGCTACCACATGTCCCTACATGCCTGAGTAGGGCTTCGGCGGATCAGGCGGTGTCACGCCAGCACGCCGATAAACCAACTCTACGTCGCACGCGGAGTTCGCGGACGCTTCTGACCCGACCAGTTCAGAGCGCTGCCGCCGGTCAAAGTCGAAGTGTTTTGCAGCCGTCGCGTAATCGCGGCATTCGCGAATGCGTATGGCTGAACGCAGCGCATCAGTGTGCGTCTTTGCGAACTCACCGGATTTTTCTGCCCAATCAATCGTGTGCCAAGCCGTCACCGCGAAGTTGTACAACGAGTCAGCAAAGTCTTGCGAATCCTGTGCGTGCTCGAGCGCACGCATTCGGCTGAGTTCTCGCACGACCTTGGCTCTCAGCTCACGCCACCCTGTGAAGAGGTCCAGTTAAAGGATCGGTGATTGCATGAAAGCGATATTACGCGACACGAGTACTCCTCGGACGCAAACGGTAATGAGTCTGGACTTGCCACCACGCGCCGTCGGCACCGGCGAAGCCCGGTGCGTGACTGATGCCGAACACCCATGATTTGGGCTCGGAACGTTGTGACTTTTGCTGGCGTGGCCGTCGTCACCGCCATTGTCTGGATGTATGCCGGCGCACTCTGGGACGCGCACCTTCTGGTCCGTCGAACGTTTACGGGCCTCGCCTCGTGGTACTTCTACACGTGGGGCTTCGACGCCTTGCTTCTTCTTGCCGGCGGCGGCCTACTCGCGGCCATTATTCGGTCCGATCGACCGGTACTGTGGGGTGTGCTACTAGGCGCCTTGTTTTCTGCGCTTCGCATCGTTCTAACGCGTTGGGTAGGTCTCGACGATATCGAAGGTATCGTCTGGAATCTCGGCGTGTTTGTCGTGCCGTTGCTGAGCGCTACTTGCGGTGCGCTGGCGACCGCTCACCTTCTGCAATGGGCCAGACGGGATGGGTCGCGATGAGCGTGCGCTACTTCAAACGCGCCAAGTGAAGGACCGGCGCGCACTCGCCGGCTGAGCCCATCACACCATCTAGCGCAACCGAACGCCCCGCCCCGCCGTATACGTCTCCGAAGGGCGTGTAGGCCGCTAGGCCTACTCGACCCGCGTCGGCCCCGACCCGGCCGGCGCACCCATCCCGAAAGGCTGGTCGCAGGTGGCGTCATGAAATATTGCTGTGAGGCGGCGACTCGAACCGCAGGCACCTACAAGCTCGTCGCGAGCACGGAGTGCGGTCCGGACAGTGTCGACCGCACGGACTTCTATCGGCACGCGTCGGACGGACAGATCCTCATCCAGTGGGACGAGGACTTCGACACGCGCATCTGGCACGTCGTCGACTGGCTCGCGCGCGGCGGGCTCTTGAGTCAATGTGTGCTGGTGAGCGAGAGCGGCGGCGCGCTCGCGCTGGTCGTGAAGAACTACTGGGAATGGAAGCACGTGCAGGCCTTCTATCCGCTCTGCACGGGCGGTGCGAGCGATCACTGGCCGATCACGTTGATAGCGCTGGAAAACGAATCCGGCGCGCCGGCGCGCAAATATCTCGCGCGCTGGGCGCGGCCGAAATGACCGGCCGGGCGGCTCGAGCTCGGCTATTGGGCGAAAGAAATCCGTGCCGCAGAAACGACAGCGCCGCCCGAAGGCGGCGCTGTCTCTGAGTGGCGCTATCTTGCGCTGACTCTACCCCGGTACCCGTTTGGCGGAAGACCTGTGCGACGCAGAGCATGGTGCCGATTTCGTCTGGACGCAAGCATCAGCAGTTCTCACATCCCGACGTGACCCGTTACACATAACCGCGGGACTCATCGGGAGCCCGCTTGCCGCACCAGATCGAGAAGCGTTGCCCCGTAACGATCCAGCTTCGTTGCGCCGATCCCCGAAATCGCGCGCAGCTGCTCGAGGGATTGCGGCAACACCGTCGCCACCTCCTGCAGCGTGCTGTCGTGGAATACCGTGTAAGCAGGCACGCCGTGTTCGCGCGCCACATCCCTGCGCCACTCGCGCAGCACTTCGAACACGATCTCACTGCGAGGCCCGGCGGGCGCGCGCTGAGCCGCTTGCACGTCCGCGGACCCGCGGCGACCTTTGCGTTTGGCCGGCGCCTTCTCTGGTTGCCGCCGTAAACGCAGGGTGCGCCCGCCCGTCAGGACTTCGCGGCAGGCCGGGGTCAATCGCAGCACGTTGAAATTGTCGTGATCAACGCGCACCAGCTTGAGCATTACGAGCTGCCGCACCACCGAGCGCCATTGCACGGCGGTGAGGTCCGCTCCGATGCCGAAGGTGCTGAGCGTGTCGTGGCCGTACTGCTCGACTTTGGCGGTCCGCTGGCCGCGCAAAACATCGATAATTTGCTGGGCCCCGAACGAGAAGCCGCTGGCCTTCTGACACCGGTAGACACACGACAGGAATTTGCGCGCGGCATCGGTGCCATCCCACTCCTGCGGGGGCGTGAGGCAGTTATCACAGTTGCCGCACGGCTTGCCGGCTTCGCCGAAGTAGTCGAGCAGGCGTACGCGCCGGCACTCGATGGTTTCGCAAAGGCCGAGGATCGCATCGAGCTTGGCATTGGAAACACGCTTGTATTCCTCGCCTGCGGTGGAGCGATCGATCAGGCGGCGCTGCTGAACGACGTCTGCGAGCCCGTAGACCATCCATGCGTCCGCGGGCAGCCCATCGCGGCCGGCGCGACCCGTCTCCTGGTAGTAGCTCTCGATGCTCTTCGGCAGATCGAGGTGAGCCACGAAGCGCACGTCCGGCTTGTCGATGCCCATGCCGAACGCGATGGTCGCCACCATCACCACACCGTCGTCACGGATGAAGCGGGTCTGATGTTCCTCGCGCGTGGCGTGCTCCTTGTCGGCGTGATACGCGAGCGCGTTGATGCCGGACTGCCGCAGGAGCTCGGCCGTCTCGTCCACCGAATTGCGGGTGAAGCAGTAGACGATGCCGGACTCGCCCGCGTGTTCGTCCTGAATGAACTGCAAGAGCTGCTTGCGCGCGTTGTCCTTCTCGGCAATTCGGTAGCGGATGTTCGGACGATCGAAGCTCGATACGAAGACTCGCGGCTCGTTGAGCGCGAGCCGCGCGACGATTTCGTTGCGCGTCACGCCATCCGCCGTCGCCGTCAGCGCGATGCGCGGCACACCCGGATAGCGCTGCCCGAGGACGGCGAGTCGCAGATACTCGGGGCGAAAGTCGTGACCCCACTGCGACACGCAGTGCGCTTCGTCGATGGCGAACAGGGCGAGCGGCGCGGCGTCGAGCAGCGCGAGGCACTTCTCCATCATCAGGCGTTCGGGCGCGACATAGATGATGTCGATGTCCCCGGCCCGCACCTGCCGCTCGATGTTCTGCGTTTCCGCCCAACTGTTGGTTGAGTTCAAGAACGCCGCACGGACGCCGGCCTCGTGAAGCGCGGCGACCTGATCTTGCATCAGCGCGATCAGCGGGGAGACGACGACGCCGACACCGGGACGCATGAGCGCGGGGATTTGATAGCAGAGCGACTTGCCGCCGCCCGTGGGCATGAGCACGAGCGCGTCGCCGCCGCCCGCGACGTGCTCGACGATTTCGGCTTGTTGCCCGCGGAAGGCGGGGTAGCCGAAGACGTCGCTGAGAATCTGTGTGGCTTGACTGGCGAGCTGGGTCATAAGCGGTCTAGGCAATACGAATCGAGGGCTCGAGGTGTCGGACGCGGCAAGTGGCCTGGCACGTCGACGGGCCATTGTTCGGACCTCGCCCGCCGACGCAAGTGGAATATTTGGCGCAAATGGAACTTTCAGAGCGCTCCGAGGCAATACAGGGCATGAGCTCAGTTCAGGGACGCTGCCATCCATGTCCGCTCTGACCGCCGACGACGCACAGCTCGTCGCTCGCCTGCGCCACGGGGATGCCGGCGCGGCGCACGAGCTCTACGAGCGTCACGGTGCGGCTTTGTTGCGATTTGGCATGGCGATGAGCAACTGCCGCCAGACCGCCGAAGATGTCGTGCACGACACGTTCCTCGAGCTACTGCGGTATCCGTCGCGGTTCGACCCAGCGCGCGGGCCCGTGTTGGCCTTCCTGTTCGGCATCGCCCGCCATCGCATGGCCCGGATTGCGCGTGTGGCCGTCAGAGACGCGGACGGCACGGCGGACCCGCAAGACGCGCCGGATGAGGGCCGCGCGGGCGAGCTGACGGCGCCCAGTCCCGTGGCCGCCGCGCTAGCCGTCGAGGACACAGCGGACGCGCTGGACCGTCTCCAGAGCATCGAGCGCGTGCGGGCCGCAGTATTCGACCTACCCCGCGTGCACCGCGAAGTGATTGCCCTGTGCGACCTCGAGGAGCTGCCGTACGCGACCGTCGCCACGATCATCGGCTGTCCCATCGGCACCGTGAGATCGCGCCTGAGCCGTGCTCGGGCGCTATTGGCCACGCGCCTGGACCTGCCCGAAGAGTCCGAAGATGACGAGGAGCGACGCGCCGTGCCGACGGGCGCTGCCGAGCCCGCCATGGACGTCGACGCTTCGGCGCTCACGTTGTCCGCTCGAGGATCTGCGACATGAACGACGACACTGCAATCGCCATCACCAGAGAGCTGGACGGCTACTCGGAGGCGCTGCGGCGCTTGCAGCCCTCCGCGGAGCTCGACCGGCGTGTCGACGATGCCATCGAGACGTGGGCAGTCAAGAACGGCTCGCGGCCCTTGTGGAAGCGACCGCTGGCATGGGTCGCAGCAGCGGCCTCTATCGCGGTGATCTCCGGCGGTGTGGCGCTGCTGGCGATGCGCGACCGCGGCGGCACGGAAGGCTTGAGTGCAGCAGCAGCCCGCCTCCCAGGCCTACAGATCGAGCGCATGGGCGTGCCTGCACTCGCCGCCGGGCAGGTGTCGCAGTGGCCCGCAGAAGCGGCGATCTTCCGCGTGAAGGCGAGCTTCGTCTCCACAGCGGGCTTCGTGCCGCCCGGTGAGCAGGACGGCGAACGCCAGTACTGGGTCGACGTGCGTATCGCCAACGACGGCACGATGCGAATCATGCAAGTGGTGCCCGCCGAGCGCGGCCGCGGCCTGCCGCATCACTAGCGGTCCCCTATTCCTTGGAGAAGATCAAATGAACGGTAAAACGCTTGGATCTCGCTCGACGGCCGCGGCCGTGGCCGCCGCGCTGTGGGGGATCGCACCGCTCGCCGCCGTGGCGACCGGCGCGCCGCAGGACGACGTCGTAGCAGTGGCACCGCCGATAGGCAGCGGCTGCGGTCCCGTGGTCGCTGGTGTCGCGGGTGGCGGGCCCGGCAGGCCGTTCACCATCGCGACAGAACCGCGCTCGGATACCGTGAAAGACGCGCCGTTCTCCGGCGTCGGCACGTCGGAGATCGTGACGACGCTTGCGGACGGCAATCGCATCGTGCGCACGAACACGATGAAGTACTACCGCGACAGCCGCGGACGCACGCGCACGGAGTATTCGCTCGCGGCGATCGGGCCGTTCACGCCGGATCAGGCGCAGTCGGTGGTGACGATCAGCGATCCGATCGAGGGCAAGCGCTACGTGCTGCACTCTGCATTGAAGCGCGCGGACATTCTGCCGATGCCCGAGCTGCGCCTCGGTAAGGCGCGTGATGGCAAGCCGGGCACGAAGGAAGCGGACGAAGAGGCGGGTGGCGTCGTGACACGCGCCGCGCCCAAGGGCGATGTGATGTACATGCCGAAGGCGTTCGCGGGTTCGGAGCGCGTCGGCACGGGGGTGATGCCGCCACGTGGCGCCGGACCGGCTGCTGTCGCCCCGCCCGTCATGGTGATGTCGACGCCAGCGGCCGCGCTGCCGCCCGCGAATGCGGGATTCATCATGCAGTACTACGCGGGGCCACCGCCCGGCGCGGCTGCAAACGGCTGCAAGCCTGATGCGAAACCGCTGCCCTCACCTACGTCGATGGGTGAGCGGATCATCGAAGGGCTCGAAGTCACCGGCACGCGCCAGGAGTTCACCCTTCCGGCCGGTGCCATCGGTAACGAACAGCCGATTGTCGTGAGCTCCGAGCAGTGGTTCAGCCCTGATTTGGGCGTGGTGGTCGCGAGCACCGTGCGCGATCCGATGATGGGCGACACGTCGTACAAGCTCGAGCAGGTCAGCCGCAACGAGCCGGATCCGGCGCTGTTCACGATACCGTCGGACTACACGACGACGGATATGTCGGCGGCCGGTGGCATCTTCTTCGAGTCCGGCGTGACCGGACCGGGCGGCCCAGGGCCGGGTCCGAAGATGGGCGTGATGACCCTGCGCGCCGCGCCGGCCGCGCCCGGAACGCCTGCAAAAACCGCCGAGAAGTAACCCACGCGAGGATGGCGCGGAGCCACGGACGGGTCGCCGCGCCCGCTGGCCGACAACGCAGCCGCCGCTTCGGCACGCCGCGCCGGTGGCGCACAACGCAGCCGCCGCTCCGGCACGCCGCCCCGGTGGCGCACAACGCAGCCGCCGCTCCGGCACGCCGCCCCGCAGGGGCAAAAAAAAAGGAAAATCAGAAAGCCGACGCCGTAGGCTGGCTAGGACGCGGGGCGAGCAAGGCGCCCAGCAACGCACGAACGAAGGTCGTCTAGGGCTCGTAGCCCACAGCGTCGGTCACAGCGTTCCACATCGCCGCACCGACAGGGCTCTGTGATTCCTCGTAAACGTGGCCCGCAAGCCCGGCACAGCGCGCCGTGAGCACGATCCCGCGCACGGCCTTGGCAGGCACCCCCGCCTCACCGAGCGCCACAGCGATCGCCGCACTCACATTCGTCACGAGATTCTTGCCAATCGCCTTCTGAACGGCCGTCTCGAGCGCGGCGAGCGCGCGAACATAGTCGCCCTTCGCCCCAGCCTGCTTCACGACCTGCAGCAGTCGCGTCACACGCGGATCGACCTGCCGATGAATCGTGTGTCCGAACCCTGGAATCGGCCGCCCTTGCTTGCGATGCGCCTTAACGGTCTCACGCGCGCGTGACGCGCGCTTCAAGCGCGAAGCCGCCGCAATGGGTTCCAACACCACGGCACATTCGCTGGCGGTGCCGGCGAAGCGATCGCCCACGCCGAGCAGCCCTGCGGCAATCGCCCCCTGAATCGACTCAGGCGCGCCGTAATGCGTGAGCCGAGTGACGATCGCCGAAGGTACGAGCCCGTGCTCCATGATCGTGACCAGCACAGCATCGAGAATCGTGACTTGCATGCGCGAAGGCGCACGCGCCGTGAGCTGCAGCAACATCATCTCGCTGAAGCTCACCTTCCCTATCAGATCTTTGACGAGGTCCTTGCCACGAATGGTGATCTGGTCGGCGTTGTAGCCGGCAATGCGCGTCGTCTTGGTCTGTGCGGGCTTGTTCATCAGTGGATCAAGCGCGCACAGAGATCCAGCAGCGGGCCGGGCAACACGCCGAGCAACAGCACGGCCGCCGCGTTCAATCCCAGCGCAAAGCGCACGCCGGTCTGGCGTTCCGCCACCGGCAGATCGGCCGGCGAATCGAAATACATCAGCTTCACGACGCGCAGGTAATAGAACGCGCCGACGATCGACATCGCCGCGGCAATGAGCACGAGCCAGAGGTGATTCGTCGCCCACAACTCCTGGAAGATGCGCAGCTTCGCCCAGAAGCCGACGAACGGCGGCACGCCGGCCGTCGAGAACATCAGCATCATCATCACCAGCGCGAGCAGCGGATCGCGCTTGTAGAGGCCTTTGTAGTGCTCGAGCTCGTCGGCTTCGAACCCCGCACGGCTCGCCAGCAAGATCACGCCGAAGGAGCCGAGTGCAGTCAGCACGTAGACGAGCGTGTAGTACAGCGCGGCGCTGTAGCCGGCCTGCGTGCCCGAGACGAACCCGAGCACGATGAAACCGACATTCGCAATCGTCGAGTACGCGAGCAGTCGCTTGAGGTTCGTCTGCGCGAGTGCGACCAGGTTACCCACGACGAGCGTGAGGATCGCCAGCGCCGCGAGCATCTGCGACCAGTCTGCAACGACGCCCTGCAATCCTTCGCCGAGCAGGCGGAACGCGAGCGCGAAATACGCGAGCTTCGGCGCCGTACCAATGAACAGCGTCACGCTGGTGGGCGCGCCTTGGTACACATCGGGCAGCCACATGTGGAACGGCACCGCGCCGAGCTTGAATGCCACGGCCACGACGATGAACACCAGGCCGAGGATCACGCCCAGGTTCGCCTTGCCCGCGACGAGCTGCACCGCGAGCTGATCGAGCAGCAGCGTGCCCGTCATGCCGTAGATCATCGACATGCCGTACAGCAGCGCCCCCGACGCGATCGCCCCGAGCACGAAGTACTTCATGGCGGACTCGGCGGCGACGCCCGACTCGCGATCGAACGCCACCATCGCGTACACCGAGAGCGCCAGCAGCTCGACACCGACATACAGCGTCAGCAGGCTGTTCGCGGACGCGAGCACGAACACGCCGAGTAGCGCCGTGAGCATCAACACGAAGTACTCACCCCGGAGCAGCCCGCGCCAGTTCAGATACGAACGCGAGTACAGCATCGCGAACGCGACGAACAGGAAGCCAAACATCTTCAGCACCCACGCCAGCTCGTCCGCGACGTAGTGACCGTCGAAGAGCACCGTACGTTGGGCGACGTGCGCGTACATCCCCGTGACCGCAGCGCCCACCGCGAGAACGATGAGCGTGAAAGTGGCCGAGAGACCGCGGCGGGTCTGACCGGCGAACACGTCCACCATCAGGACTACGCAGATCATGACGGTGAGATAAATCTCGGGCAGCGCCGGCGCCAGGCTCGCGAGAGTGATGGGAGTGGTTTCGACTTGGAGCATTAGAGCGGCACCTTGGTCGCCACGGCCTGATCGACGAGGTGATGGACGGACGCTTCCATCATGTTCACGAGCGGCGCGGGATACACGCCCATCAGCAACACGGCGAACGCCAGCACGGCGAGGATGACGAATTCACGGCCGTTCAAATCGGTGAGATGCGCGACGTGATCGTTCGCGACCGGCCCGAACACCACGCGCTTGACCAGCCACAGGGTGTAGGCCGCCCCCAGAACGAGCGTGGTCGCCGCGAGCACCGAATACCAGAAGCTCGCCTTGAAGCTCGCGATGATGACGAGGAACTCGCCGACGAAGCCGGATGTGCCGGGCAAACCCGTGTTCGCCAGCGCGAACAGCACCATGAAGGCGGCGAACCGCGGCATCGTGTTGATCACGCCGCCGTAGGCGGCGATGTCGCGACTGTGCATTCGGTCGTACATGACGCCGACGCACAAGAACAGCGCGCCGGAGACGAGCCCGTGCGAGATCATTTGGATCATCGCGCCCGACACGCCCATCACGGCGCCCTTGAGCGCCCCGGTGTTCTGCACGATGTCGAACGCGATGAATGCGCCGAGCGTGACGAAGCCCATGTGCGCGATGGATGAATACGCGATGAGCTTCTTCATGTCCGTCTGCACTAGGGCGACGAAGCCGATGTAGACGACGGCCACGAGCGATAGCGCGATCATCAGCAACGCGAGATTACGGCTGGCATCAGGCGCAATCGGCAGACTGAAGCGCAGGAAGCCGTAGCCACCCATCTTCAGCATGATGGCCGCCAGGATAACGGAGCCGCCCGTCGGCGCCTCGACGTGCGCATCGGGCAACCATGTGTGCACCGGCCACATCGGGACTTTCACCGCGAACGCCAGCAGGAAGGCGACGAAGATCCAGCGCTGCTCGAGCAGTGTGAGCGGCAGCGACTGGAAGCTCGCGATGGAGTAGTCCCCCGCCTTCACGTACATGTAGATGAGCGCGACCAGCATGAACACCGAGCCGAGGAACGTGTACAGGAAGAACTTGATCGTTGCGTACACACGGCGCGGACCGCCCCAGATGCCGATGATGAGGAACATCGGGATCAGCATGGCTTCCCAGAAGAAGTAGAACAGCAGCGAGTCCATCGCGCTGAACACGCCGATCATCAGGCCTTCCATGATGAGGAAGGCCGCGAAGTACTGCGCGGGCCGCTGCTCGATGACCGTCCAGCCGGCGATGATGACGGGCACGGTGATGAACGCCGTCAGCAGCACGAGCGGCAGCGCGATGCCGTCGACGCCGAGCGAGTAATACGCGTGGAACGTCGTGATCCACGGCAGATGCTCTTTGAATTGGAAGTCCGCCGTGCTGCCGTCGAAGTGCATCATCAACGGGAGTGCGAGCGCCACGGTGAGGAGCGAGCCCGACAGCGCAACCCAACGACCCGCTTCGATGCGCTTGTCGCCCATCAGGAGCACGACGACGCCCGTCGCGATCGGGAGCCACACTAGAGCCGAGAGCAATCCGAGACCTTGCATGAACGACCGCCCGCCTTGTGTTCTTCAGCGCGTCCAGCGCGTCAGGAAATAGCCCAGGAGCACCGCCAGACCGATGATCATCCAGAAGGCGTACGAGTAGAGATAACCGCTTTGAATGCGCCGGACGAGGCCGCCGAGCCGGCCGACCGTCGCCGCCGAGCCGTTCACCAGCGCGCCGTCGATGATCGCGGCATCGCCGCCGCGCCAGAGGCTGCGGCCCAAGAGGCGCGTGGCGCCGGCGACGATGTGCTCGTTGAACGCGTCGAAGTAGTACTTGTTGAGCAGGATCGTGCGCAGCCAGTTGAAGGTGCGCGCGGTGGAGTTCGCGAGCGACGGCTTCCACAGGAAGAAGACATACGCCGTAACGGCGCCCGCGAGGGCCAGCCAGAACGGCGCGCCCATGAAGCCATGCAGCGCCATGGCGGCGGCACCGTGGAATTCGCGGGCGAGCTCGCCGATGACGTTGTTCTTCTCGAGAACCTGGATCGCCGGGCCGAAGAAGTCGCCGAAGAGAATGGTGCCGACGGTTAGCGCGCCGATTAGCAGTGATGGAATCGCCAGCGCGATCAGCGGCACCGTCACAACGGCCGGGCTTTCGTGCGGCGGCGAGTGGCTGGCGCCGTGGTGATCGTCGTGGTGGTGCGCGGGGCTGTGAGAGCCGTGCGCGGCAGCGCTGTGCGTGATTGCGCCGGTCGGCGTTTCGCCGGCGGCAGGTTGCTCGCCGCCTTCGTGGCCATGGCCATGCGCATGCCGGAACCGCTCATGCCCATGGAACGTCATGAACAACATGCGGAACGTGTACAGCGACGTCACGAACACGCCGGCGAGCACACAGTAGTACGCGTACGTCGCGCCCCATCGATGCGATTCACCCACCGCTTCGATGATCGTGTCCTTCGAATAGAAGCCCGACAGAAACGGCGTGCCCACCAACGCGAGCGAACCGATCCACGAGGTGATCGCCGTGATGGGCATGTACTTCGCGAGCCCACCCATTTTGCGCATGTCCTGCTCGTGATGCATGCCGATGATCACCGAGCCGGCCGCGAGGAACAGCAGCGCCTTGAAGAACGCGTGCGTCATGAGGTGGAAGATCGCCGCGCTGTACGCCGACGCGCCGAGCGCGACCGTCATGTAGCCGAGCTGCGAGAGCGTCGAATACGCCACGACGCGCTTGATGTCGTTGTTCACGACGCCGAGCAAGCCCATGAAGAACGCGGTCGTGGCGCCGATGACGAGCACGAACGACAGCGCCTGCTCCGAGTGCTCGAAGATCGGCGACATGCGCGCGACCATGAAGATGCCCGCGGTCACCATCGTCGCCGCGTGGATCAGCGCGGAGATGGGCGTCGGACCTTCCATGGAGTCCGGCAGCCACACGTGCAGCGGGAACTGCGCCGACTTGCCCATCGCGCCGATGAACAGCCCGATGCAGATCACCGTCAGCGCCGGCACGGCCGAATGGCCGATCGCGATCTTCGCCGTCTCGAGACCCGGGGCGGCCGCGAATGCATCCTTGTAGTCCAGCGAATTCGTGAAATAGACGATGGCCGCGATGCCGATCACGAAGCCGAAGTCGCCCACGCGGTTCACGAGGAACGCCTTGAAGTTGGCGAACACCGCGCTCGGCCGCGTGTACCAGAAGCCGATGAGCAGATAGGAGACGACGCCGACCGCTTCCCAGCCGAAGAACAGCTGCATGAAGTTGTTCGACATCACGAGCATGAGCATCGAGAACGTGAACAGCGAGATGTAGCTGAAGAAGCGCTGGTAGCCCGGATCATCGGCCATGTACCCGATGGTGTAGACGTGCACGCACAACGAGACGAACGTGACGACGACCATCATCAGCGCGGTCAGCCGGTCGACGAGGAAGCCGACTTGGAAGCGGATGCCGTCCGTGACGAGCCAGTTGTAGACACTGGCGTCGAACGCCGGCACGTTGTCCCAGTAAACCTGCTTCAGCACGTACATCGACAGCGCGCACGAAACGGCGACGCCGGCGATCGTGATGGTGTGCGCGCCGGCGCGCCCGATCTGCTTGCCGAAGAGACCGGCAACGATCGACGCAACGAGTGGCAGGAGCGGAATGAGGAGCAGCAGGGTCGGATTCACGCGCGCCTCACCCTTTCAGCGTGTTCAGGTCTTCGACGTTGATGCTCCGGCGTTCGCGGAACAGCACGACGAGAATGGCGAGACCGATGGCCGATTCGGCCGCGGCCACGGTGAGCACGAAGAACACGAAGACCTGTCCGCTGATGTCGCCGAGGTAGCGCGAGAACGCCACGAAGTTGAAGTTCGCGGCGAGCAGCAGCAGCTCCACGCACATGAGCAGCAAGATCACGTTCTTGCGGTTCAGGAAAATGCCCGCGACGGACAGCGCGAACAGAATGCCGGACAGGGTCAGCAGATGCCCGAGCGTGATCATGCGCCCTTCTCCGATTCAGCCGCAGCCGGCCTTGCAGGCTGCACTGGCGCTTCGGGCCGCTCGGCGGCCATCTTCACGATACGAACCCGATCTTTGGCACGCACGGCGGTTTGCGCGCTGATGTTCTGCACCTTGTGGCCGGGACGCTTGCGCATGGTGAGCGCGATGGCCGCCACGATGGCGACGAGCAGCAGCACGGCCGCGAGCTCGAACGGATACGCATATTTGGTGTACAGCACCGTGCCCAGCTCGGTGGTATTGCTGTAGTTCGGCGGCAGCGGCGCCGCGCCCTTCGCCACGTCGAGCCCGAGGCCCTTCGCGGTGACGACGCCGACGATCTCGGCGACGACGACGGCCGAGATGAGCCAGCCGAGCCACGCATAGCGCGTGAAGCCGCTGCGCAGCTCTTCGGTGTTGATGTCCAACATCATCACGACGAACAGGAACAAGACCATCACCGCGCCGACGTACACGAGCACCAGCACGACGGCGAGAAACTCAGCTTCGATCAGCAGCCAGATCGCAGCGCTCGTGACGAAGCACAACACCAGCGACAGCGCCGAGTGCACCGGATTGCGCGAAACGATGACCCCTAGGGCAGATGCGACCAGCACCGTGGCGAAAGCGTAAAAGAGTATCTGTACCAGCATCGAAGGCCCTTCAGCGGTACGGCGCGTCCGCCGCTTTGTCGGCGGAGATCATGGCTTCGTAACGCTCGCCGACGGCGAGCAGCTTGTCCTTGCTCATGATGTTCTCGCCGCGGTTCTCCATGTGGTACTCGTGGATGCGCGTGAGCACGATGGCGTCGACCGGGCACGCCTCTTCGCAGAAGCCGCAGTAGATGCACTTGAACAGGTCGATGTCGTAGCGCGTCGTGCGGCGAGTGCCGTTCGCAGCCACATCCGAATCGATGGTGATGCAGACGGCCGGGCACACGGCCTCGCACAGCTTGCAGGCGATGCAGCGCTCTTCCCCGTTCGGATAGCGGCGCAGCGCGTGCAGCCCGCGGAAGCGCGGCGATTGCGGCGTCTTCTCCTCCGGGTAGTTCACCGTGTACTTCTTCTGGAAGAAGGTACGCAGCGTGACGCTCATGCCCTTCAGGAGCTCGGGCAGGAGGAAGACTTTGAATAGATTGGCAGCCATCAGTGCGACCAGGGACCGACTTTGAAGTACACCATCACGCCTTCCACGGCGATCCACACGAGCGTGACCGGGATCAGCACTTTCCAGCCGAGCCGCATGATCTGGTCGTAGCGATAGCGCGGGAACGTGGCGCGGAACCACAGGAACAGGAACAGGCCCACGAAGATCTTCAGGCCGAGCCAGAAGAAGCCGGGCGCCATGAGGAAATCAGTGATCGGGTTGCCGGGCGCGAAGTAGTGATCGACGGGGCTCAACCAGCCGCCGAAGAAGAACACCGCGGTGAGCGCCGCGATCAGGATCATGTTCGCGTATTCGGCCAGGAAGAACAGCGCGAACGCCATGCCCGAATACTCGACGTGGAAGCCGGCCACGATCTCGGATTCGCCTTCCGCGACGTCGAACGGCGCGCGATTCGTCTCGGCGACGCCCGAGATGAAGTACACGACGAGCAGCGGGAACAGCCAGGACCAGTTCCACGCGAGCAGGCCGCCTTCCTGGTGGCGCACGATGTCGCCGAGGTTCAAGCTGCCTGCCGCCATCAGCACACCGACGAGCGCGAAACCCATCGCGATTTCATACGCGACGATCTGCGCGGCCGAACGCATGGCGCCGAGGAACGCGTACTTCGAGTTCGACGCCCAGCCGGCGATGATCACGCCGTACACGCCCACCGACGTGAACGCGAGCAAGAACAGCAGGCCTGCATTGACGTCTGCGATCACCACCTCGGGCGACAGCGGGATCACGGCCCAGGTCACGAACGCGGGGATCAACGCGATGGCGGGCGCGATGCGGAACAGGAATTTGTTCGCGTTCGCCGGCAGGATCACTTCCTTCAAGAGCAGCTTCACGACGTCCGCGAACGGCTGCCCGAGGCCCGGGAACAGGCCGAAGATGCCGACGCGGTTCGGGCCCTTGCGCAGCTGCATCCAGCCGATGACTTTGCGTTCCCACAGCGTGAGCAGCGCCACGCTGATGATGAGCGTGATGGTCACGAGCAGGATCCACGCGGTCGAGCGCACGTAGCTCGGCAGGGCCATCCATTGAGCGGCGAAGTTGTTCAAGGCGTCTTGCATCGTTCGCTCGAGGCTCAGTCGTTCGGTGTCATATCAATAGTGAGCAGGCGGCGTGCGGCCTTCGCGCGTCTTCTGCAACGACGGCGCGCGGCGCACGATGGCGTCGGCCTGGTACATGTTGAGCTCGACGAGCGGCGTCGCGGCGGGCGCGCCGTTCACGCGATGCGTGCCGCTGTAGCTCGTCGTCGGCGATTCGCCCGCGGCACGGCGCAGCTCCTCGCGCACGTCTTCCGAGGAGTTGTAGTCGAAGCCGGAGAGGTGCAGCAGGTTGCCCAGCACGCGCAGCACCTTCCAGCCGGGGCGGGATTCACCGAGCGGCGCGATGGCGCCGGGGTAGCTCTGCCACTTGCCTTCGAGGTTCACGAACGTGCCCGAGGTTTCGGCGTACGTGCCGATGGGCAGCAGGACGTGCGCGATGTCCCTCAGCGTCTCGCACGCGAAGGGGGTGATGGCGACGACGAAGCCGGACGACTGGAGCGTCTTGGCGACTTCGCTGTCGAGAGCGTCGATCCAGGGCTCGATGCCGCCGAAGAGGACGTAGGCGCCGAGCGCCTTCGCGAGCATCTCGCTCGCATTGAGGCCCGGCGTGGCGATGGCCTTGCCGCCAGCCTCGCGATGCGGGACCGCGCCGGCGAGATACGCGCCCGCGGCGTTGCCGCCTTCGGCGAGCACGCCAAACGTTGCGCCTGTCGCAGCGGCAATCGCGGAAGCGAGAGCGCGTACATCAGCGTAGGCGGAATGGCGGAGCGAAAGCGCGCCGAGCAGCACATGCCGCGCCCCGGCGTCGCCCGCGGCTTCTTTGAAGGCTTTGGCGAGTGTGCGATGGGAGTCGGAGACGGCTGCAGTTCTCACGGCACCACCGAGGTGCTCGGGCACATGCGCACCATCGCCAGCCAGCACGGCGAGAATCGCCGCGAGGTCGTTCACCAAGTTCGCGGCCGGCGATTCCAGGTAGCCCGCGACGGGGAACAAGTAGTCATATCGCGCCGGATTCACGAAGGAAACCTTCGCACCCTTGCGAGCCGCCTTACGCACCCGATGCGCCAACATCGGCGCCTCGCGCCGCAGATTGCAGCCGATGAGCAGAAGCGACTTCAGCTTCTCGAACTCGGCAAGGGGCAACCCCAACGAGGGATGCGCCGGATCGGAGGCCTGATCGCGGAAATCCCGCTGCCGCACGCGATGATCGATGTTCGCGGAACCGAGGCCGCGCGTGATACGCCCGAGCAGGTACAGCTCTTCCGTCGTGCTCGATGCATTCGCCAGCACGCCGAGGTTCGACGAATTCTCGCGCAGCTTGTCCGCAACCTTCTTCAGCGCCGTTTCCCAGTCGACCGACTTCCACTCGCTGCCCTCGCGCACCATCGGCGTCGTCACGCGCTCGGGGCTGTAGACGCCTTCGTAGCTGAAGCGATCGCGATCGGCGATCCAGGTCTCGTTGATATCTTCGTTCTCGCGCGGAACGATGCGCATCAGCTTCCCGCGCAACACGTGCGCGAACGTGTTCGTGCCGACGCCGTCATGTGGGGAGACGAGCGGGTGCGAGGTCATTTCCCACGCACGCGCGGTGAAGCGATAGGGCTTCGACACCAGCGCGCCCACCGGGCACAGATCGATGACGTTGCCGGACAGCTCGTGCTGCACCGTGTGCTCCATCGCCGTGCGCACTTTCATCTGCTCGCCGCGGCCGATCATGCCGAGCTCCTGGAAGCCGGCGATCTCCTCGGTGAAGCGGATGCAGCGCGTGCAGTGAATGCAGCGAGTCATGTCCGTTGCGATCAGCGGCCCGAGGTTCTCGTCGGGCACGGCGCGCTTGCGCTCGGTGAAGCGCGAAATGTCGCGCCCGAAGCCGACCGCGAGGTCCTGCAGCTCGCACTCCCCGCCCTGATCGCAGATCGGGCAGTCGAGCGGATGATTGATCAGCAGGAATTCCATCGTCGCGCGCTGCGCACCGATGGCGCGCGGCGACTTCGTGAACACTTTCATCCCCGGCGTCACGGGCGTCGCGCACGCCGGCAGCGGCTTCGGCGCCTTCTCGACGTCCACGAGACACATGCGGCAATTCGCGGCGACCGCGAGCTTCTCGTGCCAGCAGAACCGCGGGACGTACGCGCCCTCGCGATCCGTGGCCTTGATGATCATCTCGCCCTTGTGCGCCTTGCACGGGACGCCGTTGATCTCGATGTCGATTAGATCGTCGCTCACGCCGCTTGCGCTCCGAGATTTTCGACGATGCTGCGCCCGCCGTTGTCGATCATGTACTCGAACTCAGGGCGGAAGTGCTTCAAGAAGCTCTGCACCGGCCACGCGGCGGCATCGCCGAGCGCACAGATGGTGTGACCCTCGATGCGGTTCGCCACATCGAGGAGCAGCCCCAGCTCTTCACGACGCGCCTGCCCCGCGATCACGCGCTTGAGCAAGCGATTCATCCAGCCGGTGCCCTCGCGGCACGGCGTGCACTGACCGCACGACTCGGACATGTAGAAGCGCGAGAGGCGCTCGAGCACGCGGACCATGCACGTCGTCTCGTCCATCACGATGACGGCGGCGGAGCCGAGCGAGGAGCCCGCTGCGCGTAGCGAGTCGTAGTCCATCTTCGCCTTCATCATCGTTTCGCCCGGCACGACCGGCACGGACGAGCCACCCGGGATGCACGCCTTGATCTTGCGACCCCCACGCATGCCGCCCGCCATCTCCAGCAAATCGACGAACGTGATGCCCAACGGCACTTCGAAGTTGCCCGGCTTCGCGACGTGCCCGGACACCGAGAAGATCACCGTGCCGCCGGAATTCGGCGGGCCGAGGCCCGCGAACCACTGCGCGCCTTTGCGCAGGATCGTCGGCGCGGACGCGAAGCTTTGGGTGTTGTTGATGGTCGTCGGCGCGCCGTAGAGTCCGAACGCGGCCGGGAACGGCGGCTTGAAGCGCGGCTTGCCGGGCTTGCCTTCGAGCGAGTCGAGCAGCGCGGTCTCTTCGCCGCAGATGTAGGCACCGGCACCGACATACGTGTAGATGTCCATGTCGATGCCGCTGCCGCGGATGTTCTTGCCGAGCAGCCCCGCGTCGTACGCTTCTTTCAACGCCGCTTCGAAGCGCGGCACGGGCTCACCGAGGAACTCGCCGCGGATGTAGTTGTAAGCGACCGTCGCATTCGTCGCGTAGCCGGCAATCGCGAGGCCTTCGATCAGCGAGTGCGGGTTGTAGCGCAGGATGTCGCGATCGTGGCAGGTGCCCGGCTCGCTCTCGTCCGAATTGCAGACGAGGTACTTCTGCACCGGCGACTGCCAGGGCATGAAGCTCCACTTCGTGCCGGTCGGGAAGCCCGCGCCGCCGCGGCCGCGCAAGCCCGACTGCTTGATCTGATCGACGATCGAGGGACGCGCCGGCTTCTCGGCGAGGATCTTCTCCCACACCTCGTAGCCGCCGATCTTGCGGTAGGTCTCGAGCTCCCACGAGCGCTCGAGCTTCAGCGGCTCGAACACCACGAGGTTCATCTTGTCGGCGTAGTCGCTAACGGCCATAGGTTTACTTCAGCTCGTCGAGAACCTTGTCGATCGACTCGGGCGTCAGGTTCTCGTAGAACACGTGATCCACCATCATCATCGGGGCGCCGGTGCACGCCGCGAGGCACTCTTCTTCGCGCTTGAGGAAGATGCGCCCGTCGGGCGTGCTCTCGCCCGTCTTGATGCCCAGCTTCTTCTCGACGTACGCGACGATCTCGTCCGAGCCGCACAGCATGCACGAAATGTTCGTGCACACGCTGACGTGATGCCGCCCGCACGGATGCAGCTCGAACATCGAATAGAAGCTCGCCACCTCGTACACCTGGACGGGCGGCAGCTTCAGATACTCGGCGACGGCCTCGACCAGGTCCGGCGTCAAATAGCCGTTGTTCTGTTCCTGCGCGGCGCGCAGCGCGGAGATACAGGCGGAGCGCTGCCGCCCCGGCGGAAACTTCGCCACCCAGTGATCGATTTCCTGGCGGGTGTGCTCGGAGAGCAGCTTCGCTTTGGAAACGGGAGCCAGTTTGCTATCGGTGCTCAACGGTCTACTTCCCCGAACACGATGTCCTGCGTGCCGATGACGGCGACGACGTCCGCGAGCATGTGCCCGCGCACCATCTCATCGAGCGACGCGAGATGCGCGAAGCCCGGCGCGCGGCACTTCACGCGATACGGCTTGTTGGCGCCGTCCGAGACGAGATAGATACCGAACTCGCCTTTGGGCGCTTCGACGGCCGCGTACGTCTCGCTCGGCGGGACGCAGTAGCCCTCGGTAAAGAACTTGAAGTGGTGGATGAGGGATTCCATGTCGTCCTTCATCCGCTCGCGGCGCGGCGCGCGCACCTTGCGGTCGTCGACCATCACCGGACCCGGATTGGCGCGCAGCCACTCGACGCACTGGCGAACGATGCGGTTCGATTGGCGCATCTCCTCGACGCGGCACAGATAGCGGTCGTAGCAATCGCCGTGCACGCCCACCGGGATGTCGAAGTCCATCTTGTCGTACACGTCGTAGGGCTGCTTCTTGCGCAGATCCCACTCGATGCCCGAACCGCGCAGCATCGGCCCGGAGAAGCCGAGCTGCAGCGCGCGCTCCGGCGTCACGACACCGATGTTCACCGTGCGCTGCTTCCAGATGCGGTTGTCGGTGAGCAGGGTTTCGTAATCGTCGACGGACTTCGGGAAGCGCTCGGTGAAGGCCCAGATGAAATCGAGCATCGAGCCCGAACGGGCTTCGTTCAGCTTGTCGACGTCGCTCTTCGAGCGCCACTTGGACGGCTGATACTTCGGCATCGCCTCCGGAAGATCGCGATGGACGCCGCCCGGACGGTAGTACGTCGCATGCATGCGCGTGCCCGACACCGCCTCGTACACGTCCATCAGCTCCTCGCGCTCTTTGAAGCACAGGAGGAAGACGGTCATCGCGCCGATGTCGAGCCCGTGCGCGCCGAGCCACATGAGGTGATTCAGGATGCGGGTGATCTCATCGAACATCACGCGGATGTACTGCGCGCGCAGCGGCGGCTCGATGCCGAGCAGGCGCTCGATCGCCATCACGTACGCGTGCTCGTTGCACATCATCGAGACGTAGTCGAGCCGATCCATGTAGCCGATCGACTGGTTGTACGGCTTCGACTCGGCGAGCTTCTCGGTGCCGCGATGCAGGAGCCCGATGTGCGGATCGGCCTTCTGAATGACCTCGCCATCCAGCTCGAGCACCAGGCGCAGCACGCCGTGCGCCGCCGGATGCTGCGGGCCGAAGTTCATCGTGTAATTGCGAATTTCGACGGGCTCGGTGCTCATCGCGGTATGTTCGGATCACGAAGGGCCGGCTCGTAGCGGTGATCCTCGCGGATCACTTTCGGCACGAGCACGCGCGGCTCGATGCTGACGGGCTGGTAGATGACGCGCTTCTTCTCGGGGTCGTAGCGCACCTCGACGTTGCCCGAGAGCGGGAAGTCTTTGCGGAACGGATGGCCGATGAAGCCGTAGTCCGTGAGGATGCGGCGCAGGTCCGGATGGCCGCGGAACAGAATGCCGTACAGGTCGAACGCCTCGCGCTCGAACCAATTCGCGGAGGCCCAGATATCGACCACCGAGTCGATGACGGGATCATGCGCCTCATCGAGATCGCACAAGCCGATGATGCGCAAGCGCGCGTTGTGCGCGATGGAGAGGAGCTGATACGCGACGGCAAAACGCGGACGGCGCTCGACCGCATCGTCTTCGGAGAAGTGGTACTCGCGGTTGCGCTCGCCGCGACCGCCCTCACCCGCTTCGCTCTCATCGGTCGGCGCGCCGATGCGCGCGACGCGGCCGCGGCTGAAGCCGGAGCGCGTGGCGGAATGCGTTTGCCATTCATCGCGGCCGTAGACGAGGTAGTCGAGGCCCGCAACGTCCATCAGCATTTCGAAGCGCAGATCGGCGTGATCGCGCAATGTCTTGCACACCGCCAGAAGATCCGCGGCTTTCACTTCATACGCCAGCTCGTCGCGCAGCGCCGCCACGCGCGTGACGCGCCCGGATAGGTGCGCGTCGACCTTCGCGGCCAGGGCTTCGACCTTCGCGGCCAGGGCTTCGACCTTCGCAGCCAACGCTTCGACGTTCTTCATGCGAGACGATCCGTCCAATCAACGAGCAATCGTGCTCGTGCGCTCGATCTTCTTTTGCAACTGGATGATGCCGTACACGAGCGCTTCGGCCGTGGGCGGACAGCCGGGCACGTAGACGTCCACCGGCACGATGCGATCGCACCCGCGGACCACGGCATACGAGTAGTGGTAGTAGCCGCCGCCGTTCGCGCACGACCCCATCGAGATCACCCAACGCGGCTCGGCCATCTGGTCGTAGACCTTGCGCAGCGCCGGCGCCATTTTGTTCACGAGCGTGCCGGCGACGATCATCACGTCCGACTGGCGCGGGCTCGGTCGGAACACCACGCCGAAGCGGTCGAGATCGTAGCGCGAGGCGCCCGCATGCATCATTTCGACGGCACAGCACGCGAGGCCGAACGTCATCGGCCACAGCGAGCCGGTGCGCGCCCAATTGATGAGATTGTCGACCTGAGTCGTGAGGAATCCGCGCTGCGCGAAGCCGTCCGGGCCCTGCTCTTCTAGTCCCACTCGAGCGCTCCCTTCTTCCACTCGTAGATGAACCCGACCACGAGGATCAGCAGGAAAAAGCCCATCGCGATCAAGCCGAAGAGCCCGATGCGCTGGAGCGCGACCGCCCACGGAAACAGGAACGCGATCTCGAGATCGAAGACGATGAAGAGGATGGCGACGAGGTAGTAGCGCACGTCGAATTTCATGCGACTGTCTTCGTACGCTTCGAAGCCGCACTCGTACGGCGCGACTTTGTCGCGGTCGCCGTGGAAGCGGGCGAAGAGTCGCCCGAAACCGTTACCGAGCAGCAGCAGAAGCGCAGCCAGGCCGGTGGCGATGACGAGGAAGATGAGGACGGGTAGGTAGTTCGCCAGCATGTTCAACCCACATCAAAAGGGGACAGTTCGCATCCCCGCGCGCTGCCCCCCGTATCGGCCGCGCATTCTACAAGACCACGAAGTAAATGAGTCGTGGATTTCTTACCGGCGCGGCCCTCAGGCCGTTGAATGGTGCGGACGGGGAGACTCGAACTCCCACACCTTGCGGCGCTAGCCCCTCAAGCTAGTGTGTCTACCAATTCCACCACGTCCGCAACGGCGCATGTTGCGCGCCATTGAAACTCAGTTTTTCTCGGGCCCATTCGCAGGCGCCGGAGCTGCCGCCGGTGCCGGCGTTGTCGCGGGCGCGGGCGTCGTCGACGGCGCAGGCGCGGGTGTTGCCGGCGAGGATGTTGAAGCCCCCGTCGCCGGAGCCGGCACCGCCGGTGCCTTCGATGCTCCGTTCGCCGGCGCGGGCACGCTCGTGCCCGCGGCCTCATCGAGAATCGTCTTCGGCTGCTCGGCCGCCTGCTGCGTGCCCATGTACGCGAGCGCGAGGCTGTTCAACATGAACACGGCCGCGAGAATCGCGGTGGCACGCGACAGCGCGGTGCGCGCGCCGCGCGCGCCGAACACCGTGCCCGAAGCGCCCGCGCCAAAGCCGGCGCCGGCGTCGGCACCTTTGCCTCGCTGGAGCAGCACCAGGCCCACGATGCCGAAGCACGCAAAGACCTGCAGACCCATGAGCACCATTCGCAACATGACATCAAGCCCTATAGCTGGCTTTCTTCAAAGAGGCCTGGCCATTGCCAGGATGCCGAAACCGAAACACGCGACCCCTTCGGACCCATCACCTTCAATGAGGCTTGGCCGCCGCCAGGATCGCAAGGAATTCATCCGCTTTGAGCGAGGCGCCGCCGATCAGGCCGCCGTCCACGTCCGGCATCGCGAAGAGCTCGGCCGCGTTTCCGGCCTTGACACTGCCGCCGTAGAGAATCCGCGTTTCGGCCGCGATCTTAGCACTGCGCGCCTCGAGTCGCGCGCGGATGAAGGCGTGCACCTCTTGCGCTTGTTCCGGAGTCGCATTGCGCCCGGTACCGATCGCCCACACCGGCTCGTACGCGATGATCGCGTGAGCAAATGCATCCACTCCGCAGAGCTCGAGCACCGCGTCGAGCTGGCGCTGAACGACGTCCTGCGTGCGATTCGCTTCGCGCTCGGCGAGCTGCTCGCCCACACACAAGATCGGCGTCACCGCCTTCGACTGCGCGGCAGCGAATTTACGCGCCACGAGCTGGTCGCTTTCGCGATAGATCAAGCGGCGCTCGGAGTGGCCGACGATCACGTACTCGCAGCCCACGTCCTTCAACATCGTCGCGGACACTTCGCCGGTGAACGCGCCCTGCGTCTCGGCGCACACGTCCTGCGCGCCCAGCTCGATGGACGAGCCGCGCAGGAGGCGGCCGCATTCCTGCAGATACACGAACGGCGGGCACACGATGCACGTCGCCGCGGGCTTCGCCGGGAGCTGCGCCATGAGCTCTTCGAGTAGCCGCGCGTTGTCGGCGCGCGAGCCGTGCAGCTTCCAATTTCCGGCGACGATGGGGCGGCGCATAGGCCAGTCCTACAGGGTTGACTGTGAGCGCCCACAGGGGGCGCCGCTTAAGGGCGCGCGATGATAGACACGACACCCTTGCCGTGCAACTCACGGACGAAAGGCGGGAATTTTGGCCGCCGGGCGCGTGGCTCATGGCTCGCCGCGCGGTCGTTGCGCGGTCTGTTGGTCTGAGGCCGTACGGCACGCGTAGGGGCGTGCCCTGAGGACCAGCCTGCAGTGTCGTAATTGGAGCCGCAGCCTTTGCAGCGTCGCTGGGACGCCTCCGCTGCCGCCCGGCAGGATCGGTGCCCGCGCGAGCGCGATCGATGTGGCGCGTGCACGGCATCAGAGCAGGGTCGGGCAAGATGACAGCCGGTTGTCAGTCGAAGTTTTGACAGCACGTTGTCAAACTGCCTGGCACCCACCCGCAACTGCGGGACTCCGCAGGCCTGCTGGATCAAACCCGCTCGGCGGCAGCGGCCGCCTTCCCAGCGGCGCTCAACGCGCACCAACCCGAATTACCTCGCGCGGTTTCAATCCGCCGCTGCTCCGCTCGCAGGCCACACGGCAAAGAGCGGAGCCTCGAGCACCCCCGTCTAGACCGCGGCCGCTTTGACCACGTCGGCCAACTCGCCGGCGAGCGACTTGGTCAGGTTCTCGTCACGGCCTTCGACCATCACTCGGATGACGGGCTCCGTGCCGGAGGCGCGCAAGACCACACGCCCTTCGCCGGCCAGGCGCCCCTCGATGCTGCTCACCGCCTTCTGGACCGCCGGCACGCCCTTGGGATCGAAGCGCTTGGCGACCTTCACGTTGAGCAGCACTTGCGGGAATTTCTGCATGCCCGCCGCAAGCTCGGCGAGCGAGCGGCCCGTCTGCTTCATGACGGCGAGCACCTGCAGCGCGCTCACGAGCCCATCGCCGGTCGTCGTCTTGTCGAGACACAGGATGTGCCCCGACGTTTCGCCGCCAAGGATGCCGCTGTGCTCCCGAAGCAAGCCGAGCACGTAGCGGTCGCCGACTTGCGCACGCAGGAACGGAATGCCTGCGCGCTTCAGCGCGAGCTCGAGACCGATGTTCGTCATGACCGTGCCGACCACCGGCCCGCGCAGCTCGCCCGCTTCCTGACGCGCCTTCGCAATGACGTAGAGCAATTGGTCCCCGTCGACGGTGCGCCCGAAGTGATCGACCATCACGAGGCGATCTCCGTCACCGTCGAGCGCCACGCCGACGTGCGCGCGCACGCCCGGCACGGTGAGCTGCAAAAGATCGGGCGCGGTCGAGCCGCACCCATCGTTGATGTTGCGGCCGTTCGGCGAGCAGCCGATCGGCACGATCTCGGCGCCGAGGTCCGCGAGAATGCGCGGGCCGACTTTGTACGTCGCGCCGTTCGCGCAATCGATGACGATCTTGAGCCCCGTGAGATCGATGCCGCGCGGCAGCGTCGAGGCGCAGAACTCCTGATACATCGTGCGCGACCGGTCCACACGCGTGGCGCGGCCGAGGCTGCGGGAGGTCTTCGTCAGCGGCTTCTGCTCGAGCTCCACTTCGATGCGCTCTTCGAGCTCATCGGAGAGCTTCGCGCCGGTCGAATCGAAGAACTTGATGCCGTTATCGTCGTACAGATTGTGCGAGGCGCTGATCACGACACCGAAGTTCGCGTTGAACTTGGTCGTCATGTACGCGATGCCGGGCGTCGGCAACGGGCCGATCAACAGCGCGTTCACGCCCGCGGCCACGAAGCCGGCCTCGAGTGCGGACTCGAACATGTAGCCCGAGAGGCGCGTGTCCTTGCCGATGAGCACGGTGCCGCCCTCCGGCGCGAGCACGCGAGCGGCGGCGCTGGCGAGGTTCAACGCGAAGTCCACGGTCATCGGATGCACGCCGACTTGGCCGCGCACGCCGTCGGTGCCGAAATATCGTCGCGTCAACTCTCCACCCTCCACTCTTGCATGGCGGACACGGTCTTCAGAGCGTCCACCGTCGCCGCCACGTCGTGAGCGCGCACGATGCGCGCGCCTTTGAGAACTGCCATCACGGCCAGCGCGAGGCCACCGTACACCCGTTCGCCCGCGGGCTTGTCGAGAATCTTGCCGAGCATCGATTTGCGCGACAGCCCGACGAGGACCGGCGTGCCATCCGCCTGTGCAGGCTGCAGAGCCGTGAGCGCATCGAGGCCGCGCAACAGGGCGGCATTGTGCGCCAGGGTCTTGCCGAAGCCGAAGCCCGGATCGATTGCGATCCGCTCGGCCGGGATGCCCGAGGCGCGGCAACTCTGCACGCGCTCGGCCAGGAATGCCTTGACCTCGTTCACGACATCCCCGTAGCGCGGGTCGCGTTGCATGGTCCGGGGCTCTCCCTGCATGTGCATGAGACATACGGCACAGCCGGATTCGGCGGCGATTGCGAGCGCGCCCGGGAGGCGGAGCGCGTAGACGTCGTTGATGAGACCGGCGCCCGCGGCCGCGGCGGCCTTCATGACCTCGGGCTTGCTGGTGTCGACGGAAAGGATCGCGCCGCTTCCCGCGAGCCCTTCGATCACCGGGATCACCCGACTCAGCTCTTCGTCCGCCGCGACGGGCGCGGCACCGGGGCGCGTCGATTCCCCACCGATATCGAGGATCGCTGCGCCCTCCTCGATGAGCCGGCGGCCGTGCTCGATAGCTTGGCGGGCATCGAAGAAGCGCCCGCCGTCCGAGAACGAATCGGGCGTGACGTTGACGATGCCCATCACGACGGGCCCCGTCAGATCGAGTCGTTGGTTGCGGCAGAGGAGCTGCATTTGTCAGCGCCGGAAACTAAGCGGGGTCGGCATCCTAGTGAATGCCAACCCCGCGATCGAGCGAGTCTCTTTGACTAGTCGTTCAGTGCTGGCCCGCTGGCGAGCCGATTCCCGGTGTACCTTCACTCGGCGCCTTCGGCGGCTTGTTCGTCAGCGTGTCGTCCCAATCCGTCGGCGGGCGCGGCGTGCGGCCTTCCATGATGTCCTTCAACTGCTGCTCATCGATCGTTTCGTACTTGATGAGCGCCTCGGCCATGATGTGCAGCTTGTCGAGCGCGGACACCAGGATCTCCTTCGCCCGCTTGTAGTTGCCGTCCACCACGCGCCGCACTTCTTCGTCGATCGCGTGCGCCGTGCCGTCCGACACTTGCTTGTGCTGGGTGACGCTGCGGCCGAGGAACACCTCGCCGCTCTCTTCGGTGTAAGTGAGCGGACCGAGACGATCCGACAGACCCCACTTGGTGACCATGTTGCGCGCCAGATCCGTCGCGCGCTCGATGTCGTTCGAGGCGCCCGTCGTCACCGACTCCGCCCCGAAGATCAGCTCTTCGGCGATGCGGCCGCCGAACAGCGTGGCAATCGAGCTCTCGATGCGGCGCTTGGACAGGCTGTAGCGGTCCTGCTCGGGCAGGAACTGCGTGACGCCCAGCGCGCGACCGCGCGGAATGATCGTCACTTTGTACACGGGGTCGTGCTCCGGCACCGTCATGCCGACGATGGCGTGCCCGGCCTCGTGATACGCCGTCATGCGCTTTTCCGGCTCGGTCATCACCATGGAGCGCCGCTCGGCGCCCATCATGATCTTGTCCTTCGCGCGCTCGAACTCGTCCATGCCGACGATGCGCTTGTTGGCGCGCGCGGCGAAGAGCGCCGCTTCGTTGACGAGATTCGCGAGATCCGCGCCCGAGAAGCCCGGCGTGCCGCGCGCGATGAGCGCCGGCTTCACGTCTTCCGCCAGCGGGACGCGGCGCATGTGAACACGCAGAATCTGCTCGCGACCGCGCACGTCCGGCAGCGGCACCACGACCTGACGATCGAAGCGACCCGGACGCAGCAGCGCCGGATCGAGCACGTCCGGCCGGTTCGTGGCCGCGATGACGATGATGCCTTCGTTGCCTTCGAAGCCGTCCATCTCGACGAGCAGCTGGTTCAGGGTCTGCTCGCGCTCATCGTGCCCACCGCCCAAGCCGGCGCCGCGATGGCGGCCGACGGCGTCGATCTCGTCGATGAAGATGATGCAGGGCGCGTGCTTCTTCGCCTGCTCGAACATGTCGCGCACGCGCGAGGCGCCGACGCCGACGAACATCTCGACGAAATCGGAGCCCGAGATCGTGAAGAACGGCACCTTGGCTTCGCCCGCGATGGCGCGCGCCAGCAGCGTCTTGCCGGTGCCCGGCGAGCCGACCATCAGCACGCCGCGCGGAATGCGGCCGCCCAATTTCTGGAACTTCGATGGGTCGCGCAGAAATTCGACGAGCTCGGCAACTTCTTCCTTCGCCTCGTCGCAACCCGCGACGTCGGCGAACGTCACCGTGTTGTTCGATTCGTCGAGCATCCGCGCCTTGCTCTTGCCGAAGCTGAACGCGCCTCCTCTGCCGCCGCCCTGCATCTGACGCATGAAGAAGATCCACACGCCGATCAACAGCAGCATCGGGAACCACGAGATGAAGATTTGCGCGAGGAAGCTTTGCTCCTCTTCGGGCTTCGCTTCGACCTTGACGCCGTATTTCACAAGGTCGCCGACCATCCAAATGTCGCCGGGGCTGTACGTGATGTAGCGCTTCTTGTCGCTCGAGATCCACTTGATCGTCCGGCCCTCGACCGTTGCGGACTCGACCTTGCCGGCCTTTGCCGAATCCATGAACTCGGAATACGAGACGGCGTCCTTCGTGCTTTGACGCGAGTCGAATTGCTTGACGACCGTCAGCACGACGAGACCGATCACGAGCCAGATGCCGACGGTTTTCATCAAATTGTTCAAGCGTTGCTCCTTGCGGCGCACTCGGTGCGCGAATTACCAGGCGGTCCCGGCGGCTGCGGGGTGACGCCGTTCCTGTGCAATACGAAACGCAGGCAGGATTGGATTTTACGCCGCGACAGCGT
>Ga0081455_10001495_pt1 | contig 28902 bp, 38 predicted proteins | sample TabmetS3T2R1_FD_70207 | JGI IMG/M metagenome (GOLD analysis project Ga0081455, IMG submission 70207) | Tabebuia heterophylla rhizosphere microbial communities from the University of Puerto Rico - S3T2R1 | ecosystem: Host-associated > Plants > Roots > Rhizosphere ... | reverse complement strand
GGAACCTGCGTCGTGTCGAGCGCCCTGGCGAGGCGGAAGGCGCCGCGCTCGCCGATCAGGACCCCGGTCTCGATGAGCGTGCGGACCGACTCCTCCAGGAAGAACGGATTGCCCCCGGTGCGGTCGAGGAGCAGCCGCTTGAGGGGCTCCAGCGACCGGCTGGTCCCGAGCAGACCGTCCAGGAGCTCCCCCGCGCTCGCGGTGGCCAGCGGATCGATGCGGAGTTGCGCGTAGTAGCTCTTGCCACCCCAGGCGTGCCGGTACTCCGGCCGGTAGTTCACGAGCATCAACACGCGCGCGGTCGGCAGGCTCTCGACCAGCGTGTCGAGTAGCCCCTGCGTCTCGTCGTCGATCCAGTGGAGGTCCTCGAACAGGAGAGCGACCGGCTGCACGCGGCTCTCACGAAGCACGACGTGCTTGATGGCGTCGAAGGTTCGGTGACGCCGCTCGATCGCGCCGAGCGCATCCCATGACGGATCGCTGGCGGGCGCGCCGAGCAGGACCAGGAGCGGTGCCAGCGCCCATCGGAGATTCTCGTCCAGCGCGAGCAGCTTGCCCGTGACCTTCTCGCGGACGACGCGCGGATCGTCCCGCTCGCCGATCTTGAAATAGGCCCGTAGCAAATCGATGACCGGCAGGTACGCCGTTGCCTTCCCGTAGGAGACGGACGTGGACTCGAGCACGAGCCAATCGCCGGCGAGCTGCGAGCGCGTGAACTCCCAGTAAAGACGGGACTTCCCGACGCCCGGCTCACCCACGACCGCCACCAGCTGGCCCGAGCCGGCGCGGGCCCGGTCTCGCACGCTCGTCAGCTGGGCGATCTCGGAGTCGCGTCCCACGAAGCGGGTGAGCCCGCGCGCGGCGGCGGCGTGCAGTCGCGAGCGGATCGGCGCGGCCCCGGTGAGCTCGTATACCTCGATGGGCGCCTCCATACCCTTTACGGGTCGGGGGCCGAGCGCGTGCGTCAGGACGTAGCCCTCGGCGAGGCCCAGCGTCTCCGATGGGAGCAGGATCGTCCCAGGCATCGCGAGTTGCTCCATCCGGGCGGCCAGGTGTGTCGTCTGACCCACGGCCGTGTAGTCCATGTGGAGGTCGCTCCCGATCGAGCGCACGACCACCTCGCCCGAGTTCAGTCCCACGCGGATGTGTACGGGAACGCCGAGGGTGCGGTGCACCTCCTGCGCGTACTCACCGACGCGCTCCTGCATGCGCAGCGCCGCGTAGCACGCGCGAACGGCGTGCTCCTCGTGGGCGATCGGCGCGCCGAAGAGCGCCATGATGCCGTCCCCCATCACCTGGTTGACCGTGCCCTCGTAGTGGTGCACGGCCTCAATCATGCGCTCCAGCACCGCGTCGAGCAGGCGACGCGCGTCCTCCGGATCACGATCGGCCAGGAGTTCCATCGAGCCCTTGAGGTCCGCGAACAGGACTGTGACGTGCTTGCGCTCGCCCTCCAGCGCGTCCTTGGACGTGCGGATGCGCTCGGCCAGATGCGTCGGCGTGTAGGAGACCGGGGAGCCGAAGCGCGGCGCCGGTTCCGCTGATACCCCCACGGGGGCAGCGCACTGGGGGCAGAACTTGGCGGCGGCTGGCAGCTCGCCCTCGCACTTGGCGCACCGCGCTGGCAGAGGGGCCGCGCACTCGGGACAGAACTTGGCCCGCGGCGGCGCCTCGTGCCGGCAGCGAGGGCACTGCATGGCCCCTAAGTGATAGCACATTGCGGAGCGTAACTTCACTTGACAGCGGCGGTGTCGGGGCCGGAGAGTCACGGCAACGAGAGGAGGACTCCCATGGCGGATTCCATCCCGACTGGCGGCGTTCACCACTTCCGCCTCACCGTCACCGACGTCGATCGGACCGTGGCGTTCTACACGGGCCTGCTCGGCTTCACGAAGCTCATGGACCTCAACCCCGGCGCCTTCCTCAGCAATGGTGCGGTCGGCCTGGGCATTGGACCTTTTCCGGATCCCGCACACGCAATCAATGGTGACCGCTTCAGCGAGAACCGCGTCGGGCTAGACCACATGAGCTTCGCCGTCCCGTCCCGCACGGTGCTCGAGGATGCCGTCCGCCTCCTGGATGCGCGCGGTGTGCCCCACAGCGAGGTGCGCGACCTCGGCGAAGCGTTCGGCATCGCGATCCTGATTTTCCGCGACCCCGACAACATCCAACTCGAGCTCAGCGCTCCGCGCTGAACGCGCCCCGCGGAAGCCCCCGAACGGCTGTGCCCGGGGGGGGAGAACCGCCGCGGAATGGACCGGGGGTGGATGGACGGAGAACGGCGGTTCTGTTCAAGTGGAGGCCTCTATGCGGCCTGCTTGACATCTTTAGCCGCACCGGCAACACGCCCTGAAGCCGCCGGAAGGCATCGCAGATGCTGCTGGAGACAGCGAACCGGACCAACGCGGCTAGAGAGTCGTATTTCCAGGTAGAATCGGATGCGGGCGGCGGAGCGCATCCCCGTCGCAGCCGGGAGGATCGGAGTGGCCACCACGGTGTACACGGCGATCATCGAGAAGGAGGGGGACCTGTACGCCGCGTTGTGCCCTGAGCTGGACGTGGCCAGCCAGGGGGCAACGGTCGAAGAGGCGACCTCCAACCTGCGAGAGGCCGTCGAGTTGTTCCTCGAGTCTGCCGACGCAGAAGAGATCAAACGTCGGCTTCGGACCGATGTCTTCATAACGAGGATCGAAGCGAAGCATGGGTAGACTTCGCGTCCTGTCGGGACGCGAAGTCTGTCGAATCCTTCAGCAGCACGGGTTCATCGAGGTGCGCCAGCGCGGAAGTCACATCATCATGCAACGCCGCACCGTTGCCGGTAGTGTCACCGTTCCCATCCCTGATCACCGCGAGCTTGCGATGGGCACGCTGCTGTCCATCATCCGGCAGAGCGGCTTACCGCGAACGGAGTTTGAAGAATGATCTGAAGCGTGTTTCGGTCTCGTGGGACTTGCGGATGCCGTCTCTCGCTCAACTAGTCTCAAGCGTTGGCGAAAACGTGGCCGGACTCATTCACGGGTTCGAATCCCGTTGGGGCCACTACTGAAGTCACGCGTACTTAGCTGCGGACATTTCAATCCCCTCCCATATCGCCATGCCGTCCGGGCAGGGGGTATCGAGATGACGATGGTCGCTTCATCAGTCAGTGCTGCGGACTTAGAACGAGCCGAGGATCGCGTACACCGGTACGGGACGGAAACAGTGGTACCAATCCTGCCTCGAACGGACCGCTCGAGAGGCTGAACACGCCCGCCTGGTCACCGCCAATCGTGAGCCGCTTCTCCGTTCTTGAGGTCTCGTATCTCGACGAGCGGAGGCTCGGCGCTGTCGTCTTCGACGAAAACGATTCGCATGCCCCGGCCCGCGTAGGTACGCAAGAGTCCACCGAACTCTGAGAGTGAGAGCGCGTGATCGTCGATGTAGATGACGGGCTCACCCTCTGGGCTCTCCTCGATGAGGCAACGAAGGACTGCGCCCCGAGGGATCCACTGGCCAGCTGGGGCGAAGTACTCCAGTTGCGCGTGCCCTAGCGGGACCTCGACGACTGTCGAGCGCGATCTTGCGCCCGACGCCTCCCTTGTACTCGAAGGCCCTGATGACGGCCAGACCAAAGTCCCCGAGGGCCGAGCCCCGGCTAGGCTAGGACCATTCCCGCCTTCCGCGCGGCGCCCCCACAAAACACCGTCGTCAAGCGGGCGCCAGCGCGTCGAGAGTCGGCGTCGATCGTGACAGCCCCGCGATGCCCGCCGCCAATATTCCGCGCACAGGTGTATCGATCTTTGGGCATTGGCGTGCGTCGTAGTCGTAGGTATCAAAGGATTCGGCCCCACACCCGACGTGCCGGAGACGCACTGGTCATGAGGCTGCAATTCGACCGCGGGACCATCGTCCTGACGGATCCTCCGAAGGATCTTGACCTCGCCGAGGCGCCCGGCATCCTCTGGGACCCTCGCGTCCGTGCCTACCGGGCGCCCGCAAGCGAGTATCCCGCTCTGAAGCTCTGGCTTCACCGGCGCGGCGCGGGATTCCAGGATATCCGAGCGCCTTCACCGCTGGCGCAAGAGCTCTGGTCGGATGTGGACCTCCGGCCTTACCAGGATGCGGCGCTGACCGCGTGGGAGCTCGGGCATCGCCGGGGCGTCGTCGCTCTGCCGACTGGAAGCGGTAAGACGCGACTGGCTCTCGCCGCCATGCAGCGGACCCGGTTGAGTGCCATATGCTTGGTCCCGACGCGGGTTCTGCTCGATCAATGGCTTCGGGAGATCGGGGCACTGTACCGGGGAGCTGTCGGCTGCTATGGCGACGGAGTGCGGCGGTGGGCGCCCCTCACCGTCGCGACCTACGAAAGCGCGTACCGACACATGGACGGGCTCGGGGATCGCTTCGATCTCGTCATCGTCGATGAAGTTCATCACTTCGGCTGTGGACTTCGCGACGAGACGCTCGAGATGACGATCGCTGGGGCGCGCCTCGGTCTCACGGCGACACCCTCACGTGACGCCGCGGTGTCGGCCCGCCTCGCAGAGCTCGTTGGACCGACCGTCTTTGAGCTCAGCGTCGCGGATCTCGCCGGCGGATTTCTGGCGAGCTTCGATGCGATCACGCTGTACGTGGATCTCGACGCCGATGAACGCGCCGTCTACGCGAGGCTGGCAGGAGTGTTCACCGCGGCCCATGCGGACTTCCGCCGGATGGCGCCAAGTGGTACCTGGGCGGACTTCACTCGCCATGCGGGCCGTACTGCAGAGGGGCGTCGCGCCCTTCTCGCGTGGCGCCAGATGCGACGGCTTCTCGCCTTCACCCGGGCCAAGCGGCGAGCACTGGCATCGCTTCTGGATCGCCACCGTACCTCCCGGGTGTTGATCTTCACCGCCGACAACGACACCGCGTACGCCATCGCGCGCCAGCACCTCGTTATGCCGCTGACCTGCGACATCGGCCGTTCCGAGCGCGACGATGCCCTGGAGCGCTTTCGCCGGGGGGACCTCCGGACCCTCGTGTCGGCGCGAGTGCTCAACGAGGGCCTGGACGTCCCTGACGCCGACGTCGCGGTGGTCGTTGGCGGCGCCCTCGGAGAGCGTGAGCACGTCCAGCGCGTGGGTCGGCTGCTGCGGCCTAGCGAGGGCAAGCGAGCCGTCGTATATGAACTCGTCACGCGAAACACCATCGAAGTCGGTCAGGCGCGGCGGAGACGCCAGGGCCTTGTTGTCCGCCGATCTGCTCAGCTATAGCGTGGCCGGGACGGTCGTGATCCCTCACTATCTCGGTGAGCATGACCATCCCTGGCTCCGAGTCCTCCTCGAGGAGCATGAACGCTTTATCGGACGGCCGCAGCGTGAGCTGGAGGCGAGGTTGCGCGACCCACTGCCGTGCGAGAGCCCGCCACGGAAGCTCCGCCTCGCCATTCAGGTACTTGGAAGACTCCGTTCTCACAACCGGAAGTCGGCGGTGCTACCGAGACGGGCGCGCGCGCACGTCTTCGGGGAGGCAGCGCGAACATCCGCTTCTCCAGAGGCCGTGTTGACCGCTGTGGCCGCATCCTTGGGCGTGGCCCCAGAGGATCTTCAGGAGTCGCTGTTCGCGGATCTTCCAGGTGAACGGATCGTCGCGGTGCCGGCGCAGTCGCTCTCGGCGGTGGAGCTGGCGCTTCGATGCAATCTCGCCGTGGTTCAGGAAATGCTCTTCCGCGCGACCGTTGTTCGGGTCGAGGTCGAGGGGAACACGCGCGTGCTGGTGCGCCACGCGAGGTGGCGAGGGCTGATCTGCACCGTCGCCGACCGATCCCGCGGCACCAGTACCTCGATGGAGATCTCGGGACCGTTTGCACTGTTTCGCAACACTCGGCTCTATGGGCGGGCGCTTGGCGAGCTTGTTCCCCTCTTGGCGTGGTGTCCACGCTTCCGTCTGCAAGCGGAATGCGTCTTCCAGGGCCGCCGTCTCACGCTGCAACTCGGTGCTGGCGATCCAATCTTCCCCGCCAGCACTCCGCCCCGATACGACAGCCTCCTGGAAGAGCGTTTCGCTCGGGAGTTCCGACGGCTGGCTCCGACGTGGGACGTGATCCGCGAGCCCGAGCCGATCGTGGCTGGGGGAACGCTGATCTTTCCCGACTTCGCCCTCCAACACCGAGCCGATCCCGCGCGGCGATGGCTGCTGGAGATCGCGGGTTTCTGGACACCCGACTACGTGGCGCGGAAGCTTGCGCTCTACCGCACCGCCCGCGTGCCCAGTCTCATCTTCTGCATCGACGTGGAACGGAACTGCGCGGAGGCCGATCTACCGTCGGGCGCGCGTGTCATTCGATACCGGCTCCGGGTGGACCCGTCTGAGGTTCTGCGTGCGATCGAGACCACACCCTGTCCGCTGTGATCCTGCCGCCGGGCCGCGGGTGGAACTACGATGGCTACGAGATCCTAGCCGTCCTCCTGGCGTTCACGCATGATTGGAAGGTCCCGAAGGCGGAGGCGATGGCGCTCGAGAATCACGATCGCGCCACGTCGAAGAGCCGCCTCGGTAGACGGTAAGGCGACGAGGATCAACGCCACCTGGTCACCCGCGCGCCTCAGGGAGGCCGCTCGGAGGAGGATCACGGAAGGCGAAGTCGCCTCGCGCAGGGCCAGCAGGGTACCGAAGTCCGTGTCGGCCGACACGACGACACGGGATTCGAGTGCGGCACGCTCGAAGATGGCTTCGTCGGTGGCGGCATGCATCCCGTAGTCGAGAACGTGGACCGCGTCGTGCCCAGCGGCGCGGAGTCCGACCGCCACCCGGGGTGAGAGCGGGTTGTCGATGAGGAAGTTCACGCCTCGAGTGGAATCATGCGCTCGCGGACAGCCTCGGCCGCGTACTTCAGGGCCTCGGTGATATCTTCAGCCTCGAGTGTGGGGTGTTCCTTCAGGATCTCGTCGACCGTCATGCCGTCGGCAACCATGCCGATGACGGTGGCGACTGGCATCCGTAGGCCGCGGATGCAGGGGACGCCGCCCATCTGTCGGGGATCGACCGTGATCCGCGTGAACCGCATCAGCCTCACCTCCTCTCAGCGAAGATCGCGCCGGTCACCAGGTGACCACCTCGGCTACCGCTAGGTGGCAGCGGTGCCGGTCTTCACGATAGCACCCTCGCGTCTGGCTCGGGGCGCCCCGAATCGCTCGATCGATCTGGGCTTCATCAATCCACGCGGGAATCGCGGACTGGATTTCCTTCCCCTCCCGATACTCGTTGACTCAACACGCCGCAAGTGGTTGATTCGCTGGCAAAAGCGCGCGGCGGCATGGGAACACGGGTTCGAATCCCGTTGGGGCCACCACATCTGTAGAAGTTTCTCCGGGAACAATCCGGCGACGACGTCTTCGAGCCGGCCCCACCCCGTGAAAGTGTAGCTCCGATCGGCGGGGTTTGGCATCAGCACGAGCTTCTCGGGGATCAGCTTCTTGAGCAGCTGCCGCTTCAAGGCCGGATGCCCGTCGAGCAACCCCTGCCAGTCCTTCAGCCGCGCTGTGAGCTTCTCTCTGAGATAAGTTAGATCGAGTGCCTTGATCTGCTCGGCCTGCTGAAATCCCCGGAGTTGCCCTTCCAGCGTCACCTTCCGGCGCTCGGCATCTTTCATCGCCGCGACCAACGTAGGGAAGGGTTCGCCATTCACGACGGCTGCCGTCAAGCGCGTCAGTTCGAGGTTGACCCCCTTCAAGGCCTGCTCGACGGCCTGCCGCTCTGTCGGCTTCCCGACCCAAAGCTTCTTGATGGCCTTGGTGATGACTCGTTCGATTATCTCCGGTTGGAGCACGGCGTGCTGGAGGATCGACAGAATCGCCTCCTCAGCGCTGGCCATGTGGAGCGGGAGGGCGTTGGCACAGGGCTCGTAGTGGCGACGCGTCCCGATCAAGTGAGCCGAACAGATCATCGACTTCGAGCCCTTCCACCCCCGAACGGTCATGGAATTGCCACAGAGCCCGCAGGCGAAGAGCCCACTTAGGAGGTAGACCGACTCGTTCCGCGGGGGCTTCCCGGCGAGACGCCCACCAGTGGTCCTCAGGTAGATCTGCTTGATCTCGGCCAGCTTCTGGGCAGCCTTGGCCCAGAGCGCATCGGAGACAATGCGGAGTTGCTCGTTCTTCACGGTGAACGTCTCGGCGCCCCAATGGGACTCTACAATCCCCTTGTAGAGTTTCCGCCGGAGGATGTGGCGCACACTTCCAACCGTCCACGGCCGACCCGGCGTCTTCGCGGGAATCTTGTACATGTTCAATTTCTGGGTGATGGCCGTCGGGGACTGCCCGGCCACGAACTGCTCGAAGATCATCGTTCGGATGACCTTGGCCTGCTCTTTGTGGATCCGCCGCTCGACATGGCGCTTGGCGAGCCGGACATTGATGTAGCCATAGACTGAGCCCCCGTGGACCAACCCGTTCTTGGCCTGCAACTTCAGCTGGTCCTTCATATGGTTCGCCAGGGTCTCGCGGACGTATTCGGGCCCGTAGCTGGTGACGCTGGCCAGGAAGCGCCCCGTTGAACTCCCCAGGTCGACTTCCGAATTGGTCTGGTACAGGAACAACCGACACCCGGCCCGGGCGATGCGGGCGAGGATCTCGGCCGAGTCCCATTGGTCGCGACTGAGCCGATCCTGGGCGGCGACTACGATCACCGTGAACCGCTGACTCGGGAGGGCCGTGATGAGGGCGTTGAGCCCCGGGCGCTTGTGCCAGGGGACGGCGCCACTGATCCCATCATCAGTGAAGGTCTCGACGTGCACCCAGTTCTTGAGCTTGATGAACGCCTGAGCCTGTTCCAGCTGTCGCTGCACGGACGGAGAGGTATCCCCCTTCTCGGCATTGCTCTTCCGTCGATAGACGACGGCGTTCATGGGGCTAGCGTCTGACCGCGACGTCGGCGCAGTACCTTTCGAGAGCCCGCCGTGCGAACTCGGAGAGCGTCACTTTCTGGAAGATGGCCATCTCTCGGACCCGATCGTGTAGCGCCTCCGTGATGTAGATCGACGTCTGAAACGTCGGCTCGGTTCGGATCCGAAACCGTCCCCGGCGTCGTGGTACGCGCTCCATCGTTTGCCTCCTCGTGAGGGAGTGACGTAAGCTCATCATGTGTTGAGCTTATAATAGTCTCATTAACATTAGCGGTGCCAGTCCCTTGAAGCTCCGCTACCAGGAGACTGGCCAAGATCTCAGCCACGTCGTCTGCCCACCCGGGCGTCGTCGCCATCGTGTTCTCCGCAATGCTTGGGCGCGGAGAACAGCGTTGAGTAGTTGCGCCCGTGGGTGATAAGTCATTGGGCGGCGATGATGTCGTCGAGTCGTTCTTTGAGGCGCCACAACATCTCGACAACGGCCGCGCGCTTGAACTCGCCGTACAGCCAGTTTTGCTTCACGGGCCACTCGATGTTGTCGGGGACTCTCGAAATCGGCGTGCCCTTGTATCGGCCAAAATGGCATGAGCTGCTCCATCAGAGCACCCTCTGCGCGAGCAGATCTCGGTAGAGGGCGTCGTACTGCCAGGCTTTCCGGAGGGCGCTACTCACATACGCCGTCCGGTCGAGACGGCGGAAGATCTCCTGTTCCTTCGCATAGCGTTTCTGTCGCTGCTGCCATGCCCCAAACCGGTCCCGCTCGATCGCAAGCTCCTGGGGCGTCTTGGCGGTGACTCGGAAGGCCTTCGGTTTCTCCTGCCACTCCAGCATCCCGGCTTTCAGCAGGGGGCGGACGAGATACTTCACCCTGTGATCGCTCACGGGAACCCAGGCTCCGGCTGCTGCTGCGGCCAGTTCCCAGACGTACCGTTGGGCTCTCCGACCTCGGAAGGCGTCATCTAGCTCGGCCCGGTTTGCCGAAATGGGGACACTTACTACACTCACCGGGGGGCGCGAAGGGAGTGCCTTAAGTGTCCCCATTTCGGCAGCGTAGAGTGCGGCCCTGGTTCCCCGAGCCGGGGCTACACACTGAAGGAAGTGCTGAGCTATGAGTCGGCGGAGCACCCGGGGCAGGGTTTTCTTATCCAGCATGACTAGGAGATCGCCTTCCCGACAGGCTAGGGAGACGGTCTGCCGATGCTGGGCGATCATCTTGTCGAGGACACACCGGAGGACATCAGCATCGACCCGTCCCGTGCGGCCAGGAAAACGAGCCGGAATGCGGGCTCTGAGTTCCGTCAACAGGGGACGAGCGGGGAGGCCTTCTCGTAGCTCCGGGTGAGCCAGGCTCGTGCTCGGTCTGGATGCTCGGCATACCGGCGTTGGTAATCTCGCCCACCGCGATGCCGCGGATTAAAGCAGCAGGGTGTGACACGTGTCGAGATCGGCCCCGGCATGGCGAAAACTGCTCACTAGAGCCTGGATGACTTTGCTGTTGGAGCGCCGGTCGCCACTCTCATCGATGTAGTCCGCATCCACGTCGCCATCCTGGAGCAGGCGGACTGTACTGGGTGGGAGCGTGAGCGGCTGCGCGAAGCTTGGAACCGGGGCCTTGGGAAGTGGGGCAGGCTCGATGACCGGGCAGGGCACGAGATCGGTGATGACCTGCCGCCATGTGCCGGGATATAGCAGATCACCGCCGAGCCCCGGCCGCGTGGGATGCGGAACGCCAGGGGGACGGATCGAGCGATTGACGTTGAGATCGGCAATCGTCTTGGCCTCGGCAACGAGCGTGGCCCGTTCCAGGGCATCCGGCACGACGGCGACGAGATGGACATGTCCCGGTCGGCCCGAAGTCCATGCCGCCCACCGACACCCGAGCTGGAGAAGCGAGAGCCGGAGTGGGAGTAGGGCCTCCCAGGCATCGGGTCGGTCGGCGTCGAGGAAGAGATAGCAGGGGGCGATATGGATGAAGAACGGCGTGCCCCGCTCGATGGCCGGGTCGAGCTTCAGCCGGCGTCGGTGTTTGTCGTAGCCCTGTGGGGACGACCCAGGGCGTTGGAGGCTATAGCAGAGGGATCGGAGTTCCGCCGGTGATGGCCTCATCAGCTCGCCTCCGCGCATAGCAACTCTCCTGTCGTGAGTCGAAGAGAGTTGCTAGCTGGTGCTAGCCAATGAACGGCCGGCGGTGCTCTACCGGCAGTGCACGACGTTCTACAGTGCCTATCCTAGAACTATGGCAGTACCCCGTCCAGCCTAAAGTCGTCTCGTCATCGAGAGTCAGTTGTTGTTTTGGTCACGTCGAAGTGCGGCCCTTCGAGATCAAGTTGTGCTCCCGCGCGAAGGCCCACAAGATCCGGATCATTGAGCCACATACGAGATTCCGCGATCCCATCAGCTGCTCCATCGTGATGGTCTGGCCGGTGAAGTCGATGAGCATGCCGCCGAAATCGTTCTTGCGTTGTGGGACGCGCTTGATGATCCGAGTCATGGACGGCCTCCTGGGCAAATTCTCTCCGCACGAGGCCGACCATGACCAGGGCCTACTCGGCCTGCTTCGTCTAGGTCTTGTCCGGTGGGGCCTTCATCTCGCGCGGTGGGGGACCGACGAAGCAATAGATGTAGGGCTCGTCGATGCCGTACTCGTCGATGAAGCGATTGACGTCATCGGCCACCACCGACATCTCAGTGTCAAAGTGGAGCCGGCCGTTCTTCCAGTCGAGCTGGTACCAGACGAGCGCAAGCAGGGTACCGCGACGACGAGGCAGTCGCAGTGTGGCCATGGCTCAGGCCTCCTCGCGGGCGTCGTCATGCTCGGCAGACTTCGGGGCCACGAGCACGGTGATCTGTAGAAAGGCGCGCCGCCCGACATTTTCGACGATGGTCCGGATGGCTGAAAGCTGGCCGAGCACGTACGGGGACACGATGATGCCGTTCTCGTGGGGCTCGGGGCCGGTCATGATCGCCCACTCGGCCGTGACGACGAGCGGGGTCCGAAACGGGGGCAGGGTCGACATAATTGGGCCTCCTATCGTGAGGGGCACGATCAGTGGACACCGCACCACCACGGTGCGGCGTCAGCGTAGCCCCCCGCACACGACTCGCGGGAGGCCGGCCCAATGCCAGTGACGCTACACCCCCGCTGATCCGGAACGCAAGCGAAATCCTCTGCCCAGCGGCACCGACCACCGTGAATCAGATGCATGAAGGGAAGCCCGATCAGCAGCACGCACCGAGTTCGTCGGCTTCCCGACGGTACGGTCGAAATCTGATTGGCAGTCGGGCTGACGTGGAGGATTCCGTGGTTGATGAAGTCCACCTACTTCATCGTGAGTCAGAAAAGATCAGCAGATCACTCAATATGGCTGTGATGTCCCCGGACGCTCTCCGGTAGGTCGCTCTGCCGACCGATCGCAGGCCCTAGGGGTAGGCGTCTTCCTCTTCTTCCTCTCCGTTGACCTCTTCTTCCTTCATGACTTCCTCCTCTTCGTCGGACCTGGTCCTGGGGGTCTCAGCTAGACGGGCTGCCTGCTGACCGTGACGGCTGACGTTGAGTCGCGGTGAAGGAGCCTGGTCCCGTCCTACCTTCCTCTCAGCACACACGCACCATGGTCACTGTGTGGTGGCAAGCAACTGGCTTTAGGAAGCGGTACAAGCAGTCACCCCGAACGAGGAGGTAAGGACGATGGAAGAGCAGGGTACGCAGGAGCCGCAGGCGCAGGAGCAGCCGAAGCCGAAGGGCGGCCGCAAGCCGACCAGGAAGGCTGTAGTGCAACGGCCGACGCCCAAAGGCGAGCAGAAGGGAGCATGGAAGACGGATCCGAAGAAGATCGCCGAGACAAAGCGAGCCTGGCCGATCGGCAGCCTCGTGAAGTACATCGGCGGACGCGTTGAGGGTCACGAGAACAAGCAGGGAACGATCGTGGGATATCGCGATGCCAACGGCCTCCTGATCGACTTCGGCCGTTTCGGTCGGGGCACCATCTCGGTCCCGAGAGCGGAGATGGTCCGTCGTGGGACGGGTAAGACCGAGAAGGGGACGAAGACCGAGACAGAGACGAAGGCGGGTTAGTCGGTTCTGCAGTCCAGCCCCCGGGTTCGCCTGGGGGTTGCTGCTGTCCCTAGGAGGCCCTGCGTGGCCTCACTGGAGCCTGCCAGAAGAGACTTCTGACTCAGAAGGGAGAGCTAGGCCCTTCCTGGCTCCAGATTCTGCCTTCAGGCTCCAGCAGGCCCGGGACCAGCTAGCTCTGTCCCCGGATATTTGTCAGCGACGTAGCTGGCCAGCGCGGGAATCACCGTCGCCTTCCGCTCGAGGCCAAGCGTCGTGAGTTGCCGCGTCAGCGAGTCGGCCAGCTTGGCGCGCTCTATCACGATAGGTAGGACCCGCTTCTCCTTCTTCCGGATCAGCGACGACTGCTGAAGCAGGTAGCCGTCGATGTGATCGAGCAGGAGCTTGGACCGCGCAGCCAGATCCACAAGTGTGGCAGTAGCCACGGTCAGGCCACTCGGCCCGCCCAGGTCGCGTTGGAGTGCTGATCGCCAGCGTTTGATGCGCTGACTGACGGTGCTTCGCTTGTCGAGCGCCTCCAGCCCGTGGAGTGTCAGTTTGTTTCTGATCCGCTTGAGATGGCCGGGTTCCACACCGTCGGGTGTGTCCCCCTGGGGATGTGACCGACGGTGAACGGAAATACGCGCCGCGTTAGCTTGCGACGACGATTTTGCTTGGCGGCCTGCTGTGAGCTGTCGACGAGTAGACGAGTACTGGCCGGTTACAGACGACCGTTGCGGTGCACTGCTCGCTGACGAAGGCTCGTGGTCCTGAACACCAGGCCTTGCTTTGGTCGGCCGGCCTCGGGATAGGGGCCGGGTCGGTCCGGTGCCAGTCTGGCGTCTGCCTGCGTTGCTCACCCGGCCACTTGGTTGTGCTCGGTTGATAGCCATCCGAGACTAGCTTAGCTCCACTATTGCGCACACTTCCACTTGCCCGACTTTCTGGAGTCGCATGTAAGTCGAACATTGGGTGGCGCAACGACAGCGCCGGTTGGATTGGGGGAAAGCAAATCCGAAACCGATGGCTACGCCATTGCCCGGCGCGCTTCACTCGAGAAGTGGAGGCCGAAGAAAACTTAGGCCGGACCCGTGTTACAGCAACGTTGAAGATCAAACCCAGTCGCCTGTTCATCAGGACCACTACGGGCCCCTCGCCCTAGTCTCCCTGAGGAAAAACCGTCGCCCCTGACTCTGCCAGTTTCTTAAGCCGCTGCCGTAGCCCGCGCCGAGCCACTTCCTTTGACTTCAGATCCGCATCAACATCGATGGCGCGAAACTGCCCCCTCTCGTTTCGCCCGAGCACAACGTACGCCCAATCGCTGTCGATTCGATCCCTGATGAGGATGCCCAGGACATTGCGCGCTGGGTCTGCCCACCACTCGACTTCTTGACCAGTTAGAGTTGCCCCCACGGTCCTATCACCGACCAACCGATCACACTCGCTGCGGAGGATCGTACCCGGGCGTCCACGCGCCTCCTCGACCGGAAGATGCCGTCTGCCATTGCTCCCACGATTCCAGTGAGCGATCCATAGACATGCGTCCTCGGCACGTCCCCTACCACCTTGCCATTTAGTAGATACTCATCCACTGCTGCCGGGAAATAACCCTTCGGTAGGGGATGACGTGCCGTCGGATTGTGAATCAGGACCAGACCCTGGCCCCACTCTTCTTCCCATGGCGGATCATCCAAGTCGTAAGAAAAAGACAAGGGTGTTCCAGAGTTTGGATCCGGATTGTAAGACGTCCCAGTCCGCACCATCTTCACATTCCCGCGGTGATAGCCGGCAAGATACCCCATCCGGGTGAACTTCGACCAAGTGCCGCTGTTCGAGAATAGAACCGCGCTCACGTGGGCTGCGTCGGGCTGACCAAAAAAGTTCGAGGGAATAACCTTCGTGCCTAGTTCATGCTTTTCGATCTCTTTGAAATCGACTACCAACTGGCCAGATTCCGTCCATGACGGGAACCCCCGAAGTCCATATAGGTACTGCCCGAGAGCGTGGCTCGAAAACCCGAGCGATCCCTCCTCGTGAAAAGCTTCTATGGCGATCACAAAAGGCAAGTCCCGACAGTGTTCGAGTTCCCAATACTTCCTTTTCAGCTTGCTAAAGAGTGGTCCACCGAACCGAATTGGAAGCTCATTCAGTTGCTTTTCGTTGACCTCTTCCGGCGTCAGTCTTTTCCTCGATGACTGCCGACCGTCCGCCGCCCGCGTCGGATTTATCGTGGGGCTTCGGCGCATGGGAATCGGCGCGGAACGTCTGCATGATGACACCGCACTGTCGATGTGCGTCCACCACCAATTGGGCCAAGAAGCCATAGCAATACGCTAGAACATTTAGCAGTTCGTGCCCGGGCAAATCGATCGAAACCCAGCGACGTTCTAGTAGAAGAAGTCCCTCCTTGAGAATATAAGCCGGCACTCGAAGCCGTCGCAGGCTATCCACCACCTGATTGACCGTGGTCAGGGGGTCAATCGCTGATTCGAAGAACGGAAACCGGCTGATGCCATCCGGCCAACAAGCTGATGCGGGCAATACTATGAGTCTTGAGATCGCCTTGCTTCTCTATTCGATTGCGAGCCTTCTTGCTCCAAATCATCAATTCATCAGTTGCGAGCCGGGCTTGCCATGGCTTGTACCATTCTTCGAAGTCCGGGATGTCCGCGCCCTGTTTCTGCGGTACGAATGTAACGCTGCGCATAGTCGTAATTGCTGAGTTCAAGTTGACACAGAACGCATCCGGATCCTGATACTGCTGTTCGGCTTGATGCCATAGCAGATGGACCTGGTGAAGACGCTTGTGGGTATCATTTATGGGGCACCTCTCTTCGGGCTTCACCTCCACACCCCGCCCATCCGCAGTTACACCTCCTTGATATCCATTGGGTCAGGCGGGGTCTCGCGGTAGAGGACGTAGTTCAGACCGGAGGGACTACGCCTGCGCAGATTGTCAAGGATGAAGGCACTGCGCTTCGTAAAGATGTCCTGGGTAGTCGTGTACTCAGCGTTGAGGACGATCACGTTTGGCCGGGCACATGTACGGTCATAGCAACCCGCGAGAGCTTACCAGCCCGGGTGCCCGATTCGGAAGTTCAGGATGTGCTTACTGAGCTTGTCGAGTCCCGTTCCACACGCGCCTACTGCACGGGCTCTTAGCTCTCACCGCCACTTAGCGAGTGTGAGGGCTCGAGGGGAGCTTCTTTGCCTGCGATCCGGAACGGTTGATTCTCGCTCCCTCGCCTCGGTTGGCGTGGAACGCCTCCACGGAAAATGCTCGCCGACCGAGCCAGACCGGAACAGCGAAAAATGGAGTTGACGAACATCCGGCTTCTCCGTAGTGTGCCGCTCCCATCTCACAACAGGAGTCGAAAGACGATGCAGAAATGGATCACGCTATTCAGTCTCGCATGGCTCGTGCTGAGCCTGGCGAGCCCGGCGTGGGCCGAGAGCTGGGTGTTGTGGCGGTCAACGAGCACATTGGGCGCCCGGACAGCGAACAGCGCTCCGGAGACCGTCGGCGCCTATGAGAGTAAGGCCAGCTGTACAGAGGCCGCCAAACTTGAGGCTAGAGAGATGCGCGAGAACGGAATCCGGGAAATGGCGACGCCCGCTAGCGATACGGAAGAGCGACCCGAGCTAAGACCGCTTAAGAACGGCCAAGGCTACATGGCGGTATTCACCCAATACCATGCAGTCCTAACTGTAACGTACTTCTTCACGGCCGAGTGTTGGCCGGTCGGTGTGAACCCGCGATGAACCGCTTCAGACATTCCTCAAAATGGAGGCGAGAAGTCATGCAAGACTACATAGTTCCCCGAAGCCGGTCCGGCAGGTTCATACCCCGCCTCGGTGTCATTGGGATACTAGTCGTACTTCTCGCACCAAGCCTCGCCTTGGCCGAGTGCCGATTGAAGGACGGACCGATGACGATCTTTCGCGCGGGCACCCTGAACAAGGTCTACGCCCTCGGGAAAGAGAACTACGCGACGGCGGTCATGCTCTATGGGGCCTGCTCCTCGTTACCGACCGGCACGAAACTCGGGATGGTGAGTCGAGGCTTCTTCACCTCAACGGTCATCGTCAAGGAAGGGCATCGCCTTGGGTGCACCGGGGATCTTGAGAACGAGTTCATCGCATGCGATTGAGCACGCGGTAAGTGCAAGGTTATGAACTTCGGTACCACACGCTCTAATGATTCCTTTCTGGGTCTCGGGCGGTTGGCCGCCGGGCTCTGTTCGTCCCCCCTGGGCTCGAGCCGACGACCTAGAACCGCCCCGCATCAACGCCGCTCTCCAGCTCTCCGCAGCGGCGAGTAGGGAAGGGTTAACGAGCGAAGCAGGGACGCCGGCGCCCATTCGCATGAGGAAGGAGAACGTGTGACTCCTCACGCTGGGTCCTTGGGGCCGGCACCGCCCCCCGCCTTGGCGGGCAGCTCGTGATTGCGGCTGACCGAATCGACCTACTCGACACGAGGAGCAAGCGGACCGGTTACATCATCATCGAAGAAGATGAGAAAGCCCTTGACGCCTCCAGCAACACGCGTCTGGAAGTGGGAGAAACGCCATCCCCGACCCTGGCCGAAGGTGAGCGATGAGATCGTCAACGAAAAATGGAGTGTGCAACCATTGACGCAACCCCAATCGAAACGGAGGAAGGCATCGTGAGGCTCGTCGTCCCGGTCCTGTTGGCACTGGTACTGCTGGTCACCACCCCCAGCAGCGCCGGGGAGCAGTGGGTGCTCTGGTACCGGGCCTATTCCGGCGAGATCGACGACGCATCAGGGAGACCGAGCATGGAACTACGTACGCGGATAACAGTCGGCGTCTACCCAACCACGACGGACTGTGTCAGCGCCGCACGGCAACAGGTGGCGATGAAGGCCAAGGAGATTCGCATCGGCGACGAGGCAGAGACACGAACCGTGCAGGAGATCATCACAGCCCGGCCGTCCGAGCGCGTCAACCCGCCGGGGGTCCAACTGGCTCAGCAGTTCACCCTGCAGATCAAGCGCGAGTATCAGCTCCCCACCATCAAGAACAAGACACGCTGGGCCATGATGCACGACTACGCCTGTTGGCCAGCCGGGGTGACGCCATCATGAGGGCCCGGCAGAAACGCACTCGGCGAGCGACCGTCATCCCACTGCCCCAGGCGCGACGCCGCTGGCGGGAACTCGGGCGGTTCGACAATCTCGTGGTCAGCCTGAAGGATCAGCCGTCGAAGACCGGGCGGGGCAGCGCCGAGTCTGGGTGCACATCGCCCAGGTTGGACTGAAGAAGTTCCGCGTCAGTTCGGCACTCGCCTACACCCGGAGCGCCTACCTCTGCCTGCTCGAGGACAAGGGGCGGCGGGCCGGGCTCCTGCTCGCTCTTGTCCTGCTCCTGCCTAGCCTCGCCTCAGGCGGGCGAGACCTGGGTGCTCTGGCAGCAAGATGGTCAGCGGCGCCCCAAGCCAATCACTACGTTTGACGGCAAAGAGACCTGTCTCAAAGGCAGCCTCGAGCACGCCGCAGCGGAAGCCGCAATGCTGAACCGCAATATCAACATGACGAATAAGGTGACGAGCACCCCGACTGGGGCCCGTATCAGTGAATTCTCGACCCCGGCCCTTGGACTCGATACCAGTAGGTTCCAGTGCTGGCCGGTCGGAGTCACCCTGTGAGGTGGCTCGTTACGCTCATCCTGCTCGGGCTCTACCTGCTGATCGCCCAGGTCTCGAAGGCCGGGGAGCAGCGGGTCGATCTCTTCGACACCAAGTCCAAGCGGACCGGCTACGCCATCATCAAGAAGGATCGGGTCGACGCCTTCGACACGAAGTCGAGACGGACGGGCTACGGGACGATTACTCGCTCTTCACGCAGCAAGTAGCAGCACGCAGCTTCCGACGGGACTGTCGGGGTCTGCGTATGGGCTCCTACAGACGCCCCAGGGCCTAGAGACCCCCTCCCAGACGGCAGGTTTGGCCTCCGTGGTGCCTGCCGACGGAACACGGACAGGGGGGAAGGGTCTGAGATAGCCCCCTGGGGGCCGTGTGGCTCCTAGGCCCGCCACGGTCCTGCGCTGCTTGGCAGCCGCGCCTGTGTGACGGCTATCACGTGACCGGAACCGTCGAGGACGTCACCCGTGGGGAGCCGGACATCCTCGCGGCGAAAAACTCCTTGACGCCTCCAGCAACACGCCCTATGGTGCCGACCCGCGCTCATACAGGAGGCGAGGCTCGATGAGGATTGCATACGCCAATGCGGGCACGCATGCCTGCTCGCGCTCGCCTTCATCGTCCTGCTCGGGAGCAGCCCGGCGGTTGCCACTGACACCTGGGTGCTGTGGAACGAGACTGCTCGAAGCGCGGCTCAGTCGGTCAGGACCTACGGCAACAAGCCGAGTTGTCTGCGTGCTGCCAACCATGAGGCGGCGACCCAGGCCACGGGTCGACGCACATTTCTGGTGCACTCCGAGACTGGGGCGGTCGTCATGAAGAGATCCTGGCTTACGGGCTATCCGGACATGATCTCAAGCTGGGCGTGTTGGCCGGTCGGTGTGAAGCCGCAACGAACCTTCAGATGAGGCTCGCATTCGAAGTCCACATGTCACTCACACAGGAGGCGCGGAACCCCCATGAAGCTGGCCCTCATTACCCTACTCGTCGTCGGTATGTCAGTGGGATTGTGGATCACGCCCCAAGGCAGCAGTGCGGCCTCGGTCCGGGCCGATACGATTGCCTGTACCTGGGCAGTGATCCAACACCTACAAGACTTGACCGGGGACAAGCAGGCCTTCGAGCGTCGGTGGAAGCTGGGTGTCCTGACCGGCGACTGCATCACGCTCAACGCCGGAGAGACCGTCATCGTGATCGAACGCAGCGTCTGGCACAATGCGACGCGGGTCAAGAAACCCGGCAGTCTGCGGACGGATCTGTGGATGCCCGGTTCTGTCGCTGACTGAGCCTCAGCGGAGGCCCCGAGACGGTGAGGCGGACCGAAACCGAGATCATCTCCCATCTACAAGCGAGGGTCGGCAAGCCGGTACTCTTCACATACCCTGCTGCAGAAGGCACGCGAGAGGGCAGAATCGTGGACTGTGTCGTGGTGCGTGGGAGCAACACGCGCGGGGTGCCTTACTACGATGTCGTGGACCTGATCGCGTTCGAGGGTGAGCCGGAACACTGGATGCGCATCTCGTACTATCGCCACTTGCCCGATGACCGTCTGCTCTTCGCAGGCCAGACCTCGATCGCGGAACCGGTATCGGTTTGGACGCGAATTCTGGCAGCCGCGAGTACGAGACCATGGTTTCCGAAGAATAGCGAGGCGAGCTCGCCCAAATCGCTGTGAGTTTGTCTTGGAGATCACTGCAGAAGCAGCTTAGTCATCATCATTGTCTTCTTTGTAGGGATCCTCTTCTACATACAAGTCGTCGTCATTGTCGAGCTCGGCGGGATTAAATGACGGTTCCCAGAATGGAGAAGTTGAAGCGCGGGCGATCAACTGTCGCTCAGCGTCGTCTGGCAATACAGTTGTATCAAGTTGATCCAGAAACAGCCGAATCCGTAGGAACTCGTCCACCAGTCCGTAGACACCATCAGTATGCGTGGACAAAATGTTGTGTTCCACGAGCCACTGGATGGTGTTCTTTTCAAGCGATGTCCTGGCCAGATCACGTGAGATCTCAGTCGGGAAGCTGACTGAGACGATTCCCGGCGGACTTTCATTAGTCATTCCGAGCAGGACCTGGAGGGGCTGCAGCTTGCCGTGGTTCTCTAGATGATGAAGGGTCGTATCGTATACAAAGGCTCGATCCTCATAGCACACGCGTCGAAGGGAATTTAGAAGATCCTTTGAGTCTAGGATTCCATCCGGGTCTTCGTCTTCGTGCTCGATTAGATGTGATCCTAACAATTGAAGGATGTGTGGGTGACCGCCAGAAAGGGAGACGATCCGCGTGACCACGTGAGGAGATACGACAAGCGTAAGACCATTCTGTTCTGCAGTAGTCGCTACAAGCGAGAGCTTGGTCTGGACAAGATCACTGGCCTCTTCCGGTGTCATTGTGTCTAGAGTGATGGTCTTGTAGAAGAACCGTCTGATGCCAGCATCTTCGGCCACCATCTGTTGGAAGAATGGGCGAACGCCGGCAAGAAGAAAGCGGAGGTTCTGGATTCCGAGTTGTTGGGTGTGAGTTACAAGGCTGCGAATAAGTTGGGCCAGGGGTATCGGGGCCTTGTCTGCTTCGTCAACTGCAATGATGAGCATCTCGCGCTCGCCCAAGAGGCGATCCAGATATTCCTTTTCAAGCATTCGTTTAAGGGCGGCAAGATGCCTGCCTTCCTTGAAGAACGTACACAGTTCAGCAGATTCGATCTCGACGATGGTGCCAAGCTTCACCTTGAGACCATTACGGCGCTCGTCAACGTTCGTGAAGTTCTCGAGAATGAGGCGAGCAGCATGGTCGATCGTGTGGATACCTTTGTCCGCAACCGCCGTTGTGTACTGAGCCCGTCGCTCAGAAGAAAACCCGTCCATTGCCAGAAGGCCGCGAGATAAGAGTGATGACTTGCCGATGCCGATTGGCCCTTCAATTACGACGGAGCCTTTGAGGAGAGACCGTTCGAGGGTTGCAAGCTCCTCGGCTCTTCCAAAGAAATCATCGGGACTGCTTGCGATGTCGGCTGGAGTGAACGGATTGCTTAACATGTGGACACAATGATCCGCTTTAGTCGCATTGGCTTTGTTTCCCTCTTACGGTCGCTAGTTGCTCTAGAATGACCCGAGGAGATTTTCAGGGCAATGACAGATGAGGGTGCGGTGTCGGGAGTCGCTATTCCGGACCGCGTTCCGAAGTAGTCCGGTCCCGGGATCGAAGAGTACAGCTGCCAGTCTTTAGATGAACTGCCCCGCGTACTGAACCAGGTCGGTGTACTCCTCGCCAGTCAAGAGGTCCTCAGCGATGTCGAGTCGTACGCGGAAGGCCACCTCTTGCGCCCCTTGACTCTGCAGGATGCCGATCATCGTGCGCCGGGGATTGTCCCCGCCATTCCGCTTCCGGATCTCCCGGAGCATCGTGATCATCGTTGCGGTCACCCGACGGGCCAGGTCGATCTTCTCGTTCGGGGTCAGCATTGTGTCGTCTCCTGTCTCAGGACGTCGCCAAGAAAAAGGCGCTCGGTAGGTCGGGTTCAAACCGACTGTCGGGTGAAACTTTCATCGGAGAAGTTCCCCGACGACGGAGATGATTTCGAGCCTGGCTGTGAAGCTGACCCGCTCCGATTGTGGTGACTCCGCCGTTGCCCGTGTCCTCACCGGGCTGCCACCGAACGTTTCGCCAACCTGATGGGTCGGCAGTCGAACTGGGAGGGCATCGGTCAGGGGCGCTCGACTGCCGTTCTGCTCTGGACTCCATCTGGCCCAGGAGTACAGCCCCTGACCGCCCCATTGTGTGCTAGTCGTCCTCGTTCCACTCGCGGAGTTTCGGCGGATCAAAGAGATTGCCGTTCACCGGCCAGACGATCGCGGGCAGGCGAATATGGGTCTCGTTCATGGCTTCAGCCTTCCTGACTGCCTCCAGGACTTCCCGGAGCGCCGGGCTACTGGTCTCTCGCAGAGCCTGGACGCGCTCGGCCATCTGTCGAAGGGCCGTACTCAGGTCGACCACCATGGCTGATGAGACCGCTCGACCTGCGGCTTCGGCCGTCCGGGCTGCCGACTCCTTCGCGACCGTCAGCCAGACCGTGACCTGAGTGATGAAATGCTCCAGATCCGAATGCATCCGCACCGTGCGATCGACGAGCACGGCAAAATCTTCGAGGGCATCGACATCGGCCACGATCTTGGCCCCTTCCTGGCGCCGCTGCTTGATGTGCGCGAGCGATTCCGTGATGGACGGGCGAATGCGTTCCAGCAGGGCTTGGGCCTCGTTAACCTGGTCCACGAAGCTCTCGACCGTCGTGACGATGTGGAGGGCGTGCTGGGCGATCCGCACACTCGCCCAGCCGGGCGGCTGTTGCGCCCCGTAGAGCCGGAGCCGTTCCTGTTCTTGATCTAACGTGGGGCGGACGTCCCTGAGGACCTGCTTGACCGCACCAGAGCGGTTGCCCAGGTGGTGCGTCATGGCCTTCAGCTCCAGGGTGGTGGCCTTCGGGTCGGCCAGGATCACTGGCACTTGTGGGGGCGCATTCACCATCATCCCTCCGTCTGACACCAGCACGAGTTTGCGTTTCGCCTTGCCCATGGCCTTACCGCTTCCCGAGCGCCCGAAGCATCTGGTAGTGGATCCCCTCCGGCAATGGCGTGGTCGTCCCCGAGGTGGCATCCATCGCCTCGCGAAGCTGAGTGTGGACATCCTCGGGGAGCGGCTTGCCCTCGACCCGGCCGCCTCGACCGAAGGCGTTGGCCGTGGTTTCGTGGATGTCCTTCGGCAGGGGGTCCTTCTGGCCATACTTCATCAGCCGGAAGACATCTTCGAGCGACATCCCCGGCCTCTTAGTGCCCACGGAGATAGGCTTCGTGGACTCCTTCGACTCGACGAGCGTCTTGATCGTCCCGTTTGTCAGGAACTCCTCCGCATTCGGCATCGGTCCCCACTTCTGCTGTTCCGCCAGGACTAGCTCTTTGAAGTCGTCCGTGGTCAGTCCCATAGTCGCCACCCCTCGTGGATTTCGTTGTCAATATCGGTGGTGGCGTCATTCGGCATGCCACCCATCATCGGGAACGCTTTCGCCAGGGCCACCATCTCGTCGTAGCTGGGGCGGGGATTGACTGGGCCGCCAAGGGCCAGATCCAAGGCCGCACAGGCGGAGAGCGCCATGGCGTTGGCGTAGTCATCGTGGGCACCCCGGGGGTGATCGATCTCGACCCGCCCCCCGGCCTTGTGCTTCCGCATCAGCAGCTGCAACTCGCGGGTTTGCTCCCCGTGGTCGAGCAGGCTGAGCGCGCCTTGGTTGAAGAGTGGTTCCAGGTGGAGGTACGTTTGGCTCTTCTCCGGAGCCAGGACGTACGGGATGCCATGGCGCTCAAACGCCTGGCGGACCCAGTTGGCCGAGTATTTGTCCCCGACCACATCGGGGGTCCGGTACCGGCGACAGACCCCCGCACACTCCCGCACGACCGCTTCAAGATCGACGGGATCCTGTTTCGTCCGTCGCCATCCCTTCAGATAGTCCTGAAGGACGAAGACGCGCCCACTCGGCCCGTCCACTTCGGTGTGGGCAATGCTGAGACAGAAAGCATCGTTCCCACCGCCGGATGGGTCCAGGCCCGCCGAGTAGGCGAAGCCTGGGACTGGGGGCCGTTCGAAGCAGTTCGGGGTGATGGCGGCCGTGATCTGCTCGAAGCTCAGGAAGCTCGATGCCTCGTCTTGGAACTCGGCATCGTACTCGCGTTGCGCCATGACTGGATCGACGCGTCGATCATGCTGGATCTGCTCCTTCAGGGCCGGGTTCATGATCTCGGTCGTCGACTTCCAGACGAGGAGATCCAGGTTGTCCTTCCCGTAGGCCGTCTCGAAGTCACGCCACAGGAGCCCGGTCTTTGCGAAGGGCGTGCTGATCTTGATCAGCTTGCTGCGGCCCTTGAACGAGCCCATCCTCCGTCTGATGCTGCGCTGAATCTCGACGTCACTCGTCGCCGTCCCTTCGGGGCCGAAGAACGCCGCCTCGTCCAAGATCGCGCTCGGGATCGACCAGCCTCTGAACGATTCGGACTGGTGGGGAAGCAGACGATCTTCACCCGGTTCCGGAGGAGCAGTTCCGAGGTCAGCGGCTCCTCAGCCAGCTCTTACCTGAGCGTCGGGCTCTCGGTGAGGTAGTCCTTGATGTACCCGAAGGCGATCTGCGCGGCTGTCTTGTCCTGGGCCACGAGCGGGATGATCGCCACCTCACCCTTCGCCAGGCGTTTGTCATGCCCACCGAGCAGGGCTTCGTAGATCGCGATGGGGCAGGCGATCCGGCTGTCCTTTCCGGACCGGGCACCGCTGATGATGGTGACCTCTCTGAACGAGTGGCCCTGGTGATAGAGCGTCCGGCCCGTGCAGGCTCGGAAGATGTCGAACTGCTCCTCGGTCAGGGGAAGGCCGTAGCAGGCTCGAAGCAGGGTCTCTTGGGCGGGGGAGATGCTCAGACCGAGGAACTCAGGTTCGGTGACGAAGCGGACTATCGTAAACGGCTCGGGCTTGACCTTCGCTTGGCGTTTCTTCACGGGTTGTCCCCACGACGACACCGCAGGCAGTTGTAGGCGGTCGGAGTCGGGCTGGTGGCTGAGATCCGAACGTAGCGTTCTCCGTGACAGTGCTGACAGTGGAGAGTGATGGTCCGCTCCGGCGTATGGCCCAGACAGAGCCCGCGGACATGACACCGATGCTTAGGTACGATAGGGTTACGCTGCCCGCCGGCCATGGATCACACCGTGGAGGGGGACGGCCAGGACGAGGGGATTAACGAGGTGCTGCTCTTCTACAATCTGATGGTCCCGTTGGGGCCACCAAATGGTTGTGGTTGGTGTTTTATGGACTCGTGTTTGAGTCGCGTCGCCGACGGGATTCAAACTCGAAGGCATCCGTTGCGGCGTCTCGCCTACAGCCCTAGCACGTCAAGAGCTTTCGCCTCGTAGAACTCCATCGCCTGCTTGAGCGCCGCCGGCCGGATCTGCGCGTAGATCCGGGTCGTCTCGATCCGGGTATGTCCGAGCAGGCCGCGGACCTGCTCAAGGTCGTGGTGTTGCTCGTAGACCTCCATCGCACGCCATGCCGCAGGTCATGTGGCCTCAACATCGGGTAGCCAAGCAGCCGACCGTAGGTCTGGCACAGCCGCCAGATGTTCTTGCCGTCCATCGGCCGCCGGATCGTGCCTTGCCGTCGCTGCCCGTAGATTGGCCAGAACAGCGGAGTGTCTGACGTGACCGTGCTGTGTGCTGGCCCTGGGCCGTAGTGAACCGCGCGCCGCAGCCGTCGCTGAGGTTGGGCCGCCGGTGCGCGCGTTCGCCTGGCTGCTGGTGACGCTCGGGCTGGCGGGGGTCTTCCTAGCAACGGGCCTCAGCGTGGTGCTGTTTACGCCCGCGGTGGTGATACTGGCCGTCGGCGCATTGTTCGCGCTCGGGGTGGTGGTGCTGGCCATTCGCCGGCCCGCGCCCGATGGGCGGCGCTGCCCGTTCTGTGCAGAGGTGGTGCACCTGCTGCTGGTCGTGAAGGAAGCAGCAGTAGCTGGGCAACTGCGCTAAGCACAACTGAGGCGCGGCTATCTCATTGGTTCAGCCGTGCCTCACCGACCTGCCTTAGCCGGCCACTCAAAGTGTTAACATCTTCCGGACTTACCCAACATCCTGATCTGGCATGATGACTGCCGTCGATGAGAGGAGCGTTATTTGTAATGGGACCACGGCTCGTCGGGGTGATCAGTTTTGCTGTCGTTGCGTTGGGGCTTTTCCCAGCCAGCCACGCTTCTGACACGTGCGCCACGGAAGTGAGAGACGCACAGAGCGCGCTCGCGAGAGCCTTGAGAGGGAAACGGGACATGGAGCCGGCCCGGCTAGGCGAGGCGGAGGAACTTGTCCGTCATGCTGAGGCGGCGTGCCAGCAAGGTGACGTGATCATGGCGAGCCGGAAGGCACAGGAAGCTCTGGGCGTCCTGAATCGTCCGCCTGAATCCTGGCAAGGCCCAGGAGCCAGCGTGCCGCCATCCACAAGAACACCGGGCGCCACGCGTCCGAGTGAACCAACGTTCATCGGTCCGACGGGCAAGACGCAGACTGGAGAGTTCGGCGCCTCAGCTTGGATTGCGCCCACCACTCCGGTCGGTAGCGAGGTGGCGCGCGGGCAGCAAGGCGGGACTCCCGCGGTCGGATTCAGCTTCACCTGGGGTGGTCCGGCTCGTCGGTCCGAATCAATCCAAGGTCCGTGATTGGTTGCGGAGTTGCTCGGCGCTGGCCCAGTTCGCGAACGAGGCGGGCGTTGCCAAGGTCGAGGCGCCTCAGGCAGGCAACGCTTGGTCAGCAGAGAGAGCAACTCTTCCGCTAACTGCTTAGCGCGTCGAGCGCAGTTACTCGATCACATGGTCGGCGCGCAGGCGCAGGGCCGGAGAGATCTCCAGGCCGAGGCCGCGGGCCGCCTGGAGGTTCAGGACGAGCTCGAACGTCCTCGGCCGTTCGAAAGGAAGGTCGCCGGGCTGGCTGCCGCGCAGGATGCGGTCCACGTAGGCCGCCATTTGGCGGAATCGCTCCTGCGTCAGCGGGCCGTAGGAGACGAGCCCGCCGCGCTCGGCAAAGCGTGCCGTCTCGTAGACGGCGGGCAGGCGGTGGCGCGCCGCCAGCTCCACGATGCGGGGCAGTTCGCTGAACAGCAGCGGATCGGCTACCAGCACGAGGGCTTCGCTGCGCGCCTTGACCAGGGCCTCGAAGGCGCCGGGGATCGCGGCCGGCTGTCGCACCTCCACGACGTACAAACGCATGCGCATCTGCTGGGCTGCCGCCTCCGTGGCCCGGAGGACCGGTACCGTGGCCGCGTTCGCCCGGTTGAGCAGCACGCCGATCCGCTCCACACGCGGGATGATCTCCCGCAGGAGCTCCAGTCGCTTGCCGCTCAACTCCGGCGAGAAGCCGGACACGCCGGTGATGTTCCCGTCGGGGCGGGCCAGGTTCGACACGAGCCCGCTCGCCACGACGTCCGACAGTGATTCCATCACGATGGGGATCGTCTTCGTCGCCTGCTTGGCGGCCTCGGTCGCGGGTGTGCCCATGGCGGCGATCACGTCGACCTTGAGTTTCACCAGCTCGGCGGCCAGCGCGGACAGGCGGGTGTACTCATCGCCCGGGTAGCGCACATCTAGCGTTAGGTTGCGCCCCTCAACCCAGCCGGCCGCGGCGAGCCCCGCGACGAACACCTTGACGCTCGGACCGAAGTTGGACTCGGTGCTCGATGCGAGCACGCCCACGCGGGCGCGCCTCGGTGGCTGGGCGTCGACTCGCGCCGCGGCGAGGAGCGCGGTGAGGGCGCCGAGCACCAGACGGCGACGCGCGCAGCCGGCGGCGTTCATGGGCCGGTATCTTACTCCGCGCCTCCAGGGGCCGGCGGCGAGGTACTGGTAGCGCACGGCCATCCGCGGGTCGCGGTGGCCGAGCATGGCCATGACCGCGCGCGGCTCCGATTTCTGCGCTAGCCGATGAGCCCCTGCTTCTTCATCTCGTCACGGACGGCGTCCACGACCTCGTTGACCAGGTCCTTGGCGTTGGTCGGATTGAAGCTCCGGCTCCGGCTGGCCCAGACGAGCTTGTCGGCGGCGAGCTCGTAGACGAGCGTCTCCACCTGAACCAGGGTATCCGTCACGGTGTATCCCGGGGTGTGGACAGCCGGCCAGGCGTACCCCCAGTACCCCCCGACCCCCCGATTCGCATAGACGGGCGGCACATAGGTCTGCTGCTTGTCGACGCCGGCCAGCCGGAAGGTGACCAGCCCGTCGAAGCCGGCCGCCTTCAGCCGCTCGCGGGCGACTTCCCAGTCCCTGGGCTCGTCGTCGGCGAAGAACTGGTAGGAAGCCACCGCCTGCGCATTCCGTATCTGGCGGACCAGCTCGTCCTCGATGGTCCGGCGCCAGGTGACGTCCGTGCTGATGGCCACCACCAAGACCTTCTTGAATTGCAGACGGGCCGTATCGGGAGCCTTCCAGACATCCGTCAAGGTCGTGGATCCGCAGGCGGCGAGGACGAATGCGGCCGCGACAACCATCGTTCCGGTGGAGCGCGGCATCGGCGGCCTCCGGGTTGCCGGTTCACTGTGGTCGGTCTCGGGTCCTCCTCGCCGGCCGCCTGGCCTCCGGGACCCGAGGTCCGCAGATGTCCCCCATGCTAAACGACATGATCGCACTCGTCGAGGTGCCGGCCGCGGCCTGCTGTTGGTCTATAGAAATGTCACCCCTTAACTGGCCAGTAAGAATGTCACCCCATGGAGACATGGGAGACATTCACGATGAGCCGCAAGGAAGTGCTGCGGGCCGGACTGCTCAAAGGCGC
>Ga0081455_10001494_pt1 | contig 28914 bp, 27 predicted proteins | sample TabmetS3T2R1_FD_70207 | JGI IMG/M metagenome (GOLD analysis project Ga0081455, IMG submission 70207) | Tabebuia heterophylla rhizosphere microbial communities from the University of Puerto Rico - S3T2R1 | ecosystem: Host-associated > Plants > Roots > Rhizosphere ... | reverse complement strand
CTAACGCCTGACCAGGTGGATTATATCAACGCACACGCGACCTCAACCGATATCGGCGACATTTGCGAGACACGCGCGATCAAACAAGTGTTTGGGGACCAAGCGTACAAGGTCGCGATCAGCTCCACCAAGTCAATGACCGGTCACTTGTTAGGCGGCGCCGGTGGAATCGAAATGGCCGCCTGCGCGCTCGCGATCCGCGATTCAGTCATCCCGCCGACGATCAACCTGGAAAATCCTGGTGAAGAATGCGACCTCGATTATACCCCGAACGCCGCACGCGAAAAGAAGGTGCGCGTCGCACTAAATAATTCATTTGGCTTCGGTGGCCACAATGCCACGCTTGTTGCGACAGCGTTCGAAAAATAGCACTGCGCTCAACCGTCGGACGAATCACGACGCCTGCGGCAATCGCTTTGACTATTCATCCCTTACCAGTCACTATTTACTCGCGAAACCTGTTGGAATTCACATCCGACGGCATGCGGGCATAGCTTAATGGTAAAGTTCCAGCCTTCCAAGCTGGCTATGCGGGTTCGATTCCCGTTGCCCGCTCATTTACATCAAGTCAACGCTATTCGTGTCCAGTAGCCTGCTTATGTTTGCGGAGCCACGTTACGTTTTTGCGTATGACGCGACCTCCTTTTACAAGCACGCGTGGTTTGCCGAGTTTTGGATCGAACACGCTGACGTCAGCAGGGAGTGCCGCGAGAAATCCACAAAAATTTGGCACTCCATTGTATTTGAATGCTGCCTTGCGCACGGCTTTCGCCGTGAGCGAGCGACGCGCATCTGTGGTTCGTGAATCGTGTTCCTGAGGCGCCGAGAGCGAAGATGCCGATGCCGGATATGGAAAGGGAGCAGGTGACGGCAAGGGCGACGAGTCTGAAACAGGCGGCGGGGCCGGAACTTGCACAGGCGTTTCATACGGATAGGCGCCCGGGAGTTTGACGGTTGGGGTTGCTGAATGACCACTTTCAGCAGGAAAACCGAGAAGGAATGCTAAGCCCAGAGCACCTCCCAAAATTCCATTCCACTCTTTAGAACCGCGTCTCTTCATCTCGGCCGCTAACGCATGAGGAAGCGTCGCGCCAAAGCGAGCACGCCGAGCGCCACGCCGAGCAACATTACCGTAATACCGCCGTCCGGAACCCTGGCACCCACTGGGCCAAAAAGCGTCCATCCAGTGAGGTTATGTCCGGACACTAGAAAAGGAATCGTTACGATTCCGCTGAGGTTACCTATGTACCAGATTTCGGTCCCGTAGCCTCTGTACGTCGCGAACAGGTACGTATATAAACCGGCGGTACGAAGGTCAAGCGTTCTGCCACCACCGTTGTGGGCTCGGGCGGCAGCTGGCAAAAATCTAAAACCATTGCTCGAGCGAAAATAGACCTGACCATTGGCAATCTGGACCGCGCCAAGAGCCATGCCGAGCAAATGGTTCACGTAGCTCGCCTTGTCCTGGTTACTTGATTTCTTTTGTATGCCGGGCCAGAGAGAGCCCAGTTCGTTCGAGTCGCCGATCTGAAGGGCAAATGCACTGGCATCATGGCTCGGCGCTAGTGTTGCCCCGAAAAACGCCAGGCAAAGAAGCAAAAACTTGTGTCTCGAAACTGAATTTGATCCCATGGTCCGACCCGAAAGCGTAGTCGCACGAAATGCCGCAAGTACCGTGCCATAGTTAGTGCGCGATGGAATGTCGATCATAACTATGTGTATAACAAGAAGTTATGCTTACAGCGGCTTTAAGAGATTATCCTCCATCGTCCATGGGGCTGTAAATTGTTTGGACGATTATTTGCCGACGCGGCGCTGCAAGGCATAACTAACTACAAACGAACGAATTACGTTATACCATTGCATACGTAAACATTCCCGACGATTCAGCTTTTCGATTTGCCCGTTATTGGTCCGGCGCAATCAGCTCGCGATTTCGCCACGTAAAGCCCAACGCAGAGTAAATCGTCAACGCCACGGTAATCCACACCAGAACCGGCCCGGCTTCGGTCCAGGCACGCACCCACCATGTCGATTTCTCACTAACGTATTGCAGTTCCGCCATCGAAAGGAGGGCCAGAAAGAAAATAATAGTGATGATCTGCCAGGAAGTTTTCTGTTTGCCGAGCCGCTCTGCCGGCAGAATCCGGCCCCTGGCACTGGCCATCAGGCGCAGACCGGTGATCAAAAAATCTCGCGCTACGACTGTTGTGGCTGCCCACGCTGGCACAGCTTTAAGAGGAACCAGCGAAATAAAAGCGGCGGCCATCATGATCTTGTCCACCAGCGGGTCCATCAATTTGCCAAAGTTTGTGATTACCCCGTAACGCCGGGCGATTTCTCCATCGATAAAATCTGTCAGGCCCGCGATGAGAAAAATTATCAGCGCCGTGGTGCGCGCATATTGCCAGGAGGAATTAAGCGCCACCACAAAAACCACAGTCAGTGCAAGCCGACTAAGAGTAATCCGATTCGCCCAGTTCATCTTGCTTTCGCTGCGTTTTCTGTAGCGGGATCGGCGATCCCGGCCCGGCGTCAACAACGCCGGCTACAGCATTCTTGCCCTTAAACCGGGGGCGCTTCCAAATTGGCACTTTTTCCTTTAGCTCATCCACGATCCATCGGCCCGCTTGAAATGCAGCTTCCCGATGTCCACTGCACACTTGCATAAAGAGCGATGGCTCTCCAACACCAACAAAGCCGATCCGGTGATGAATAATAACCGATCGAAGTCCAAATTGGATCGCAGCCTGGTTGGCAATTTGCTTCAGCTGATGCTCGGCCATTTCACGATGTGCCTCGTAATCGATTCCCTCGATTTCGCGCCCATCTTCGGAGCCGCGAACGATTCCCTGAAAATCAACTCTCGCACCGGCAGCGGCGTCGACTCGGTTCTCCGGCACATTGAGCCGCGCGTCTGTCACTAAAACTTCACAAACCGGATTTGCCATAGGGTTCAATTGCTCGCTACAGTGAGTTCCCCCTTGTTTCAAGCAGTTGGAGAAGAAGATATCAAAATGAATACGAATCAATGTGATATTGGGCTGATCGGCCTGGCTGTGATGGGCGAGAACCTCGCCCTGAATCTGGAATCAAAAGGTTTTTCTGTTGCGGTGTTCAATCGCACGACCGAGGTCACGGAAAAATTCGCCGCAGGGCGCGCGAAAGGAAAAAACATTCGGCCGACCCGCACAATGGAGGAATTTGTCGCTGCTCTTAAAAAACCGCGGATAGCGATGATGATGATCAAGGCCGGCAAGCCGGTGGACATTGTTATCGGCGAAATCGTACCGTTCCTCGAGCGAGGCGACGTGTTGATCGACGGGGGAAATTCTCTTTTTACCGACACAAAACGACGCGACGAAGAATTGGAGCCGACAGGAATTCATTATGTAGGCATGGGCGTTTCCGGAGGAGAAGAAGGGGCGCTCAAAGGGCCTTCCCTGATGCCCGGCGGCTCACGTGAGTCCTGGGAAATTATTGCCCCGATTTTTCGCAAGATTGCTGCACAGGTGGATGGCGAACCATGCTGCCGGTACATGGGGCCCGATGGCGCCGGTCATTACGTCAAAATGGTCCACAACGGCATTGAGTACGGCGACATTCAATTGATCTGCGAAGCGTACGCGATCATGAAAGATGTCCTGGAGATGCAGGCTCCGGAACTCGCGGACGTCTTTGCAGAGTGGAATAGAGGTGAGCTCGATAGTTATTTGATCCAAATCACCTCGGAAATTTTTAGAAAGATCGATCCGGAAACGGGCAAACCACTTGTCGACATGATTCTCGACAAGGCCGGGCAAAAGGGAACCGGCATCTGGACGCTTCAAGCTGCCATCAAACAATCCGTCGTTATTTCCACGATTAACGCGGCGGTTGAAGCGCGCGTTGTCTCTGCGGAAAAAGAAGAGCGCGTGGCTGCGTCCAAAATCCTGCCACAACCGAGAGTTCGACAATTCAAAGGCAATCGGCCGCGGTTCATCGATGCAATACGCGACGCGCTTTACGCATCGAAGATTGTTTCTTACACGCAGGGAATGGACCTTCTGCGCTCTGGAAGCGCCACGTACGATTGGAACCTGAACCTCAGCGACATCGCCACCATCTGGCGAGGTGGCTGCATCATTCGCGCGAAATTCTTGAACCGAATCGTGGAGGCATACAAGCGCAATGCCGCGCTACACAATCTTCTGCTCGACAAGTATTTTACGAAAATTATCAAAAGGGCGCAGCGCAATTGGCGCGTCGTGGTGTCAGCAGCCATTAAGCACGGTGTGGCCGTTCCGGCATTTTCCGCGTCGCTGGCTTACTTCGATAGTTATCGCTCTGCCCGGTTACCGGCAAACCTCTTGCAGGCACAACGCGATTTCTTCGGTGCGCACACTTACGAGCGAATCGATAAGCCCGGAGTATTCCACACTGAATGGATCGAATCTGAAGAAAAACCGGCCGAAAAGCCAGCGGAGCCGAAAACGCCCGAGCCGCATCACGCGGGAGAATAATTACCGTTAAGGCACTAAACAGTTGAAGCGGCCAAGGCTTTAACGTTTTAGCTAGTGAAAATCGTGCGATTCGCTCCCCACGAGGTGTTCGTGCAGGAGCGGTTTGATCTCGCGGGCTTTGATTAAAACCACGTTTTCCGAATTCTGCACTTGGCCTTCAATGAGGAGAAAAGCTTCCTCCGTAATTACCAACCGGAAGTGTTCGAACAGATCTGGCTCTACAATTGCATTTGAAACGCCGGTTTCATCTTCCAGGCTGATAAAAACGAATCCTTTCGCAGTCCCAGGACGCTGGCGGCAAATAACATTGCCGGCGATTTGGATGATTGAACCGTGTTGTGCGTGGGGAAGATCAATCGCGCGCCAAATATTGGGCAAACTCTGGCGCAAGAGTTTCATCGGATGTGGACCAGTGGTTAGGTTCATTGCCTCGTAATCGGCTTTCACTCGCTCGGGCAAGGTCATCGGAGTAAGCGGCGATTTCAGTTTCTGGGGAGCACAGGCTGCCAGCCTGTAGTTTGCGGCAGCCTGCCGCAAACCTGGAACCAAGCGTCGCGCGGCTGGAGAAATTGGGTCCGGCAAGCTGCCGGACGCAACAGGCTGGCAGCCTGTGCTCCCCAGACGATCCAGCAAGTCATCATGTAACGTTTCTTCCACCTCCCACATCGCGGAGCGACGATGTTCAGTAAAACAATTGAGCGCGCCCAATTCCGCCAGAGTACGCAATTCGTCTTTTGAGAGAGGAACGCGTCGTTTGAAATCGTCCGATGAATTGAATTGTTGAGCTTGTCGCTGCCTAACGAGTTCTTCGGCGTGTTCCTGGCGTAAGCCATTCACCACGCAAAATCCCAGCCGCACGGTGTTGTCATCGACAACCGTGCAGCGCCATTCCGATTGCGAAACGCAAACCGGCTTGATCTTCAACCCATGCCGCTGCGCATCTTTTACAATCGTCGCGGGTGTGTAAAAGCCCATCGGCTGATTGTTCAAAAGACCGGCGTAAAATTCCGGTGCCCGATGCACTTTTAAATACGCGCTGCCATATGCCAGAATGGCGAAACTGATCGCATGCGATTCCGGAAATCCGTAAAGCGCAAACGATGAGATAGACTGAACAATTTTGTCGATCTTGTCAGACGCGATGCCTTTTCGTTCCATCGCTCGACGCAATTTCGCGCAGACCTTGTTCATCCGTTCTTCGGAACGATGAAAACTCAGAGCGCGTCGAAGCTCTTCCGCTTCGTCCCCGGAAAAATCGGCCATCACCATTGCGATCTTGAGCATCTGCTCCTGGAAAAGCGGAACGCCAAGTGTGCGCTTCAGCACCGGCTTCAAGCGATCGTCAAAATAAGTGACGGGCTCTTTCTTAGCCCGGCGCGCGAGATACGGGTGGACCATATCACCCTGGATCGGTCCTGGCCGGATGATTGCCACTTCGATTACGACATCGTAAAAACATTCTGGCTTCATTCGTGGCAGGGTTGCCATTTGAGCGCGACTTTCGATTTGGAAGACACCAATGGTGTCTGCCTGCTGCATGATCTCGTAGGTCTTCTCGTCGTCTTTCGGAATGTGAGCCAGATCAAGTGGTCGTCCGCGTTCGCGGCATAATTCAAACGCGTCCTGCATCACCGACATCATGCCGAGGCCTAACAAGTCCACCTTCACAATACCGAGATCTTCGCAATCGTCCTTGTCCCACTGCGCTACCACACGGCCTGGCATTGAGGCGTTTTCCAGAGGCACAAACGAACTGAGCTTGTTTTGGCAGATAATCATGCCGCCGGAATGCTGGCCAAGGTGCCGCGGCAATCCATAAATTGCACGATAGAGTCTGATGAACGCCGGCATGCGCGGATGGTGTTTCGGCAAGCCTGCCTGTTCGATCTGCGATTCGAGCTCGAGCGTGTGCGGGAAATCGCCACTGGCAAAGAGATGTGAGAAACGATCAATGATGCTTGGCGAAAAATTGAGCGCTTTGCCAATCTCGCGCGCCGCGCTCCGGCCACGGTAACTGATCACGTTCGCTGTCATCGCTGCGCCATGTTTGCCATAGCGGCGATAAATTTCCTGAATCACTGCTTCGCGCCGATCGCCGCTGGGAAGATCGAGATCGATATCGGGCCAGCCTTTTCGGCTCTCGTTCAGGAACCGTTCAAACACCAGATGATTTTCCACCGGATCGACCGGAGTAATCCCCAGGCAGTAACAAACCGCGCTGTTCGCGGCGCTGCCCCGCCCCTGGACCATGATGTTGTGTTCGCGACAGAAATTAACGATGTCCCAGACGATCAAAAAATAGCCGGGAAACCTGAGCTTCGTGATAAGCGCCAGTTCCTCTTCGAGCTGGCGTTTTACTTTCTCACTAATCGCAGCGTAACGCTGTTGCGCGCCGAACCAGACGATGGTGCGCAAGAATGATTCCATCGTATGACCAGCCGGCACCGGATATTCAGGAAATTCGTACCCGAGATTTTCCAGTGAAAACATGAGCCGCTCGGCCAGGCGCGACGTGTTTTCAATTGCTTCTGGCAAATCCGCGAAAATTGCTCCCATTTGCCGAGCGCTTTTCAAATAGCGCTCGGCATTTTGGGTTAGCAATTTGCCGACGGCATCCAGATGGGTGTGCTCGCGGATGCAGGTGAAAACATCCAGCACTTCGCGGCCGTACGGCTTCGCGTATTTCACGCCGTTTGTTGCGAGAAGCGATAATCGGTGCCCGCGCGCCAGATCAATCAGTTCGCGATTGACGCGTTCTTCGCCGCGAATGAAATGCCGCTGAAGTTCAATGAACACATTTTCGCGCCCAAACGTGTCGATCAACATTTCGATCGGTTTGCAGGGTGATGTTTGAGTCGTTCGCTCCCCTTCACTCGAAAATTTGGCGTCTGACACAGACGTTTTGCAGTTCACGATCGATGCGTTGAACAACGCAATGAGGCTCTCGGCAAATTGTGGGAGCTCATCCCATCGCACAGCGCATTTTCCTTTCTCGGTGCGCAGATGCGCCTGGGTCAGCAGTTCGCATAAATTTTTGTAGCCGCTGCGATTTTCAACCAGCACCGGCAAAATGCCGCCGTCTTCCATCGCCAATTCACAACCAATGATCGGGCGGACATTGTGTTCACGGGCAGCGACGGAAAATCGTTGCGCGCCGTAAACGCCGTCGCGATCGAGCAAAGCCATCGCCGGTATTTCCAGTTCGGCGGCGACCTCGGCTAATTGCTCGGGAAATGAACCACCGCGCAAAAAGCTAAATGCACTGCATGCATGAAGTTCGACGTAGCTCACCGTCATTCCGAGCGAAGTCGAGGAATCCCGTTGTCAGAGCTTAAGCTAACTCTGCGGGATCCTTCGACTTCGCTGCGCTCCGCTCAGGATGACTTGTCAGTCATAAATTCCATCAATTTTCCAAGTTCCTTCCGATTCGTGACATTGCACCAGTTCCCCACCCTCTAGCTGCAAATCCCATTCTGCGCGTCCCCACGATTTTTCGTCCCACCAGTTTCCAGAAATCAAAAATGGACCGCGCTGCTCGATGATTTTGCCGCGAACATCTGCGCCGCGAACCTGCACAGGACTCTCTTCATCCAATAAGACTGATGCCGACACATTTGGGCGAAAACGGCGCAGCGCTCGGCGTGGGCTTGGCATCCTGCCAACCCGACAGAATGAAAGCCCATGCCACAAAAACGGTTCTACCCGAAATGCGTCCGGCCGATGCGTTTCTTCCAAAACTGGAGTACCGACTCGATCAGTGCTCAGAAGAGCGGTCAAACGTGCTAGCGTTTCTGAGAGCTGATGCGGATTGCGTAATGTAGTTTCAAATAATCCGAATTGTTCCCTTGCAGGCTTGATCGGCCGCGCGCTCAAGGCGACCGCAACGATCGGATATTCCGATTTAAAATTCTCCAGATGCGTATGCAGCATCCGGAAGAGAAGATCGACGTTGTTGGTCGGCTGCGGAATTTTGAAAACACGCTCGTAAATTTGTTTATTCGTGAAGGTGATGCACAGCGCCAATTCTTTTGCGACGAGATAAATTCCGCTCAACCGCACCGCGAGCTGCTCCAAAAAACGACGGAGCATAAAAAGTAGTGGCTCGGCTGTTTCGATTTCATTTTCAAATTCGAAATTTTCCTCAAATGATTCCGGGGGCCGAATCAGTTTGAGTACCCGGTTCGATTGCGCGTTGGCGCGCTGCCACATCCGGACGGCTTCCGGACCAAGTCGCGCACCAAGCTCCTCCCTATCCAGGGCTCCAAGCTGCCCGAGGGTATGAATCCCCCACTTGTGCAGGATGGTCAGAATTCGGCAGACCTCGCTCTGTCGGTTTTTGGTTGCAGAAGAATTCGCCAAATCAGAGCGCTCCATGCGCTCAAATTAAGTCCTGCCTTGAATATGTTCAAGTGAACATTAACACTAACCGTCTCAAACGATTTCCAGCGGACATTTTGGTAAGGCTTGCAGGAAAGCGCGGCCGTAGGGTCTTGTCACGATCCGATTGTCGAGGATGACAATAATCCCGCGGTCGCTCTTTGTTCGGATCAAGCGCCCCACCCCTTGTCGCAGTTTCAGGATCGCTTCGGGCAGCGAATATTCAGTGAACGGATCGCCGCCACGCTCCTCGATCAATTCGAGTTTCGCTTCAATTAACGGATGATCGGGCACAGCAAACGGCAGGCGCGTAATAATCACATTCGAAAGCGCTTCGCCAGGAACATCGACACCCATCCAAAAACTATCGGTGCCAAAAAGAACGCTGCGCGGCGTGGTCTTGAATTGATCAAGAAGCTTCCCACGTGGCGCGCCGCCCCCTTGCAACAGCAGATTGAATTTTTTTTCCGAAAAGAATTGCGCCATTCGCTCAGCCACCTTGTGCATGCCGCGATAACTGGTGAAAAGGACAAATGCTCGTCCGTCAGTCTTCTCGACAAAATGCGCAACCCAATGTTCCAACGCTTCTTCGTACCCCGTATCACGCGGATCAGGCATTTTCTTGACGATGAAAATTCTCATCTGCTTCTGGAAATCGAACGGGCTGCCCAGAAGCGCCGGCTCGGCTTCATCCCCGCCGATGCGTTGCCGGAAATAAGCGAGATCCTTGCGACCCACTGAGAGGGTCGCGCTGGTCATGACGCACGAACAATTTTCACGAAAGAGCATGCGACGCAGGACGGGCGCAATATCGATCGGCGCGGCGTTAAGCGTGAGAAATTGCGCAGTCTTACCCGTACGCTCGACCCAGTACACATGCTCACGAGCGCTTTGCTCCAGGAACGCTGCTATCCCAGCGCGAGCGTCGCGAATCCGCCGGCCATATTCCTGCAATTCTGTTTTTAGAAACTCGTCATCAGCGCGTTTAGCAACGTCGGCTACTCGCGCTTGCAACGCGGCCAGCCGGCTGGTGATCGTGTCCGGCACGAGGTCGGCGTCACGCACACGAAATTCGCGGCCCTTCTTGAAATCGCATTTCGATTCAACCGCATTGAAAAACTTCTCTGCATCTTCGACCAGCTCAGCTGCGAGTCTTACGCCCTCCGCATCGCGTGTCACGGTAAACAGACCCTTGCGGGTGCGGGCATTGTAGAGGCGCTGGATCGTTGCTCTTAAGCCGTACTGCGAGATGCCGATGCCGATCTGTCGCGACGCGACCTGCTCGACAGTATGTGCTTCGTCCAGAATGAGAAAATCATTCGGAAAAATGAACCCGCTCTCGCGTTCCGCCTGTACCTCTGGACTTATCAGGAGAATGAAAAGAAGCGTGTGATTGACCACCAGAACATCCGCGCCCAGCAAACGTTTCCGCGCCTGTTGATAAAAACAGCGCGAATCCTGGCCGCACGTTTTCTGTGTACAAATGTGCGCTTCGCTACAGACTTGGATCCATACTTTTGGGTCAGGCTCCACAGACAGATCGCTGAGCGAACCGTCCCGCGTCGTGCGTGCCCATTCCGCAAGTCTGTTCAGCTCATTTTGCTCTGGTCCGGTGAAAAGCTCATTAGCCTGTTGCAGCGCGCGCTCCAACCGTCGTGGACAAAGGTAATTTTGCCGCCCTTTCATCAACGCGGCATTGAATTCGACCGGCAGAATCTTCTTCAGAATCGGGATATCTTTGTAAAGAAGCTGCTCCTGGAGATTAATCGTGTGGGTAGAGACGATGGCCTTTTTGTGCTGTTCGATTGCCAATAAGATTGCCGGAGCGAGATAAGCCAGGGACTTACCTACGCCAGTTCCAGCTTCGATCACCAAGTGGCGCTCTTCTTCCAGCGCATTGGCAGTCGCTGCTGCCATTTCCTGCTGTTGTGGACGGAACTCGAAATTCTTCGCCTTCGATAAGGGCCCGCTTTGCGAGAAAAATGCGCGGACACGTTCGACGAAATCGCTGCCCAAGCTGTCTTTCAATGCAATCATGACAGGCAAGAAAGAATGACGAACGAAGCCCAAAGTCCGAATGACGAAAAATCGACCTGGCAATCCTTTGGGATTTGAGCATTTGTCATTCTTTCGGGCCTCGTCATTCGGATTTCGTCATTCTTTCCCATGCGATTTGGCGCGCGCCACTGATTTGAGTACGGTAATTACGACCTGAATCCATCCAAATCGTCATGAGGCTCCTCGATCGATACGTCATTCGCAATTTCCTGCAGGTATATCTTTACTGCATCGCCGGCTTCATCTCCATCTGGCTCATTTTCGACGTGAGCGATAATATCTCGACGTTTATCGACGAGCACGTTGGTGTCTTCCTGGTCATTCGTTACTACGCCACGCAGATTCCGCAGGTTTTGATTATTCTGCTTCCAGTTTCGCTTTTGCTGTCGCTCCTTTTCGCCCTCGGTCGAATGTCCCGCGCCAACGAAGTTGTCTCGATGCTGACCGCTGGCGTAAGTCTCCCACGCGTTTTGCTACCGTTGATCGGTATGGGACTGCTCACAGTGGCAGGCAGCATGGCGCTCAACTATTCGCTTGCGCCCCACGCAGAGCTCGCCCGCAAAAATTTTCTTTCCGAAGCGCAGTCCCGCCCCAGTCGCTATATCCAGGGGCAAATTTTCCGTAACCGAACCGACCTGCGGACCTGGTTCATTCAAAATTTCCTTCCCCGGGGCACCACGTTCAACAACGTTCAAGTCCTTCAACAAGATACGAACGACAATATCGTTACAAATTATGTCGCAAGTCGCGCTACCTACCGGCCCGAAACCAAAACCTGGGACTTGGAAAACGTGAAGGTCGTTCACTATGATCACGCCGGAAATATCGTTGACGAACAAATCTATCCTTCACTCAAGATCGAACACTGGAGTGAGACCCCGTTCCGGCTTGGGAGCGCAAATGAACGCGCAGAATTTCTAAGCCTGCCAGAATTGCGGGAATATTTGCGTTTCAATTCAGATTTCCCCGCTACATTGCTCGCACCATTTCGAACACATCTTCAGTATCGCTTCGCTCTACCATGGACCTGTTTGGTTGTTGTGTGCATTGCTGCTCCGCTGGGAATTGGTTACTCACGCCGAGGGGTATTATCGAGTGTCGCGGCTGCGGTTTTTCTCGTTTTCGCGATGAATTTCCTGGTGCACCTGTTTCTCGCGCTCGGTGAAGGCGACCGGGTTTCTCCATGGGTGGCGGCGTGGGCCCCTAATCTTCTTTTCGCCGTGATCGGCCTCTATCTGCTTTATCTGCGGGCGTCCAACCGAGAACCGCCCAGTTTTCACCTTTTCGCCGCCCGTCATATGGTATCACGATGAACCCGCTTCCGAGCGAATGGGCAATCACACATCGAGCGGACGCCTGCGCCGTGACGAATCGGCCGTTTGTTGCCGGAGAATATTTCTACACCCTGCTCTATCACAGCGCAGACGGGTATCGGCGTGAGGATTTGAGCGAAGAGGCCTGGCAAAATCGGAATGAAAACATTCAGCCATTTTCATTTTGGAAATCACGGTACGAACCATTGCCGCCAAAGCCGCCCGAACCTCTGCCGAGGGAAAATGCGGAACAACTCTTTCGTCGTTTGATCGCGTCCGAGAATCCGCCTGCAAACGCCTGCTACGTCTTGGCTGCAATGCTTGAGCGCAAGCGCGTCTTGAAACAAGTGAAAACGGAGCAGAACGCGAATGGACGTGTCTTGATCTATGAGCAATCTTCGACTGGCGACGTCTTCGTCGTGCCTGATCCGCAATTACGCCTGGACGAATTGGAGACCGTGCAGAACGAAGTCGCCCAATTACTTCGTGGAGCCGCGACAGCGGAGAACACGCAAACGTAAGCACTCATGACTGCAGAAACTCAGACTGTTAATTACAAGACCGGCAATGAGCGCCTGATCCGCGTTACTGACAAAGCCGCAAACAAATTAGCATCGCTACTGCAAGAAAAAGGCAACCCAGACGGCGCGCTGCGCCTGAAAGTGGTCGGCGGCGGATGCTCCGGCCTGCAATACGTCATGGACTTGGTGGATGGCCCGAAGGAGAAGGATATTCTCGTGCCGACCTTAAACGTTAGGCTGGTTGTCGATCCGAAGAGCGCGCTTTTTGTCAGCGGCTCGGTTCTCGATTACAGCGAAGACCTGCAAAAAGGTGGCTTCAAGGTGACCAATCCGAACGCCGTCGCGCATTGCTCCTGCGGGGAAAGTTTCGCGGTATAGTCGAAATGAGTGGACCTTGAGTACGAGCGATTACGCTTCTCACGTATCTCTTACCCGCCGCTCTTCTTCTTTTGCGCCTGGATTTGCGCTATAACGTCCTGCTGTTTCCGTTGGATGCGTTGCATCATCGGCTGCATCATTTGCTGCATTTCGGTCATCATGTTTTGCATCACGACCGGCATCTTATTGATCACAGCTTGGCCTGCCGGTGTCTTATAGAAGGCGATCATCCCATCAACATCCTGCTGGGTGAACGACTTCTGGTAAATACGCACGTACATCGGCTCCAATTTATTCCAATCGAGCATTTCCTTCGCCGCAGCCGTCATCTCAGTCTCAAATGTTTCAATCTGTTTTTGGATCTCCGGCGTGATGTGCTGGCCTTGAGTTGCCTGGGTCATGGCATTTTTCATCATTGCGTCGATTTGCGACATCATTGAATCGAGAAGCTGACGGGCCTGAGTGACCTCGAGAAGTTGTTTAATGGAAACTTCGCTGGGAGGATTGTTGTCGGCCGCGCACACAGCTGACTCTGCAACCGAACAAAACAGGGCGGCGACTATAAGAATTCGTTTAATCATAGGCGGGCCAGAATAGCGACTCAGTTCAAGCTGTAAAAGCCTAAAGTCTCACGAGATATCCCGAAGCAGCTGAGGTTTTGGGGCTTCTGTGATATGCGTAATTAATTTAAATCCCACAGGGGTCTTGTTCTCGACGTTTTTGCCTGGCAGGAGAATTTCTGGTTTGTAATGAAGTCATTGCCGCTCTCGAAAAGCGGCCTGATTACACCTTCAGGATCTCAGCTTCCTTGTGCTTGAGGTGATCATCGACGGATTTGACGAAGCGATCGGTAAGTTTCTGCACTTCGTCTTCCGCATCGCGAAAGCCGTCTTCGGTCAATTGTCCTGCCGCCTTTAGTTTTTTCGCTTCATCGAGTGCAGCGCGGCGATTGGCACGCACACGCACGCGGGCTTCCTCAGCCATTTTGTGCAGGGAACGAACCAGGTCTTTGCGCCGTTCTTCGGATAATTCTGGAATTGGAAGCCGAATGATTTTCCCATCAACCGCAGGCATAATGCCAATCTTCGATTCTTTGAGCGCTCTTTCGATATCCTGCACGGTGCTCGCGTCGAACGGCTGAACAACCAGCAAGCGCGCCTCCGGCGTCGTGATCAACGCCAGTTGCTTCAACTTCATGGTCGATCCGTACGCGTGGACATCGACGTTTTCGACTAACCCGGGCGACGCCTTGCCGGTACGCACGGCAGCAAATTCGTGTACCATGTAGTCGACGCTCTTCTCCATCGACATCTCGGCCTCCAAAAGAATGTCATCCTTGCTCATGTCGCGGAATTCTTACTTCGATGGAAGCTCATCGCAAACCAGTGTCCCGACTTTTCGGCCAAGCACGGCATCACGGATATTGGTGGGGTTATTCATGTCAAAAACGACGATCGGTATTTTGTTATCCATGCACAGACTAAACGCAGTCGAATCCATGACTTCTAAACGTTTCGCAAGCGCTTCCGAGAAAGTCAGCTGATCGAAGCGTTTCGCGTCTGGATATTTGTTTGGATCGCGATCATAGACACCGTCAACTTTAGTCGCTTTCAGGATCACATCGGCGCGAATCTCGCTCGCACGCAGTGCCGCGGTTGTGTCCGTAGAGAAATAGGGATTGCCGGTCCCCGCAGCGAAAATGACAATACGCCCCAGTTCAAGGTGCCGGATGGCGCGCCCTAGAATGAATGGCTCGGCCACATTTCTCATGTCGATTGCCGACTGGACGCGCGTTTCGACACCCATTTGATCAAGCGTGCTGCGCAACGCCAATGCGTTGATCACAGTAGCGAGCATGCCCATATAATCCGCGGTGGTACGGTCCATGCCGCGGTGCGACGCCGACAAACCGCGCCAGATGTTTCCGCCTCCAATAACGATCGAGACCTGCACTCCGAGATCGCGGACTTGTTTTATCCGTTCAGCGATCTCACGCACAACCGTGGGCGAAATGTTGTCGCGCCCGCCGCGTTCTTGCACGGCTTCACCACTCAGCTTCAGAACGATGCGCTTATACGCTGGCTTGTCCGTTTGCATGGCCCCTAAGCCAAATCAAACAGAAGATCACCGCTGTTGAAAAGCACAAACACACATGTCATCCCGAGCCGCGGAGACGGCGAGGGACCTCGCCCACGTAGCCTGTGGCACACAAGCAGATTAGTGTTTTCAATCAGCTTGCGAGAGATCCTTCGCTTCGCTCAGGATGACAACGTGCGGTACCCGCGCAGAAATTCCGCCGCGGCCATGCGTCGCTTTCCCTCCACTTGCACTTCGCTGAGCAACAACGCGCCTTTGCCAGCTGCAATCACGAGTTCCTTTTCGTCTCTCAAAATTTCGCCAGGCTTTCCCTGAAGATCGACTACCGTCGCAGAGAAGATTTTTAAATTTCGCCCAGCAATGCTCATGAACGCACCCGGCCACGGATCGAACGCGCGGATTTGTCTCTCGATTGCATCAGCTGAATCCGTCCAATCAATCCTCCCGTCCTCGCGTTTCAGCTTCGGGGCGTAACTCGCGAGTGCGTTGTCCTGCGGAGTCCGCGGCGCTCTTGCTTTCGCGAGTGATTCGAGGGATTCGAGTAGCGCTTCAGGCGCAACCTCCGCCAATCGGTTGTGCAATAATCCACCCGTATCTGCAGGCAGAATGTCGATTTTGCGCTGCAACAGGACGTCGCCAGTATCGAGTCCTTCATTCATGTACATCACCGTGATGCCGGTCTCGTGATCCCCAGCTGCGATCGCCGCCTGTATTGGCGCAGCTCCACGCCAACGTGGCAGGAGCGAGGCGTGCAGATTCAAGCAAGTGATCTTTGGAATTTCGAGAACGTCGCGTGGCAGGATTTGCCCATAAGCCATGACGACGATCACATCCGGTTGCAAGGCACGAATGTCTTCAATTGCTTGCCGATCTTTGATCCGGGCCGGTTGCAAAGCCGGAATCGTCGTCGCAGAGAGTGCTTTCTTAATTGGTAATGCCTCGATCAACTGTGCGCGGCCGACTGGTTTATCGGGTTGGGTCACAACGCCAACGACTTCATGCTCCGACTTCAGCAAGGCTCGCAGAGTCGGCAGGCCAATGTCGCCCGTGCCGATGAAAACGATGCGCATGCCGAGTTACGGCGCCAGTTAATGCAGCCTGGCGGAGCGACGCGGGCGTCGTCGAGCCATCGCTTGCGCCATCAATTTTTCGCCGGCTGTGATCTCACGCCGGCCTACGGACGATCCACAACCGGTGCAGAGATAATCGAAAATCTCCTTGTCGGGCAGGACTAAAAGCAACCGCTCGCGCACGGGCATGGCGGTCTTGCACTTTTCACAGTAGAGACTGGAAGCGGTGAAATTTTCAAACTGCTGCTGGTTCATACACGCCGTTCATGCTCTGTAGAATATCGAGCAGAACTTTGGAGGGTGGCTGGGTTGCGTCAACCACTGTAACCAGCTCCTTGGCGTAATACGAAAGCACCGGCTTCGATTCGTTTTCGTAAATGTCGAGGCGTCGCTTGATCACCTGTTCGTTTGCGTCGTCGAGGCGGTTGTCCTTCAAGGCGCGTTTTTTGAGCCGGTAAAAGAGCGTTTCGCGACTCGGGCATGCAAGATGAAACACTTTTTTCACGTCGATCATTTCCTCCATGATCTTGGCCTGCCCGACATTCCGAGGAATACCGTCCAACACGAGTGTGTCGATGTCCGGCTTAAACTTGTGCGCTTCCACAGCCGCATCGATCGCTTCTCGCCAAAGTTCCACCGTGATGTCGTCCGGGACGAGCTGCCCTTTGCTTGAGTATTCGAGGAACGCTTGGCCGACTTTCGTGCGCGTGTCGATGGAGCGAAATACATCGCCACAGGCGCAATGATAAAAGCGGGGGATCGTTCCAAGCGTTTTGCCCTGTGTGCCCTTGCCGCTACCCGGCGCGCCAAAAAGAATGAAGGTGTTATATCTCATGAGCGGGGAGCCTTTATACAAAAGGCTGTCGGCGCGGGGAAGCAGAATCGACCGGGCTAGTTCCCGGTCGCCAGTGGATCAACATTCACCCGGCGTCCGGCCCGATCGAAGCGCACGCTCCCGTCAATCAGCGCAAAAATCGTGTAATCCCGGCCGAGACCGACATTTTTTCCAGGCAAAAATTTTGTTCCGCGCTGGCGCACGATGATATTACCGGCAACGACCCTTTCGCTGCCGAATTTTTTGACACCCAGCCGCTTGCTGACACTGTCGCGGCCATTCTTAACGCTGCCTTGTCCTTTTTTGTGAGCCATTGAAGAAAGTCGTTAGTTGATCCGCCTTCGCCAAGGCTACGGCGGACATGGAGTTGATAAAAATTGATAGCCTTCTACGCGTTTATTCCTCAGTTTTCCGGGATTTCTTCGCTCCTACACTGATGCTCTTGATCTTTACACGCGTCAATTTGCGCCGATGCCCAATCGTCTTGTGATAACCTTTGCGCCGCTTGTATTTGAACGCGATGACTTTCTTGTCTTTGCGTTGCTCGAGAACTTCAGCCGTGACTTTTGCCCCGGAAATGAGCGGGCTTCCCTGCGTTACATCTTTTCCGTCGGCAAACATCAGCACCTCGCCGAAGGTCGCTGTCTTACCGGCATCAACATCCAGAAGATCGACATCGATGGTATCGCCTTCCGCGACGCGAAATTGTCTGCCGCCAGTCCTGATAATTGCGTAAGCCATAAATGCTTGAGGGGAAAAAGCCGCCCAACGTTCCACAGATGGGTCGGTTTGACAAGCGGAAAGCTTACTTGGTACGCGACGCAGAGATAGCGAGCTACGCTGCCGCTTCGTCGGCCACGCCGACAAGCTCTTTGTATAGAGCCTCGTAGCGCCGCGCGGACGCGTCCCAAGAAAAATTGCGCGCCATCGCCCGTTTGATGAGCTTCGTCCAAAGGTGCCCGTCGTGGAAGATCTGCTGTGCTCGCTTAATCGCATCCCAGAACGCTTCGCTTGAATATTCGTAGCAGAGAAAACCGTAACCGCGATCTGAGGTCGGGTCATAGTCCTCGATGATCTCGTGAATTCCGCCGGTTGCGCGCGCGACCGGGAGAGCCCCGTACTTTAAGTTGTACATCGCGCCCAAACCCGCCGGCTCGAACTGTGACGGGATCAGGCTGATGTCCATCCCTGCCTCGATCAAGTGCGCCAGTTTGGCGTCATAATCTTTTTGATATGCGAACCTCGTGGGAAATTTTCTCGCTGCGACGGCGAGCGCAGTTTCATACGCCGGATCGCCTTCTCCGAGAATGATCAAGCGCACATCATCCCACAAAAGCCGATCGAGGAGGGGCACGAGAATTTCAAAACCTTTTTCGTGAACGACGCGAGTCACCATTCCAAAGACGGGACCGCGCGGCCCGGAGGCAAGTTTCATCTCCTTTAGCAATGCATCGCGGCAAATCTGTTTGCCGCGAAGCTTTTTCTCGTCGTAGCAAGCGGGAAGCAAATCATCCGCGGCCGGATTCCAGACCTTGTAATCTGCGCCATCCAAAATGGCGCTTGGACGATGCGCATTTTCGCGTAATACCCCATCGAGCCCACAACCGCCGGATGGTGTCAGGATTTCGCGGCGATAATGTTCGCTTACGGTCGTGATCCGATCGGCATACAGAATTCCGCCTTTGAGAAAATTCATGCGTCCGAAGAACTCGACCCCGTGCAGGGTGAAAAACCGCTCCGGCAGATTTGTCAGGCCGAAATCGAGTCCCCAAAAACTGCCTTGGTCAGCGACATGATGAATGGTCAACACAGTCTTGAATGGCAGCCCTTGCGCCTGCACGAACACCGGCACCAACGCCGCAGCCCAGTCGTGTACGTGCAAGACCTGTAGTTGCGGCGTTAATCGACGAGACAGCTCCAGCGCCGCCTTGCAAAAAAAGATAAATCGCGAGGCGTTGTCTTCATACGGCTTGCCTCGTTCGCCGTAAATTCCGTCGCGATCGAAAAATTCGTCGCAGCGAACCAGATACAACTGCACCCCGCGGGCGCTTCGCCCCTCGAGATACCGGGCGCCGTAAACTTTTTCGCCGACCTGCACATCGACAGCGATCCCCGTATCCTTCTTCTTGAACCCTAGATTATCTCGAATTTCGCGGTAGAACGGAAGGACTACACAAACCTCGTGTCCTCGGGAACGCAGTGCGGCAGGCAGGCCATCCATAACATCAATGACCGCTCCCGTCCGTTGGAGCGGCGGCCCTTCTGCGCTAACCATGAGAATTCTCATTCGTCGATCGGTGTTCATCAATGGTTCTTGCCTAACAAATACTCGTGTTTGACCCACTCGAGCGCCTCCTCCCGAGTGCGCAAACTTCCCTCGAGCTGTCGTGTCTCGACCGCTTCCAGGATCTCGCTGAACTTGGGACCCGGCTTGAGACCAAAGCCGATCAAGTCGTCGCCCCGCACGAGAGGCGGCGGAATGATCGGTTCGTTAGCGAACTCTTCGCGTTTCCGCAGGAGGAACTCATAGTTGTCGAGCATTCGATGGCTGCCCTGGCAATCGATCCGGTGTAGCTCGAGTTCATCGTCAAAAGTCGGCCGGGCCATGAAACGCTTTAACCTTGCAACTCGCATCTTTGGCGCGTCCTTGAAGACCATGTGCTGACGCACCATTTCGACGGTCGCCTCGATTTCCGCGCCAGAAAATCGCAAACGCCGCATGATTTCCTCCGTCATCTCCGCCCCCAAGCGATCGTGCCCGCTAAAGCGAATTCGACCGGTTTCATCCACAGTTGCTGTACGCGGTTTGGCCACATCGTGGAATAACACCGCGAAAACGAGGGGCACAGAAACTTTCTCTGGCAGAAAGTCGAGCATTAATCGTGTGTGCTTGAAGACGTCACCTTCGGGGTGAAACTGCTTGGGTTGTTCACACCCCTTCATTGCCTCAATCTCAGGGAAAATCGTACGCATTAGTCCGCTCGCATCGAGCAGATCCCAGCCCCGACCGCGGTTCGGAGACAGAAAAATCCGCACGAGTTCATCACGAATTCGTTCCGCGCTGATCTGATGGATCGAGGGAGCATTGACAACCAGCGCATTCCAGGTCTTCTCATCGATCTCGTAGTCGAGGACGGTCGCAAACCGCACGGCCCGCAGCATTCGCAACCGATCTTCCGCGAAACGCTGCGTCGGGTCGCCAATGGCGCGCACCAGTTTCTCAGCGATATCGGCGCGGCCACCGACGAAATCGATCACTTTCTCGGCAACCGGATCGTAAAACATTCCATTGATCGTGAAATCCCGGCGCCGGGCATCCTCTTCAGGCGATGAAAACCGAACTGCGGTTGGATGTCGTCCGTCGATGTAAGCCTCGTCCGAGCGAAATGTCGCCACCTCAAATTGGAAATCGTTTTCCAGTACGATGATCACGCCGAAATGCGCGCCCACGGCATAGGTTCGTGGAAAAAGTTTCTGCACCATTTCCGGCCGCGCGTCGGTCGCGATGTCGTAGTCCTTTGGCGGCAAACCGCGGACCATGTCGCGCACGCAACCACCGGCGAAGTACGCGATGTGCCCCTCCTCGCGCAAGCGCGCAGCGACTTTGCGCGCCGCTTCTTCCATCGGAGAAGGTTTCATCCCGCCACTGTAGCCGCTTGGTGACGTGAAGCGCAACGCATCACCAAATCCCGCGTCCTACCCAGCGCTCTTTTGCTTCCGGAACGAATGAATAACAAACAACATCACCGCAACCGAGATACAGGAGTCGGCGACATTAAATGCCGGCCAGGGATGTGCATATGGAACGTGCAAATCGAAAAGGAGAAAATCGATCACGTGCCCGTAAAGCAGCCGATCGGTCAGATTTCCTAGAATTCCGGCAAGAAGAAGCGCCAGCGAAAGATCACGCCAACGATCAGGTGTTCGCGCTCGTAAAAGGAGGCCCAGGACAACCACAAGTGCGACAGAAGAAATGGCGATGAAAAACGTGTTGTTGCCTCTGAAAGATCCAAATGCTGCGCCCGTATTGGTCACGTTAACCAGGCTGAAAAAATCGGCGATCAGAATACGCGGTTCATCGGGGCTCACGAATCGCAAGACCAATTGCTTGGTAAGTTGGTCGATTGCGTAGAGTGGGAGTGAAAGAAAGAGGATGAATTTCACGTGGACGATTTGTCATTCCGAGCGCAGCGAAGCGAAGTCGAGGAATCCCGTGGCAATATCGAGGGTTCCTTCACGTGATGTCTCGACGTCGCTCGACATGGCCTCTAACGAGCCCTGACCACGCTTTCGCAGCGGTCACACAAATCGGGGTGCTCCCTGCTTATGCCAACCGCCGGTCGGTAACGCCAGCAACGCGCGCATTTCTTGTATGTGGTTTTGGAGACGGAAGCGTTGGCTTCGTCCGCCTGGCGAACAGTCAAATCGCTCAAGATAAAAAATTCCTCCAGCTCTTCCTTACTGATTTTTGTCGTGACATCGGAGTTTGAATTTAAAACAACCGCCGCCTCGAGAGCATTTCCAATCAGCTTCTCTTGACGCGCTCGTTCGATCGCCTGGCCGATTACGCCGCGCAATTTCAAAAGCTCGGCAACCTGATTGCTTGCTTCATGTTGATGATCTCGCGGATGCGGAAATTCCTCCAGATGAACCGAACCGCCCAGGGCGGAATGTCGCCATGATTCCTCTGCGGTAAAAGCGAGCACCGGCGCAAGCAATCGGCACAAGGCGTTGAAGATTTCATGCATGACGGTTTGTGTGGCTCGACGCCGGGCCGAATCTGCCGAGTCGCAATACATGCGGTCCTTGGTGATGTCGATATAGAGGCTGCTGAGATCGACGGCGCAAAACTGGTTCAGCGTATGATAAACTTTGTGGAACTCGAACGCTTCGTAAGCCGATCGACAATCAGCGATCACATCGTTCAAGCGCTCCAAAATCCAGCGATCGACCAGCGTCGTTGCCGCCTCTGTTGGTTTCACGCTGCCGCGGTCAGAGAAATCATAAAGGTTTCCCAGCAGAATACGCAGCGTGTTCCGGATCCGGCGATAAGTGTCCCCAAGGCGTGTAAAAATTTCCTCCGAAAATGGAACGTCAGCTGTGTAATCGATGCTGCTCGCCCACAAACGAACGAGATCTGCCCCGTGTTCGTTGACAAAATGCCCGGCATCCACCGGCTTCTCGTAAGCGCTGGATTTGGAAATTTTCTTTCCGTCGAGGTCGACAACGAATCCGTGTGTGACACACGTTTTGTACGGCGCGCGATTATTCAGCGCGATGCTCGTCATCAGTGACGATTGAAACCAACCGCGATGCTGGTCGGTTGCTTCGAGATACATATCGGCGGGGTCGTGCAGCTCCGGATGCAACGCGCAGACCGCCTTATGCGAAACGCCGCTGTCGATCCAGACATCGATGGTGTCGTTGCGTTTCGTTGTTGCGGCTGGAAGGCCAAGTTTTTTGGCAAGATCAGCGTCGCTCAACTCAAACCAAATGTTTGAGCCGTGCTCCGCGACCAGATCGGCGAGCTTTCGGATAATCTTTGCGTCGAGAATTGCTTTTCCATCCTTGGAATAGAAAACAGGCAGCGGCACGCCCCAGCTTCGTTGGCGCGAAATCACCCAATCCGGACGAGATTCAACCGTGCCTGCGATGCGATTCTCGCCCCATGCCGGAATCCATCTCACTTCATTGTGAATGGCATTGAGCGCTTTCCCGCGCAGCTCATCGATCCGAATGAAGAACTGCTCAACATTGCGGAAGATGATCGGCGTTTTTGAGCGCCAACAGTACGGATAGGAGTGATGAAAATTCTGTTGCCCAAGCAACATCTTCCGCTCACGCAACAAATCGACAATGTCCGTATTAGCATCGAAAACATATTTCCCCGTGAGATGCAGCAAGCCGGCTTCTTCGGTAAAACGGCCGTGATCATCTACCGGAGAGAGAATTTCCAAGCCGTTCGCCCGGCCTAACCAATAGTCATCTTCGCCGTGACCCGGCGCGATGTGCACCAGGCCGGTGCCTGAATCCATGGTCACGAAATCAGCGGCGAGTATGACCGATTTTCGATCGAGAAATGGGTGTTGCGCCTGAAGTCCCACCAGTTGCTTGCCAACAAGAAAAGTCGGCGCGTCAGAAGCGGCAAAGCCAGTTTGTTCGATGAATTGATCGCGGAGCTTGCGAGCGACAATCACCCGCTCAGTCTCGTTGGCGAGGATTTCGTATTCGGCGTTCGCATCCACAGCGATCGCCAGGTTTGCGGGTAACGTCCACGGTGTTGTTGTCCAGATCGCGATGCTTACTGGTTTATCAGTTGGTAAACCGATTTTGGCCACCTCATCCGGAGAAAGCGGAAATCGCACATAAACAGTGGTGTCATCGCGCTCCTGGTATTCCACCTCGGCTTCGGCTAGCGCGGTTTGCGCGCCTGTACTCCAAAAAACCGGCTTCTTTGATTGATAAACGAGACCTTCCTCAACGAATACAGCGAAGGCGCGCAAGATTTCTGCCTCATATTTGGGATCCATCGTCAGATACGGATGTTCCCAATCGCCAAAGACGCCCAGCCGTTTGAATTGCTCGCGTTGGATGTTGACAAACTTCCACGCAAACGCTTCCGACTTTTTACGAACCTCTAGCGGCGAAAGGCCGCGGGATTCCTTCACCACTTTGTATTCGATCGGCAGGCCATGACAATCCCAGCCGGGGACGTACGGGGCGCGTTTGCCGAGCATGGTCTGCGATTTCACCACGAAATCCTTAAGAATCTTGTTGAGCGCAGTGCCCATGTGGACGTCCCCGTTGGCGAACGGCGGCCCATCGTGGAGCACAAATAATTCACGGCCCTCCCTCGATTTCTGGATCTGCTGGTAGAGTCGCGTCTCTTCCCATGCCCGGAGCATTTCCGGCTCGCGCGCAGCAAGGTTCGCCTTCATCGGAAATTCCGTGCGTGGCAAATTAAGAGTATTTTTGTAGTTCTGACTCATGAGAAGCGGAGGAGGCTACGTAACATCCACAACTCCACAAATCAACGAAGCTGCCGCCCGCCTAGTTGTTCGCGACATCGAGAGGTATACGAAAATTTGACGAGTCAACTCTGGGCCAGAAACTTCTCGCGCCTGACTCAAGAAACCTAAGTAAAAGGAGCGCTCCTAAAATCAAAAGACCTTCCAAATTTTCAGAAATTTCTTAATGAATCAAAAAAGCACAACTCGCAATGAATAAACAAAACTTCCCTACCACTATAACGCGTCTCCGTTGGGGCGCGTTTTTCCTCGTTCTGCTGTTTCTCGTTATCCAAGTGATGCCCCGCGCATTGGGACAGCGAAGTGACCAACATATCAGCAAGAGAACCTCGAATGTTCGAACGCCATCGGAGCTGGACGGCGGGACCTGGACATTCACGGGCAGCCTGAACACCGGACGTTATTTTCATACGGCGACGTTGCTGCCCAATGAGATGGTGCTGGTTGCAGGGGGATTTGGCACTGGCGGCGCTTCTGCGAGCGCGGAACTATACGATCCGGCGAGCGAGAGTTGGACGGCCACAGGCAGCCTCAACACCGCACGTTATCTGCACACGGCGACCTTGCTCCCCAATGGGATGGTGCTGGTTGCAGGGGGACGTGGTAGCAGTATCCGTCCTTCCGCGAGCGCGGAACTGTACGACCCGGCGAGCGGGACATGGACGGCCACAGGCAACCTCAACACCGCGCGCACTAATCACACGGCGACCTTGCTGCCCAACGGGATAGTGCTGGTTGCAGGGGGATTTGATGACAACGGCAATATTTCCGCGAGCGCGGAACTGTACGACCCGGCGAGCGGGACATGGACGACCACGGGCAGCCTCAATACCGCGCGCCAAGATCACACGGCGACCTTGCTGCCCAACGGGATAGTGCTGGTTGCAGCGGGACATGATAGTAACGGCAGTATTTCCGAGATGGCGGAACTGTACGACCCGGCGAGCGGGACATGGACGACCACAGGCAGTCTCAACACCGCACGCGATCAGCACCCGGCCACCTTGCTGCCCAACGGGATGGTGCTGGTCGCAGGGGGACTTGATAGCAATTTTGATGCTTCCGCGAGCGCGGAACTGTACGACCCGGCGAGCGGGACCTGGACCGCCACGGGCAGCCTCAACACCGGCCGTTATCTGCACCCGGCGACCTTGCTGCCCAACGGGATAGTGCTGGTTGCAGCGGGATTTAGCACTGGCGGCGCTTCCGCGAGCGCGGAACTGTACGACCCGGCGAGCGGGACCTGGACGACCACGGGCAGCCTCAACACTGCGCGTTATGAGCACACGGCGACCTTGCTCTCCAACGGGATGGTGCTGGTTGCAGGGGGATTTGATAGCGACGGCAATTTTTCCGCGAGCGCGGAACTGTACAGCACTCTAACGCCCACGCCCACGCCCACGCCAACACCAAGTCCTACTCCCACATCAACGCCAACAGTTACACCAACGCCTAGCGCGACGCCTCGACCTACTCCAACCCCAAGGCCGCGTCCGAGTCCACGACCCCGCCCGTGACATCGCCACTGGACAAATCAATGTGCGCAATGGATTGGCCACCTGGGCTGCGAAAGAAGGTCGGATACTTTTCCTGACTTCATTTTCTCCAGCGGTGCAACGAGTTACTATGTCAATACCGAACGCAGCTACGAACCTGGAAACAGTTCCTGGGCTGTTCAGCTGTTCTTTGGCCGCATTTTCACTCAAACATGACGAGGCAGGAAAAATCGAAGGATACCTTGGGTATTTTCGTTCTGGCAGACACTCACAATCGTTTACCGGAAAAAGTGCTGGAACTAGCCAAAGACGCTGATGAAATCTGGCACCTGGGCGACGTTTGTGCAGAGACGGTTCTCGATGAGCTTCGCGCGATTGGGCCTCCAGTCACTGTCGTGCGAGGAAACTGCGACAGCAACTTCGAATGGCCATTAGTTGTCGATCTTGTGCGAGGCGGATTGAAGTTTCGCCTGCAACACATACAGCCTGACCAACTGCCGGATGATGTTGATGTTGTTTTGCATGGGCACACGCACGTCCCGCGACATGAAAAACGCGGGAATGTTTTATTTTTGAATCCCGGATGCGTGACTCGACCAAACCGCGGTTCGCCGCCGAGTGTCGCATGGCTTGAAATTACCGATAGGAAATTTACTTGGAGACTGGTCCCGCTCCGTTGACCAATATCACTCAAGAGCCAACCGTAGGCCTGCTACTTGCTGATTGACTCCGGAGCTTAAGATGATTGCTTCGCGCGCGGCTTGCACAGGCACGCGCGAAAGCGAAAGCCGCAACGAAGTGTTCGGATCCGCGTGAAGTACCGGCGGCAGTTCGCCATTACGCAAAGCTTGGGCTCCCAGGATCACTTGCCACAACCCCGACGCGCCTACGCTTTCGCCTAACGCTGGTTTTGCCGTGTAAGTCATTGTATTCGGAATCACCCGACCCAATGCTCCATGCTCTGCCCGGTCGATAAATGTGCCGTTGGCACTTGAGATGACAAAGTCGGCTTCGGTTTCACTGAGGTCGCGCAGCATTCGCACTAAAATCGTCTCTGCTTCGGTTCTTTTTCCGTAACAGCCACCCGGATGAATGCGTTCGATCGTAATCGGCCTGTCCGCTGCCTCAGCTGTGGGACGTGACAGGCGTGTGAGCACGATTGCCCCTGCTCCTTCGCCCAAAATCATTCCTCGTCTTTGCTTACTGAATGGTTCAATCGGAGGCGCCAAACGAAGTAAACGCCAGCGCCGATAAGCATCGCACAGCATCCAATCGATTTCCTCCGTGCCAACGACCAGGCAATAATCAAGCGACTCGTGCGTCATTACGTCGTCCGCCATTTTTATCGCCAGAAGGCCAACTGCGCCGTCGCCAACGACAGTATACGTAGTACCAGTGACGCCCAGAATTGCGGCGAGATGGCTCGCCGGCGTATTAAAAACCGTTTCCGGAAACAAGAGCGGACTGGCCGCCTGCGCACCGGTCTCGACCACATCGCGATAGAAACGCTTGGTATAAATCACGCCTCCGTTCGAGATTGCGAAGATTAACGCAATTCGTCCGGCATTTTGTGAATCCACCTTTACCCCGGCAGCTTGCAACGCCTCCAAACCTGCTGCGGCCGCAAATCGCGAAATAAGACTGGCCCGACGAAGCCGCGGATGCGCCAAACCAGTCAGCGCCGATTCGGGTACGCGAAACGCGCTGTAGGTCCGATCGCTAAACTGCTCCGAAATCGGCGTCGCGGAAGCCTCTTCCCCACGAAGCAGCCGCTCCCATACGGCATCGACGCCGTTTCCAAGGGGGGTTACCCAACCCATTCCGGCAATCGCTAAACTCATGCTTCAACGCTGCGCATCAGAATCGAAGCATTCGTGCCGCCAAAGCCAAAAGAATTCGAAAGCGCCGTACGCACCACAGCTGGTCGCGATTCATTCGCTACAACATTTAGCTCAAGACCGTCACCCAGCGTGCCAAAATTGATGTTGGGAGGAAGAAATTGATGCCCTAGCGCCAGCAAACAGAAGACGGCTTCGACTGCGCCCGCGGCGCCGAGCGAATGGCCCATCATGCTCTTGGTCGAACTCACCGGCACGCCGCTAAACAACTGACCGATCGCCTTTCCTTCGGCCGCGTCATTAAATATCGTCGCCGTACCGTGTGCGTTGATGTAATCGACTTCTCCAGGAGAGATATGCGCGCTCTGGAGCGCTCGCTCCATGGCCTGTCGCGGTCCGACTCCGGAAGGATCCGGCTGCGTAATGTGAAAATTATCTGTGGAAATCCCATAGCCCACAATTTCTGCGAGCATCGGCGCGCCACGCTTTCGAGCGAGCTCGAGATTTTCCAGCACGAGAACGGCGGCGCCTTCTCCCAGCACCATACCGGCGCGATCTCGATCAAATGGACGACATTTTTCCGGCGTCGAGGCCTGCAACGAATCAAAGCCCGTGAACACCAGTTCCGAAATCGCGTCGTAGCCTCCCGTCAATACGCGCTGGTAGCGACCTGACCGCACACATTCGAACGCATGACCAATTGCATTTGTGCCCGATGCGCAGGCGTTCGCAATCACCTGACACGGCACAGAAAACCCGAGAACCTCCCACTGCGCATCGATCACCGGTTTTTGGGCCGGGTAATTAGCGATCCACGTCGGCGCGTGACGTAGATTCCCTGATTGACGCAGCGATCGGTAATAGTGTTCGCCATAAGACATGCCGCCGCTCGTCGTTCCGATTACCGTTAACTCAGGCTCGAACTCAGGCATTTGAATCATGGCTTCTCTTAGCGCGTGAATCACCATATGCGACGCTCGATGCAAGCGTTTGGCCTGGAGTTTTTTATGCAGACCAGCGAGAAGTCGCTCATCGGATACTTGACCGGCGGTCTTACAGCGACATTCGGCTACCGAAAACCGTGTTACAGCGGTGACACAATCTTTTGCGGAACGGAGCGAATCGAGCGTTTCCCCAAGTCCAAACCCCAACGGACTCACCACTCCTGCGGCTATGACTGCGACCCGCGCAGGCGTTTTTTCTACCGTCGGACTACCTAATTGGACCATGTCGGAGGCAAAATTGTTACGCTATTTTCTATTGCATTCCTTCGGGAAGCATTTTACACATGTGCCGAACCGGAAACGGAAGCCTGGAAGTTGGTGGATTGTCAGTTGAGTTTATTCAGTGGCGATTTGAAATCCGATAAGCGGGAACAGTGACCTGGCAGCCTTTCCAAGA
>Ga0081455_10001493_pt1 | contig 28933 bp, 24 predicted proteins | sample TabmetS3T2R1_FD_70207 | JGI IMG/M metagenome (GOLD analysis project Ga0081455, IMG submission 70207) | Tabebuia heterophylla rhizosphere microbial communities from the University of Puerto Rico - S3T2R1 | ecosystem: Host-associated > Plants > Roots > Rhizosphere ... | reverse complement strand
TGAGGCGCGCGCTCAACGTCGTCGTTGCGCCAACGCAGGCGATCTCGGAGCGGACGCCGGCGAGGGCCGCGGCGTGCGCCGGCGCTAGAGTTGAGGTTTTTGTGACGTGCGGCGCGCAAAAAGCGTTCCGCGGCGCCTCAAACCGTCAGCCTCAATTCAGTAGTTTGGCAGGGCTTGGGCGTGGTCGCCACGCGGCACGAGCTGGGAAGCTTGAATGGCCTGCAGACGATTGGACGCCTTCATCTTGCGGAAGACGCGCGTCATGTAATGCTTGATGGTTGAGACCTTTAGGCCCAGTTGTTCCGCGATTTCGTGGTTGGTCAGCCCCTTCGACGCATGTTCGAGCATTTGCTGCTCTCGGTAGCTTAAAGTTGCGCGCCGCGACGGTTTTGGCACCAGCGGACCACCCTGCGCGTCCGTGAGGAGGCGAGACGCCAGTTCAGGGGTGATGAAGGGTTTGCCGGCATGGATGGTTTCGATCGCCTGCAAAAGCTCGCTACCGCTTGCGGCCTTGAGAATATAGCCGGCGGCACCCTTCGCCAGGGCCTTGGACACACTCAAGGGGTCATCGCGGCCCGTCAGAACGGCAATTTTGCACTGGGACCGACAGCTGGTGATGGCCTGTCCTGGGTCGAAGCGTTCAAGCGAACCCATGTTGAGGAGCAAGACGTGTGGGTCCTCCTCGCGAATGGCCTCTTGCGCGTCTGCCACGGAGTCCCCCTCGGCAACAACACAAAAATTGGGGTTGCGGATTAGCGCTTGGACGACGCCCGTGCGAAAGATCGGACAGGTATCGATCACGGCGACCCTTATCGAACTGTGCATGTGTCACCCCACATCGACCGGATCTTCGCTCAGCGGTGCCTGGTCAAGCGCGGCAGCCGGCGCCTTGCTCGCACGGTGCTGAGGGCTTGGGCTCCCGCGAACCGTGCGGGCTGAGCGCTGGCTGTGCCTTATCAACAACGAAAGATTACTCTCGCGACCTGGACCTTGATTTAAGTCAACGCGCCCATGGACATCTCGCCACAGGTCGAGTGCCCGACAGCCGTTGCGTGGCGTCGCGCGCGATGTGGAGGCCTCGGCGGACCTAAAGAGGAGCCGCGCCGCCGGTTTGGCCCTTTTGATGCAAATCAAAGCGACGGGCCCGCGCGACGTGGTTCCTGCGCTCCGACGGGATGTAAGGCAAGCGCGAAGGACGCGACTATGATGGACGGTTACCCGGATGGTTCCGAGCCTCGCGGCGATTCCAGGTGGTCGCCGGAGTTCGTGTGGTCCACGCTCCTCGTGATCATCATCGGTGCCGGCGTGCTGCTCTGGGCCTATTTGGGCCCGCGCACCCTCTCGCCGGCCTACCGCGCGACGGACACGCCAGCCGTTCTGACCCCCACTGTATCAGGGCGCTGACGGCTGCGCGGGGCCGCCCAGGCGATCCCGACACGCGCCTTGGGCCTTTGCCCCCGGCGATGCGACCGCGGTCGCCGCATGGTTTGCCATTGGCCTCGCTAGCCCTGGCGGGCAGGAGCGGTGAGCTCTCGGCCAGTGCCGTGAGAGCCTCGCCGGCATCGCGGCCACGGGTTCACTTGCGTTGTTCGAGGAGGCGCGGGGTTGCCCGCCCGCCGCCTCACCCCACAACGCCTGACGCGGCAGCGCGGCTGAGCCGGTCCGATCGGGTGGTCGTGCTGCTTTGATCAGGATCAAACCGGGGATTGGACGATGCGAGGATAGTAGCGCGATCTCGGGGAAACCCGCGGCCCAGCTGGATACGTGCGTGATCAACCAGCCAACATCGCGCTTTGCCGTTGCTGCCTTCGATTCGTGGTCGGGCGTGCACACAACGCTGCACGATTTAAGTACGGGCGGCTCCAGGATCAATGACCTCAATTGCTTGGGGCTACACCGGGTGCTCGCGGCCGCCGGCGCGTTCGGCGCCAAGGACCCATCGCTGCGCCTATGCGCGCTGCCATTCCAACACAGTCCCGAGCTGATCAGCTGTACCTTGGGTCCGGTCGCCGAGCGCCTGGCGTGGCGGCTTGCACTTGGTGCGCCCACGCTGCAAATCGCGCTTGGTCATTGGCTGATCCCCCGCCATGCGGCACAGCTGCAAAGCGCGGTTAACGACGGCAGCATCATTCTTTGGGTCCAGTTGTTTGACAACGAGGACGAGCGTCGCGCTTATCAGAGCCTGCTGGCCAGGAGCTCCAATTCCGTGGGCGTCCATGACTTGATTGGCAACGAGGCGCGGCGGCAGGTCGGCTTGCCCAAGATCTGATGGGCACCCTGATACAATCCGTTACGATTTGTTTCGCAACCCGCGAATGCCGGTGACGGAAGGATGGTGAGCTCCTCGGCATCAAGATCCGACAGGGAGCCGACCGATGTCGATGCCGCTCACGCAAGCCCTGGCTGGCCAGGCCATTTCCCCGCACTGCGTTGTGCCATTGCGCCTCACATCGGCCTTTGAGCAAAAGCTCGCCCAAGGCCTGCTGCGTCGGGTTGAGACTAAGGAGTTGCTGTTCGCCGAAGGCGACGCGGCCACGCATGTCTACCGCATCGAGACGGGTGCCATTGCGCTCAACAAAGTGCTGGCTGATGGTCGTCGTCAAGTGATTGGCTTTGCCTATCCCGGCGACCTGATCGGACTGGGTGTCGAGGGCGAGCACGTGATGAATGCGCAAGCGGTGAAGCCGACGCGCGTGCGCTGCCTTTCTCTCGGAACACTGCGTCAAGCCATAGCCGAGGATCCAACGCTCGGGATCAAGCTTTATGAGGCCGTGGCGCGCGAGCTTGCTGCCACGCGAGATTTGATGTTGACCACCGGGCAGCGCAGCGCCGTGGAACGCGTGGCGAGCTTCTTGTTGGCCCTTGCGCGCCGCAATCAGCGGCATGGTCAGGATCCAACCAGCTTCGAGCTGCCGATGACGAGGACCGATATTGGTGACTTCCTCGGCCTTACCATCGAGACGGTGAGCCGCACCTTCAGCAAGCTGAAACAGCTCGGTGTCATCGAATTGCCCTGCAGCAATCACGTGCGGCTACGCGACCTCGAGGCATTGAAGCGCAAGGCCGACGGCGAGGTCTTGGAGTGCGCGCGATCGTCGGCGGCGGAGCCGGACCAGCGGCGGGGTGCCGCGCAGGCTTCGACCGGGCACGCTTTGGCCAGGGGTGGCGAGCGCGCCATGCCTCGACTCAGCCTCGTCGCCGCCTGAGGAGAGCGCCGCGGGGAACGCGGCGCGCCATTGACCTAGATCAACGCCCCCGCACATCCCCCGCGCCATAGCTTAGCCGACTGGGCGCGGCGCAGAGGTATTTGGATGCACGCCAGGAGTGTAGAGGAACGGGCGGCCCTGGCCGATTGTCTCGCGTTCTTGGGCTGCCTTGTTTGCGCCGGGCTCGGGGCAACACTTTTGTTTGCGGCAAATAGCGGCGGCATGGCCTTCCATGGTCTGCTGCTGCTGGTCGCATCTCTGGCTGCGCTAGCCGCCGTCGTGGAATTCTCCTTCGATTCGGTGCGGCAGCTTCCCAAAGGCTACATGGATGGCCCCATTAAGGTGGGGGCGATCGCCGCGCTGATTTGGGGTATCGCAGGCTTCGTGGTGGGGGATCTCATCGCCTGGCAACTTGCCATTCCGGCATTGAACTTTGACCTGCCCTGGACCAGCTTTGGCCGCCTGCGTCCGCTACATACCTCGGTGGTGATTTTTGCCTTCGGCGGCAACGTTCTCATTGCCACTTCCCTCTATGTGGTGCAGCGAACCTGCCGCGCCCGCTTGCCCGGGCGCTGGGCACCGTGGTTTGTCATCTGGGGCTACCAGCTTTTCCTCCTCGTCGCCGGCACGGGCTATCTGCTCGGGATTACGCAGAGCAAGGAATATGCCGAGCCTGAATGGTACGCCGACCTTTGGCTCACCGTCGTCTGGGTCGTGTATTTGGCGATCTTTCTCGGCACGCTGGCAAGGCGAAAGGAACCGCACATCTACGTCGCCAATTGGTTCTATCTGGCGTTCATCGTCACCATTGCGATGCTGCACCTCGTCAACAACGCAGCCATCCCCGTCAGCCTGACCGGCACCAAGAGTTACATCGTCTATTCGGGCGTACAGGATGCAATGACGCAATGGTGGTACGGGCACAATGCCGTCGGATTTTTTCTGACCGCCGGCTTCCTCGGCATCATGTACTATTTCATTCCGAAGCGTGTGGAGCGCCCGATTTATTCCTATCGCTTGTCTATCGTGCACTTTTGGTCGCTCATTTTCCTCTATATCTGGGCCGGCCCGCACCATCTGCATTACACCGCCTTGCCCGACTGGGCGCAGACGCTGGGCATGACCTTTTCGATCATGCTGTGGATGCCGTCCTGGGGCGGCATGATCAACGGGCTGATGACGCTCTCGGGGGCTTGGGACAAGCTGCGCACCGATCCGGTCGTGCGCTTCCTGGTCGTATCGGTGGCCTTCTACGGCATGTCGACGTTCGAGGGACCGGTGATGAGCATCAAGGCCGTCAACTCGCTGTCGCACTACACGGACTGGACGATCGGCCACGTGCACTCGGGGGCCTTGGGTTGGGTGGCGATGGTTTCCTTTGGCGCGCTCTATTGCCTGTTACCCTGGCTTTGGCAGCGACGCGCCTTGTACTCGATGCGTCTCGTCGAGTGGCACTTCTGGACCGCAACCATCGGCATCCTGCTCTACATCACGGCCATGTGGGTGTCGGGCATCACACAGGGCCTGATGTGGCGGGCCTACGACCGCCTGGGCTTTCTGCAGTACTCCTTCATCGAAACCGTCGAGGCGATGCACCCCTATTACGTCATCCGCGCGCTGGGGGGCCTCTTGTTCATCGTTGGCGCCCTGCTCATGGCCTACAACGTCTGGCGCACCGTCCGCAGCGAGGAGCCCGTCGACGCCACCGCCGAGCCCAAAGTCAGGGCCTCAGCGCCAGTGCCGATCGGCGCCGTGGCCTAGGGGGCAGCATGCAGCACGAGGTTTTCGAGAAGAACTCGCTGATCCTGTTGATTGGCATCTTGATCGTCGTCTCCATCGGCGGCCTGGTCCAGATTGCGCCGCTGTTCTGGGTCGACAGCACGATCGAGAAGGTGAAGGGCATGCGCCCGTACACCCCGCTGGAACAGGCCGGGCGCGACATTTACGTGCGGGAGGGTTGCTACGGCTGTCACAGCCAGATGATTCGCACCCTGCGCGATGAAGTGGAGCGCTACGGTCATTACAGCTTGGCGGCCGAAAGCATGTACGACCACCCCTTCCAATGGGGGTCCAAGCGCACCGGTCCGGATCTTGCGCGCGTCGGCGGCAAGTACTCGGACCAGTGGCATGCCGAGCACCTCATCAATCCGCGTGCGGTCGTGCCCGAAAGCATCATGCCTGGTTATCCCTGGCTCGCCGAAACCAAACTCGACGGGCGCGACATGGCGGCCAAACTCAGAACCTTGCAACGCGTTGGCGTACCTTACAGCGAGGACATGCTGAAGAACGCCGAACAGGATTTGATCGCCCAGGTCTCGCCCGATAGTCGCAACGCCGCCGCGCTGATGCGGCGCTACCCGAAAGCCAAGGTGGCCAAGTTCGACAACAGGCCCGGTCAAGAGCCGAGCGAGCTCGACGCCATGATCGCCTACCTGCAAATGCTGGGCACGCTCGTGGACTTTGCCACCTTCGACGCCTCCGGCCCCAACCTGCGCTAAGGCTTGGTTCCATGACCTACGATAGCGTTGCCAGCGTATGCCAGGTCATCTCGTTGTTGCTGTTCATGGGGCTGTTTCTGGCCGTGTTGGTGTATGCGCTGAAGCCGTCCAACGGGCCCCGTTTCGAACGGGCGCGGCGCGCCGCCCTCAAGCTCGACCATGCACGGCCCGAGGATATTGCCTCATGAGCACAAGCCGACGCGAGATCGACGCGGTCACCGGCGTGGAAACGACCGGTCATGAATGGGATGGCATCAAAGAGCTCAACAAGCCCCTGCCCAGATGGTGGCTCATTACGTTCTATGCCACCATTCTCTGGGCCATCGGCTATTGGATCGTTTATCCGGCCTGGCCAACCAGCACCGCCTATACCAAAGGCATTTTCAACTATAGCCAACGCGAGGTCCTCGCCCGGGAGCTGGCCGCCGCGCAGTCGGCGCAAACGCCCTATCGCGACAAGCTGAATGCGATGCCGCTGACGGGCATCCGGCGGGATCCCGACCTCTATCGCTTTGCCATGGCGGCCGGCGGCGTCGCCTTTCAAAACAATTGCGCCCCCTGCCATGGGCGCGGCGCCCAAGGCTTTCTCGGCTACCCAAACCTGAACGACGACGATTGGTTGTGGGGCGGAAGCATCGAAGACATTCACAAAACCATCAGCTTTGGCATCCGCAACGACAGCACGGAGGCGCGAACCTCGCAGATGCCGCGCTTCGGCCTCGATAAGCTGCTTTCGGAGGCTGAGATCAGCGACGTGACCGACTATGTCCTCTCGCTATCGGGTAAGGCGAAGGACCAGGGCGCGATCGCCAGGGGGCAGAAAATGTTCGCCGATCAGTGCGCCTCCTGCCATGGCGCCGACGGCAAGGGCAAAACCGAGCAGGGTGCCCCGGATCTGACGGATCCCATTTGGCTCTATGGCGAAAGCCGGCAGGCCGTGGCGGAGAGCGTGCGCACGGGGCGCGGAGCGATGATGCCCGCCTGGGCAGGCCGGCTCGACCCAGCAACTCTCAAGGCGCTGGCGATCTATGTGCATAGCCTGGGCGGGGGCAAATAGGCGCCAATGGCGCCAGATCAACGCCGATCTCATGGCGCCTTTCGAGGTGGCGCCGTCGAGACGGAAAAGCGTGGGTTCCCGGCAGGCGGACCGGTGCAGCATATGCAGGAAGACCTCCGGCTTCGATCAGCGCAGGAAGCGGCCACCGGTGTTGAGCGGCATAACGTTCACCCCGTCAACAAGGCCGAGCAGCGCCAGCTCTATGCCGGCCGCCAGAAGGTTTATGCCAAACTGGCGCACGGGCGCTTTCGCACGCTGAAGTGGCTGGTGATGGCGGTGACGCTCGGCATTTACTATGGGCTGCCGTGGCTGCGTTGGCCGCGCGGACCAGACCTGCCGGATCAGGCGGTCTTGCTCGATATTGCGCACAATCGCTTCTTCTTCTTCTTTCTCGAGATCTGGCCGCAAGAATTCTACTTCGTGACGGGGCTGCTCGTGCTTGCGGCCCTCATCCTGTTCCTCGTGACCTCCGTGGCTGGCCGCGCCTGGTGCGGTTACGCCTGCCCACAAACGGTCTGGACCGATTTGATGATCTTGGTCGAGCGTTTTTGGCAAGGTGATCGCAATGCCCGCATTCGCCTCGACCGCGAAAGTTGGGGCGCCTCAAAGATCATCCGCAAAACCATGACGCACGTCACATGGCTCGCCATTGGCGCGCTCACCGGCGGCGCAATGGTGTTCTACTTTCGCGATGCACCAACGCTTGCCCGGGAACTCCTAACCGGCTCCGCCCCGGCCATTGCCTATTTATTCTTAGGCGTATTCACCGCCACCACATACGTGCTTGGCGGCATCGCCCGCGAGCAGGTCTGCATTTACATGTGCCCCTGGCCGCGCATTCAAGGCGCAATGGTCGATCAGGAAACGCTGCTCATCACCTATCGCGCGTCCCGCGGCGAACCCCGCGGCCCGCACAAAAAAGGGCAAGCCTGGGATAACCGTGGGGATTGCATCGACTGCAAGGCCTGCGTGGCCGTGTGCCCCATGGGCATCGACATTCGCGACGGGGCACAGCTGGAGTGCATTCAGTGTGCGCTTTGCATCGACGCGTGCAACGACATCATGCACAAGATCGACCGACCACTCCACCTTATCGCCTACGACAGCGCGGGCGCGGAAGAGGCCGCAGCCGGTGGCGGGGTGCGCAGCGTGCGTTTTATCCGCGCCCGTACCCTCGTCTATGCCGGGCTGATCGCTGGCGTGGGGGCGATCATGCTGGCCGGGGTTTTGCTGCGCAGCAATCTCGAGATCAACGTACTGCACGAGCGTAATCCCCCCTTTGTCAGGCTTTCCGACGGCAGCATCCGCAACGCCTATACCGTCAAGATCCTGAACAAGCGGCACGAGCCGCGCGAGTTCCGCCTGCAGGCCAAGGGCTTGCCCGACGCTGAGCTGGCGATCGCGGGGAGCGGCGGCCACGACGCGCTTCGCGTCGACACGGACGATTTAAGGGATTTCAGGGTTCTGGTGACCGTGCCGGCGGCCGCGCTGGCGCGGCTGGAGACCTCACCTGCGAGTTTCCGGTTGGTCGTGACCGACGTCGCGTCCGGCCAAGAAAACGAACGCACAACGCACTTCCAAAGGTAGATGAAAGCGGTGACAAAAAACTCATTTCACGACGGCGGCGCACCGCGCCTCAAGGGCCGGCATGTGCTGGCGGCCGTCGTGTCGTTCTTCGCCGCCGTGCTGGCCGTCAATGCGGCCATGATTTATGCGGCGCTGTCCACCTATTCCGGCGTGACCGCGGCCGAACCCTATCGCAAGGGGTTAAACTACAACGAACGCGTGTTCGCCAGCGAACGCCAGGCGCAGCTCAACTGGAAAGACGCGCTGAAGATCGATCCCGACGGGCAAGTCACGCTGGCGATAACGGGGAGCGATGGTCGGCCGATCCGGAACTTGAGCGTCGAATTTAGCATCGGCAGGCCGACCACAAACCGCCAAGACCTGAATTTGCGCTTGCTGGCCCAAGACACCGGCTATGGCGCTCGCATCGGGCCCTTGCCGCCGGGCGCCTGGATCGCCGGCGTGGAAGCACGCGCGAGCGAGGGCGATAGCGAGCCGATATTTCGCTCAAGGAGACGCCTATGGATGGCGCCGTGACGAAGATGAGCGCGGGCGACGATGGCGGGTTGGTGCTGGCAACAACCACGCTCGCCGTCGCCAACATGCACTGCGGTGGCTGTATGCGAAAGGCGGAAATGGCGCTCTGCGCCATCCCCGGGGTGGTCGGCGCGCGTGCCCACCTCTCGGCAAAACGCGTAAGCGCTATGCATCGTGTGGGCGAGGTGCCGGCAACGCAGCTGATTGAGGCCCTGGAACGGGTGGGTTTTGTCGCGGCCGAGCTCACGGCCGCAAGCCTCAACAAACGCGATGCGGCGGACCAGGACTTGCTGCGCCGGCTTGGCGTGGCTGGGTTCGCGGCCGCCAACATCATGCTTCTGTCCGTTTCCGTATGGTCGAGCCGGGGAGCAGACATGTCCCCGTCCATCCAATCCATGTTCCACTGGCTGTCGGCCCTGATCGCGTTGCCGGCGATCGCCTACGCCGGGGTTCCATTCTTTCGCTCGGCTGCGCGAGCCCTGGCGCTGCGGCGCGTCAACATGGATGTGCCGATTTCGCTGGGCGTCACGCTCGCCACCCTGATGAGCGTCTACCAAAGCGTGCGCGGCACCCAACACGTCTATTTCGATGCCGCCATTACCCTGTTGTTCTTCCTGTTGTTGGGACGTTTCCTCGATCAGCGCATGCGCGTGCGAGCGGCCGGCGCGGCCGCCAATCTGCTTGGCCTGGCGGCCGGCAGCGCCACCGTGATCCGAGACAGCGGCGCGCTCGAGCGCCTGAGCGCCAGTGCGGTGGGGCCGGGTATGCGGATCCTCACCGCCGCGGGTGAGCGCTTTGCCGCCGACGGGCGGCTGTTGCAGGGCACCGGCGACGTCGATCAGAGCCTGATCACCGGGGAGGGCACGCCGCGCGGCGTTGCGCCGGGCGACTTTGTCTATGCCGGCACCATCAACCTGTCCGGGCCCATGATCCTCGAAGCCGCGACGACGACTGAGGGCACGCTGCTCGCCGAAATCGCGCGCTTGATGGCGACTGCCGAACAGGCCCGTGGTCGCTACGTCAGACTTGCCGATCGGGCCGCTCGGCTCTATGCGCCCCTGGTTCATGCCCTTGGTCTCATGACCTTTATAGGATGGCTCAGCAGCGGGCAGGGCTGGGAAGGCGCGCTGACGGCGGCCATCGCCGTCCTCATCATCACCTGTCCCTGCGCGCTTGCGCTAGCCGTTCCGGCCGTGCAAGTGGCGGCGACCAGCCGTTTGTTTGCGCGCGGCATCCTCGTCAAGGCAGCCGATGCGCTCGAGCGCCTGGCCGAGATCGATACCGTGGTGTTCGATAAGACCGGTACCCTCACGCTGGGGCGTCCCTCGCTCGTCAACGCGCCCGCGGTTGACCCGGCGACCTTGGTGGCGGCCGCCTCGCTGGCCGCCGGCAGTCGCCATCCTTACGCGCGCGCGCTGGTGAGGGCTGCGCAAGGCTTGGATTTGCCGATCCAACCTGTCATCGGCGTCGAGGAGATTGCGGGCTTTGGCCTCGAACGGCAAACCGCGTCGGGTCGGGAAAGACTTGGCGCTCCGGTCTGGTGTGGTCTCGGTGCCAAAAGCGGGACGAGCACGCTGGCCTACCGTGCGGCCGACGGCGCGGTCACCGGCTTCACCTTGGCCGATCAACTGCGCCCCGACGCGGCTGAGACCACGCGGGCGTTAAAGGCTGCGGGCCTTGGCTTGGAAATTTTGTCCGGCGACCGGCCGAGCGCCGTTGCCAGCATCGGCGAGGCTTTGCAGGTGGATGCCTGCAGCGCTCAGCTCCTGCCGACGCAGAAAATCGCCCGCTTGCGGGAGCTCAAGGGCGCGGGTCACAAGGTCTTGATGGTGGGTGACGGTCTCAATGATGCCCCGGCGCTGGCGGCGGCGCATGCCTCGCTTTCGCCTGCGAGCGCGGCCGACATCAGCCAGACCGCCGCCGACGCCGTGTTTCAGGGTGATGCGCTTTCACCCGTGTTGGAAACGCTCGCCGTGGCGCGCGCCGCTCATCGCCTGGCGTTGCAGAACTTTGCCATCGCGCTTGGCTATAATCTCCTGTTCGTGCCGCTGGCGATGGCGGGTCATGTCACGCCATTGCTGGCGGCCATCGCCATGTCCTGTTCATCATTGGCCGTCACGGCCAATGCGTTGCGGCTGCGGACGTGTAAGGTCACACTGACATGACGGCACTGGCTTGGCTCATCCCCTGTGCGCTGTTGCTCGGTCTGGCGGGGCTCGGCGCTTTTCTGTGGTCGCTCCATTCCGGACAGTTCGACGATCTTGAGGGCGCGGGATGGCGCATCCTAGAGGACGAGGATGCGGAGCCCCCGCAGCAGGCGGGTCATAGATAGCCCGTCGGATACTCGCGCACCACGCCGCGAAAGGCATGCCAGCTGGCATAGCCGATCAGGGGAAAGATCAGCACCAAGCCTAGGAACAGGCTGGCCAGTCCCAAGCTCATGAAACCGGCGATCAGGCCGGCCCAAAGCAACATGGGTTTGAGGTTAAGGCGTACGGCAGCCACGCTGGTCGCCATGGCGGTGACGGCATCGACCTCGCGGGTCATCAGCAGCGGGACCGATACGACCGAAATGGCGAACACCAAGAGGGCGAGCGCGGCACCGACACAGGTGCCCATCACCAACAGGCCGAGGCCAAAGGGCTCAAACAGGAGCGTAGCTAGAAAGTCCTTGGCCGGCGGGAGCTGGTTTGTGCCGAGAAAGAGCATGAACAGCAGGAAGGCGAGCTGCAGCCAAACCACATAGACAAAGCCGAGGATGGCGCCGAAAAAGCTGAGCTGTGCGACCTTGCTCAGGGCCGCGCGCGTGACGCTGAGGAGGTCGACGTCGGCGCCGGTCTCAAGCCGGCGGCTCGTCTCATAGAGTGCAACCGCCAGGACGGGCCCGATCAGCAGGAAGCCGCCGCTGAGCGGTAATATCAGGGACTCCAGGCCCGAGCGCCACAGACCCACCGACAGCAGGGCCGCGAGGCTCGCGAACAAGGCGCCGTAACTGAAACTTACGCTGGGTGCCGCCCAGAGGTCGCGCCAACCTGCCGAAAGCCAAGCCCAGGGCGCATCGAATGCCACCTCCTTGAGGCCGATCCCTTGCGCGGTCAAAAGTGCACCGGTTTTTGCGCTTCCGAGGTCCATAGCCGGCATGCATGCCTCCACCAACCGAGCTTCGGCCCACAGCTCACCTGGCCCGAGGCGCCTTTTCCTTGATCAGGATCAAGGCGACGCATTTGGGGCTAGCCCATGCGCCGGCCGCGACGGTCGAAGGCCGGACCTGGGCTCCGCCGAAGGATAGGCGCCGATCTCAAGCTCATGCGGCGCGCGCACCAAGGGCGCTGAGGCGCTGCAACCACCTGCGCCGCTGCTTCTCCTGCATGCCCTCGATTCTGCCAATAAGGGTGGTCCGGCAGGGTGCCACGCCGACGAGGGCCAGGTTTTGCGTCAAGCTTTTGAGGCCGGGCGCCCCGAAGTACCAGCGGTAAACGAAAGCCGGCATGCCCATGGTTACCACGACGCGCGCCCCCCCGTCCGGAAAGGAGCTTGGTCCAACCACCCTTTGCGGTCTCAGACACGGCAAAGCCCGGGCGCAGCGCCTGCTCGAAAAAGGCCTTCAAGAGCGCGGGCATCGAGCCAATCCAGAGCGGATGGATGATGAGGAGATGTTGGGCCCAGCCGATTACCTCCAGGGCTTGGGCGATGGCCGCCGGAGGCGGGCCCTCGTCCCACTCCCGTTTAGAGCGCAGGATCGGAAAATTGAGATCGGCGACGGCGACGGTCTGAACCTCGTGTCCTGCGCCAAGGGCGCCTTGCGCATAGGCCTGCGCCAGGGCGTGGCAAAAATGCGCGGCCCCGCGCGTTGGATGACCTTGTAGGATGCATATGCGCGTCACCTGCGCCGTCCTTTCGGTTGCTCGGGGCACAGCTTCGCGGGGAGCACGTGGGCTTCGCCTTGACCTGGCGCAAGGCTCGCAGTCGATCTGGCGTCGACGCGCCCGGGCTGTGGCGTGCCCTCAGACATGGCTGCGGGACGTGGTATCTTGGCGCGCAAGGCGGTGATCGGATCTGATGCGCGTTGCCTAGCCGGCTCGGCGGGTTTGCATGACCATTCGCAACTTCGATAGCCTGCTCAACCCTGCGTCCGTGGCCTTGATCGGCGCCAGCGCCAAGGACGGCAGTGTCGGCTTCGTTGTGGCGCAAAACTTGCGACGCGGCGGATTTGCTGGGCCAATTTGGTTCGTCAACCCGAAATATCGCCGCCTTGGCGATGCGCCTTGCTTTCCATCGGTGGCCGCGCTGCCGGCGGCGCCCGATCTTGCCGTGCTCGTGACCCCGCCAGCAACGGTGGCACCCCTGATTGGCGAGCTCGGGGTCAAAGGCACCCGCGCCGCCGTCGTCATCACCGCGGGTATTCGCGGCGGGCTCAAGCAGGCGATGCTCGAGGCGGCGCGTCCTTTTACACTGCGCGTGCAAGGACCCAATTGCGTCGGGCTTATGCTGCCGCGCATCGGCTTGAACGCCAGCTTTTCCTTTGCTGCGCCCGCCGGTGACATCGCCTTCCTTTCACAATCGGGGGCCCTCATCACAGGTATTGTCGACTGGGCGCGCGGCCGCAGCATTGGCTTTTCGCATGTGGTGTCGCTCGGCGATATGGCCGACGTCGATTTCGGCGATCTCATCGATTATTTGGCAGCCGACGCGCAGGCGCGCGCCATCCTGATTTACATGGAGTCGCTCACGCACGCCCCTAAGTTCATGTCCGCGGCGCGCCGGGCCGGTCGAGCGAAACCGGTGGTGGTGGTCAAGGCCGGGCGCAGTTCAGCCGGCGCCAAGGCGGCGCAGTCGCACACGGGGGCTTTGGCTGGCAGCGATTCCGCCTATGAAGCGGCGTTTCGGCGGGCAGGTCTTCTGCGCGTCGAGGAGCTCGACGATCTCTTCAACGCTGCGGAAATCCTTTCGCGTCATCCCCGGCTGGAGGGCGAACGCCTCGCCATTTTAACCAACGGCGGCGGTGCCGGCGTGTTGGCGGCCGACCGCCTGCAAGATCTGAACGGCAACCTGGCGCAGCTAAGCGAGGCCAGCTTAAGCCGTCTCGATGCGGTTCTGCCGCCGACCTGGTCGCGGGCCAATCCGGTCGACATCATCGGCGATGCGGATGCGGATCGCTATGCGCGGGCGCTCGAGGTCTTGCTCGGGGCCGATGAAGCGGATGCGATCCTGCTGATGAACTGCCCGACGGCGCTCACATCGAACACGTTGATTGCCGAGGCCGTCCTCGCGCTCCTAGCGCGCCGGCGGGCGCAAGATGGCCGGTCAAAGCCGGTGTTTGCCGCCTGGCTCGGGGACGCCGCCAGCCGGGAAGCGCGCGCCGGCTTTGCCGCCAATGCGGTCGCCAGTTTCGCCACGCCGTCGGAGGCAATCAACGCTTTCATGCAGCTGGTACGACATGGGCGGGCGCAGCAAGAGCTGATGCGGACGCCACCCTCGCAGCCCGGTGAGGTCGAGTTCGACGCCCCGCGCGGTGCGGCGATCATCGCCGCAGCCCTCGATGCGCAGCGGTCGCTGTTGTCCGAGGTCGAGGCCAAAGGACTGCTCGCCGCCTACGGCATCCCGGTTGTGCCAACCGAAATCGCCTCGAGCCCGGCCGAGGTCGGCCGGCTTGCCGCCGGCGTGGCCGGCCGCGAGGAAGCCTGCGTGGTCAAGATCCTGTCCGATGATATTTCACACAAGTCGGATGTGGGCGGCGTGCGCTTGGGCCTGCGCCCGCACGAAGCCGAGCGTGCCGCTGAGGACATGCTGACCCGCATCGGTGCCAAGCTGCCCGGCGCGCGCATTAGGGGATTTACGGTGCAACCCATGATCCGGCGCCCACACGCGCACGAACTCATTCTCGGCATGTCGGTCGATCCGACCTTCGGGCCCTTGCTGATGTTCGGCGCCGGCGGCACGGCCGTGGAAGTTCTGCGCGACAATGCCCATGCCCTGCCGCCGCTCGATCACAATCTGGCGCGCGACATGATGCGCCAGACCCGGGTGTGGCGATTGCTGCAGGGTTACCGCGATCGGCCGCCGGCCGACAGCGACGCCATCGCCGATGCCCTGGTGCGGCTCAGCTATCTGATTGCGCGCCACCCCGAAATTCGTGAACTCGACGTCAATCCGTTGCTGGCCGATGAGGGCGGGATCATTGCGCTCGATGCGCGCGTCAGTATTGCCGATCAGCAAGCGGGTCCGCGCCAGCCCTTGGCCATCCGACCATACCCTTCGCAATGGGCCACAGAGGTTACACTGGGGACGCTGGGCGAGATCAGTATTCGACCCATTCGTCCCGAGGACGAGGTGCTGTACGAACAATTCTTTGCCGCGGTCACCGCTGAAGACAGACGCTTGCGCTTCTTTGGCGCCGGACCCAATCTGTCGCACGGCCTGCTTGCCAGGCTAACTCAAATCGATTACGCGCGCGAGATGGCCTTTGTGGCGATCGGCAAGCGCACGCACGCACTCCTGGGCGTGGTGCGGATGGTTGCCGACCCAGACTACAGCCGCGGTGAATATGCCATTCTCGTGCGCTCCGATCTCAAAGGTCGCGGCCTCGGCTGGCGCCTCATGCAACATCTGATCGAGTACGGCAAACGCGAAGGTTTGCAGGAGCTCAACGGCGTCGTGCTAGCCGACAACATCAATATGCTGGACATGTGTCGGCGGCTGGGCTTTCTCGTCGCCGGCGATCCGAGCGATCCCAGCGTGCGCCGCGTCAGGCTCGATCTGCGCGGGAGTTAAGCCATGCGGGCCATGGTGCTGCACAAGCCGGGAACGCGGCTCATAGCCGAGCGTGTTGCCGATCCGCGTCCCGCCTTGGGCCAGGTGCTGGTGAAGGTCCTCGCCTGTGGGGTCTGTCGCACGGATTTGCACGTGGTCGATGGCGATCTCAGCGAGGCAAAGCTGCCCATCATACCGGGGCACGAGATCGTCGGTCGTGTCGAAGCCACTGGTGCCGGCGTCAGCGGCTTGCGCCGCGGGGAGCGCATCGGCATACCCTGGCTCGGCCATAGCTGTGGTGCGTGTCCTTACTGTCAGGCGGGAGCCGAGAACCTGTGCGATGCGCCGGGCTTCACGGGCTATCACATCGATGGTGGCTATGCCGAGTACGCGGTGGCGGAGGCCAGCTATTGCTTTGCTCTGCCCGAGACCTACGCTGATACCGCGGCCGCGCCACTGCTGTGCGCGGGATTGATTGGCTACCGAGCGTTACGCAAGGCCGGGCCTGGCCGGCGCTTGGGCATTTATGGGTTCGGCGCCGCGGCCCACATCGTGGCGCAGGTCGCCCAGTTCGAGCGGCGTGAGGTCTTTGCCTTTACCCGCGCGGGTGACGTTGCGGCGCAGAGCTTTGCCCGGCAGCTCGGTTGCGTATGGGCCGGCAGCTCCGCGGAGCGATCGCCGGCCGAGCTCGATGCGGCCATTATCTTCGCCCCGGTGGGTGCGCTCTTGCCGGCCGCTCTGGCCTCGGTGCGCAAAGGCGGCAGTGTTGTCCTTGCCGGCATTCATATGAGCGACATTCCGCCGATGCCTTACGCTTTGCTGTGGGGTGAGCGCACGGTCCGCTCCGTTGCCAATCTGACCCGGCAGGACGCCACGGATTTCCTCGAGCTTGCCGCGCGCACGCGCTTGGAGCTGCATGTGGAGGGCTTTGCGCTGGAGGATGCCAATGTGGCCCTCGAGCGACTACGGTCAGGCCAGCTGACGGGGGCCGCCGTGCTCGTTCCCTAAGGGCAGCGCCTATACCTCGCAAAAAATCCGGCAATATCAATGGCAATACGTGAAGAGTAGCGTGCCGCGGGCCACGCACGCGCCGTGCCGCAGGAGCGCGCAGCAGGGGCGCTTGACCGAGTAGGAGCTCCGCGCCGCTGGGGAACTCGCAGTCCGCTGGATGGTTAATGTCGCGGACGAGACGCGGTGACCAACCATGGAGCGAACGATGCGGACCATTTGGCTTGGAAAGCTCGCAGTGCTAGCCGGGCTCGCGCTATTTGCAGCCTCAGCCATCGCCCAGAACAAGGACAGCCAAGATCAGTGGCAGTTCAAGCAAGTCAAGCTCACTGAAAAGCAGGTTCGCGATTTTATTTCGGCTCAAAAGCAGCTCGCGCCGCTCGCGAGCAAGCTTGACGGTGCGGCCGACCAGCCTGACCCGGCGCTGCAAAAGCAAATCGAGCAGATTGCCAAGACCAACGGCTTTGCGACGCTTGATGAATTCGACGACGTGGCGGCCAATATATCATTGGTGCTCGCCGGCCTTGACCCTCAGTCGGGACAGTTTACGGAGCCTCCGGATCAGATCAAGAAGGACATGGACGAAATCAAGCAAGACAAGCAGTTGTCCCAGAAGGATAAGGATCAAGCTCTCACGGAAATGCAAGAGGCGTTGAAAAAAGCGGCGCCATTGCAATACAAAGAGAACGTTGCTGTGGTGAAAAAATATCAAAAAGAACTAGATCAAGTAACCACGCAGGAACCAGAGAAGCAGCAGCCTGGAAAGAAATAACCCTCCTCTGACATTGGATTGAGTTGGATCGAAAAAGAGCTGTGAGCGTGGCGCACGCGTGTCCGTGGTGAGGACGATAAAACCAGGACCTGCCTTTGTACTGGCCTGGAAGGTGGCGCGAGCACTGGGCAAGACCTGAGGTTCGGACCCGACGTGAACGCGTTGCAAAACCGTGGCGGAGCCGGCGCTTGAGCGCGCGCTCGGGCTCAACGGTGGTGGTTGGGAAAAGCAGGAGGTGGTGCGCGACGGCGTCGGCGGGCTGACGCCGCCGAAGTGGATGCAACCTCTACGGCTACCGCGCGGGCCAGGCATTTGCTTGGCACGTCGCGCGGACCGACCCGCACGTTGCCTCAGCAGCTCGCTGCAACGGCGGCACCATGCACATGCCGGTCGACCTGCAGGCGGCATAACACCGGCACCCCGAATTTAGTTGTTCGGCAGCTCAATGTCTCCGTTCGGCAGCACAATGGCTCTGTCTGGCAACACAACGTCTCCGCTGGCGCTGTCGTGGCAGAGCCTTCCGACGAGCTCATATCCAGCGGGGCACTGCGGGCTGTCGGTCGATTGCGCCGCGGCAGGTACCGACAAGAGGCTGACAGTCAAGATGGTGAGTGCGAGTTTGCGCATTCTTGCTCTCCACTTAGCGAGAGAAAATCGAGTTCCACGGGCATGTAGGTAGGCGGTCCCATCGGGCCCAGAGGTCTAGGGCTTTGCCCCACGCTTTCCCGGGTGTTGCCCGGAGCATCCCCAGCGCCCCGCTGAAACGTGCATCGCGCAGCTCACCTTGCGCGGGCTGAAGTTGGTATTGGGCCTTCTCGGCATTGAGGTGCCTGAGCGTAGGCCGCCAAAACCCGAAGAAGACCGCTCAGCTCGCCTGGTCGCCTGCGGGCTCGACGCTAGCGGCCTTGAAGTCCAGTTTGGCCAATCCCGCCACCCGATGCCCGACAATCGTCTTGGCATGGGGCTTCGTGTCGTGATCCATCGTCAATCCCGGCACCAGCGGCACCCAATAGCCTGTCTATGGTCGCTCTCCGGATCTCCGAGAGGGGTCGCCAAGAGGCGTGGCGGGCGCCGGTCTGGCACAGCTGTAGACCGTCTGCCAGCTGACTGGATTGCTGCGTCGCCGAACTTGCCGGAGTTTCGTGCGAGGTTGAGACAGCACACTTCACCTGGCCGTTGTTCGAAAAGGGGACCTCATAACGTGAGCCAATCGCTACTCTATTGGTTCAGCTGGCTTGCAGCCGGAGCTGGATCTGCTGCAGCTCGAAGGTGAAGCCCATTTCTCGGAAGCTGTTCGCCGCCCGCGCGAACGCGTGGTGGGCCTCCAGCGGCCGGTTGCGTTCCAGCTCGTACTCGCCCACGGCAACGTGCGTGCGGGCTAGGTCGGGCCTATAGCGGTGAGCCGTGAGAAGTTCGAGGCTCTGGGTGAACTCGGCGGAAGCGGCCGCGAACGCCCCCTGCTTGGCGAGGAGGAGGCCGCGGATGCGATGAACCGCGCCGCGTGAGGGGAACCATGCCAGTCCTTCGAGTGAACCGACGCGTTGGATGAGGTCCTCATAGCGCCGAAGTTGGTTGAGCGCGCTATCAGACAGACCAAGCTTGACCTCAGATTCGGCTAGCCAAAGCAGCAAGCCGGGCTGAAACAGGTTTCCTCTTCCTGTTTGGCCGGCAACGCTGAGCGCAGCTTCGAAGTGGTTCAGCGCGTCTTGGTATTCGCCTGATATGAATTGCCACTGGCCAAGCAAATAGTGGCTAATGATCCGGTAAATGTGGCTTCCCGCCTCCTCAGAAGCCACCAGGCTGCCGCGCAGTAATGCCAAATCGGCGAGAGACTTTTCCTTGAGAAGACCTGAAAATCCCTTGGAACCCAACATGAGGGCGAGGTGCAGTGACTCTGGCAGCCTGCGTGCCATTGCCTCGGCGCGCTCGAGGTAGCGCATCGCGGTCGTCCAATCACCCAGCTGAAACAGGTAAATCAGCCAGAGAAATTGCGCGTTATGGACGTCATAAAACTCGGCCGTTTCGGCGCCTTCGGCGAGGCGCAGGCCCGCCTCATGATAGGCGATAGCCTTGGTGCGTCGTTCACCGACATCCTCTGATGAAACTCGGCAGCTGTTGCCGAGGCCCCAGTACACCCTGCGCATGGATTGGAGGCAGCCCAGACGCTGGCAACGGCGCAAACATTCCTGCTGGTGGTTGAAGGCACGATCGAGTTCCAGTTGATCGTAGAGAAGCCAACCGGATCTGAAGTGGACTTGAGCTAATCGTTCGTCATCGTAGAGACGATCGGCGATGGCTTGGGCCTCTTGCAGCCCGCTGAGGGCTTGCTCGTATCGACCGCGGAACCACAGCATCTCTGACTCGGCGAGGCGAACGTCGACCCGTTGCCTATCGCGCTCGTCGGTCTTGGCAAGACGATTGAGACAATCGATCACCGCGGCGCAGTAGCCCAAGGCCTCAGTCGATGTGAATCGATTTGTCGCACGTCGCGCCGCCCTTAGCAGGTATTCAAGCGCCTTGTCGTCGTTTCCAGCTTGTTGGTAGTGATGACTAAGGATCTCGGACCTTTCATCAAAGCGGCCCAGACTAGAGGACTCTAGCGCACTTGCGATCCGTCCGTGATGGCCGCGACGCGCTTCAAGCGGCAGGCCCTTATACGCAACCTCCAGGGTTAGCGCATGTTTGAAGGTGTACATGAGGTCCGGAAACAATTGCGTCTCGTAGATGAATTCACCAATTTGGAGGTTCGCCAAGCTTTGATGCAATACATCCTCTGGCAGTTCCGCGACCACCAGCAGCAATTCAACTGGAATCTCCTTTCCAATCACCGATGCGATTTGCAGAAGCCGCTTCTCCTCCGCAGGCAGCCGGTCAATGCGAGAGGTGAGGATAACCTGCACAGTTGGCGGTACTTGCAGATTTTGGACAGGGCGGCATAGCCGGTATCGACCCCGATCTCCTACCAGTGCTTTGGTCTCCACGAGCGCCCGCACGCTCTCTTCGAGGAAGAATGGGTTGCCTCGCCTGACCAGCAAGTGCTTGAGCGGCTCGAGGCTGGGATCGTCACCGACAAGTGCCTGCAGCAACTCCACGGCGCTCTCTGCAGGCAGCGTATCAAGTCGCATCTGACTGTAGTAGGTTCTATTGCTCCATCGGTGCTGGTATTCGGGTCGATAATCGACGAGAAGCAGGATCCGGCTCGATGCTAAGCCATCGACGAGGCTGTCAAGCAATACTTGGGTCTCGCTATCGATCCAGTGCAAATCTTCAAAAATGAGCAGTAGTGGTTGTTGTTTCGCCTCCCGAAGAAATAGGCGCTTGACAGCGTCGAGGGTGCGCAGGCGTCGCTGAGCTGGGTCGAGCGTCTGCCATGCTGCATCGTCCACGGGCACATCCAGCAGCGCCAAGAACGCGAAGAGCGTCGATTTGAGGGATTCGTCTAGGGTAAAGAGTTTGCCCGTAACCTTCTCGCGAATTTCCCGGTGTTCGTCGCGATCCTGAATCTTGAAGTAGTTCTTGAGCAGGTCGATGACCGGCAAATAACTTGTCGCCTTGCCATAGGAAACCGAGGAGCTCTCAAGGACCAGCCAATTTTGCACTCTATGCGAGTGGGTAAACTCGTAGACGAGGCGGGATTTGCCCACGCCCGCCTCCCCGATGATAGCCGCTACCTGGCCGCGGCCGGTGCCAGCGAGCTGCTGCAGGCGCCGCAGCTGATTGATTTCATCGTCACGGCCCACAAACCGCGTAAGCCCTCGGCGGGTGGCTGCCTGCAGGCGCGTTCGTGCCGGCCCCGCGCACACCACCTCGTATATCTCGAGCAGATCCGCAAGTCCCTTCACCGGCACTAGACCTAAGGATTTGGCCTCGACATATCCCTCAACCAACGCCAGCGTGTTCGGCGAAATCACGATCGCGCCAGGATCGGCAAGCTGCTCCATCCGGGCCGCTAGGTGGGTTGTCTGACCGACCGCCGTATAGTCCATGCGCAGATCGCTGCCGATCGCGCGTACCACGACCTCGCCCGAATTGAGGCCGACGCGAATTTTAATCACGGCGGCATAAGTGCGTCGGGCCTTTTCGGCATACGTCTTCACGCTCTCCTGCATTCTAATTGCAGCGTAGCACGCGCGCACCGCATGGTCCTCGTGGGCGAGGGGTGCGCCGAAGAGTGCCATGATGCCGTCGCCCATGACTTGATTGATGGTCCCCTCGTAGCGATGCACCGCGTCCATCATCAATTGGAGAACAGGGTCGAGTACGTTGCGTGCCTCCTCCGGGTCACGATCAGCCAGCAGTTCCATTGAGCCCTTGAGGTCCGCAAAGAGCACGGTCACCTGTTTGCGTTCGCCTTCTAGCGCACTCTTTGAGGTGAGGATCTTTTCGACTAAGTGCTTCGGAGTGTAGAAACTCGGTGAACTAAATCTGTCGGTCGGTGTCGTCGAGGGTATCGAACTGGTTGGATGGGCGCATTGGGGACAAAACTTTGCTGTCGGCGGAAGTTGCGTCTCGCAATGCCTGCAGGTGCGCGCGAGCGGCGCGGCGCACTCCTGGCAGAAATTCGCTGCAGTGCCATTGTCGTGCCCGCACTTCGAACATCGCATAGGTCGTCCCCATAAAGAGTGATTGGAGCGTAGCCGGCCTGTCCACGGGCAACAAGGCTCCGCTTTGCGGCTTCGTCCCGCCCGGGTACAGAGTTCTGCAGTGGGTCACGCTCGACCTCGGGAGCTTTCGTGAGTAACCTGACCGGTATGATCGTTCAGCTGACTGATTCTGCATGGCTCGTGCGCTCGAAGGCGCATGCTCGGAGGTCTCTGAACGAAGGAGACCACCATGACCGAAACCAGCTCCGCTGCCCGACCGGCGTGGAATAAAGGCAAGATTCCCCGAAGCCGCCACTACGATCGTCATGTCGCCGTTAGGCATTCCGAACGATAGGTCATCGATGGTATAGCCGACGACCAGCATCCGGCCGTAAGTGATGGCTGGCCAAAGGTTGAAGGTCGGCGCGCGCGCCAACGAGCAAGGACCTCCTCGCCTGGGTGCAGGGATGTATCCTTGCTCGGAGGGCGCGGGGGTCGAAGATCATCTCGCCGGCTGACGCGACCGTGGATCGGGCATTACCTGACGCGAACCAAACGAGAGCCCCATGCGTATCCATTCCGTCGACGCCATCGCCATCGACATCGCGCTTAAGAAGAACTTTGGCGGAGCGACCTACTCTGTCTTGAAGCGCTCGACGGTGATCACGCGACTGCGCACCGAGGGCGGCCTTACGAGCGAGGTCTACAATGGCGACAATCGCGAGCATGGGCCCGAGATCGTGCGCCTCATCAAGGAGGAGCTGGCGCCGCTGGTGCAGGGCCTGTCGATCTTCGAAAGCGAGCGCATCTGGGAGAATATGTTCGCCCGCACCGTGCCCAACCGCGACCGCAAGACACTGCTCGAGGCCATCTCCTGCGTCGACTGCGCCGTTTGGGACGTGATCGGCAAGGCAACCAAGCGTAGCGTGTGTGAGCTCATAGGCGGCTATCGCGATGCGGTGCCAATCATTTCCATCGGCGGCTACTACATGGAGGGCAAGACGCACGCCGACATCGCTCGTGAGATGGAGCTCTACCGGTCGTCCGGGGTGGCCGGCTGCAAGTTCAAGGTCGGCGGGCTATCTCCGGAGGAGGATGCAAAGCGCGTTGCCACTGCCCGCCAGGCGGCGGGAAAGGACTTTGTGCTTGCCGTGGATGCCAACCGCGGCTGGACGGTGGACGAGGCGATCCGTTTCGCGCGCCTCGTAGAGCCCCTCGACATTGCCTGGTTCGAGGAGCCCTGCCACTGGTATGACGACGTGGCCGGGATGGTCCGTGTGCGGGCTGCGACGCGCATCCCCATCAATGCCGGGCAGTCGGAGATCACGAGCCACGGCGTGCGCCGGATGCTCGATGCGGGTGCCGTGGATCTCATCAACTACGACGTTTCCGAGGGCGGTGGCGTGACCGACTGGCGGCGCGCAGCGGCCCAGTGCTGGGCAGCGGGCGTGAAGATGGCGCACCACGAGGAAAGCCAGATTGCCCAGCACCTAATCTCCGCCGTGCCGCACGGCACCTATCTCGAGTGCTTCGCCGATCCCGACCGCGATCCAATTTGGCAGGCCATGTGGACGAACCGGCCGGCGCTCAAGGACGGCCTCATGCCGGTGTCGGCGGGCCCAGGCTTCGGCCTCGAGCTCGATCAGCAGATGATCGAGACGTATCGCGTCGCATGAGTGGTCACCTAGCGCCGCCCGCCCCCACAGGGGGAAGCCGCGATGGGTTTAGGCCGGCCCTGCCAAACTCGAGGCCGAGCTAAGTCCTCGGCGCGGGTCGCGCTGGCACGAGATCCTCGGCTTCCAACCTACTGGGGCTACTTCCGTACCCGATTTCGTGGCCTATGCGGACGTCCCTGGGGCCCCGCCGCACGACGGCGTGTCGGAGCGAAAGCCTCCATCACTTGTCGGGGGCGCGAGACGCGGGAGCGTCAATCGCAACCTCGATGTCTGAACCCTTCGCCAGCCTGCCGCGCTCGTCGACGAGCGCAATGGAAAGCTTTTGACCAGTCGATTTCGACCTCAGCGTGAAAGGCGAACTGCCGCGTCCTAACCACTTGTCGCCCCAAGCGGTCATGGCGATAAACGGCAAGCCCAAGGCCTTACCCATCTTGGTCAATGGATACTCGATGCGCGTACGCTGGCCATCCTCGCGATACTCCTTGCGCTTTATGATTCCTGTCTCGACCAGACCGGCAAGCCGATTGCTGAGCACGCTGCGGGGAATGTCGAGATCGGCTTGCAAGTCATCAAAGCGGCGGACGCCATAAAGGGCTGAACGAAGGATCAGCAGCGTCCAGCGATCACCAATCAGCTCGAAACTTCGCGCCAGGTTACAATGCCGGGCTGCCACCGGCGATCGTCGGACGAGAGGAATGTCGGTCATAGAGGCTACCTAGCTGAGTTGCATTATTGGACCCAGGCGTGTAATCCTGGGTTCGTCATATGGATTCAGGGGAGGGCCCGGCGATGTCAAGGCGTGATGTGAAGATAGACGATCCCCTCCAAGACTTCTCTGCTCGTATTATCACGCTCGATGGCATCACCAAGAAAGTGTGGGTCGCGGGCAAAGGTCCGGCAGTGATCGTCATGGCCGAGATGCCGGGCATCAGCCCGCATGTCGCGCGCTTCGCTCGCTGGGTCCGGGATGCCGGCTTTACCGTCTACATGCCCTCGTTGTTTGGTCGCGACGGGGCCGTGCCCACCGTGGAGGAAGGCACTGCCGTTTTTCAACGAGCATGCGTCAGCACCGAGTTCCGCGCCCTAGCTGGCAATCAGTCGAGCCCGGTTACACATTGGCTGCGCGGGCTTGCGCGCCAGGCGCACCAACAATGCGGCGGCCCCGGCGTTGGTGCGATCGGCATGTGCTTCACGGGCAACTTCGCTCTGACGATGATGTTGGAGCCTTCCATGCTGGCTCCCGTTCTCGCGCAACCCTCACTGCCACTGAAAGAACCTGCCGGTCTCGAAATCGCCCCGGAAGAGATCGAGACAGTCCGGGATCGGCTCGAGCGGGAGAATCTCACCGTCCTGGCTTACCGTTTCAAGGGTGACCAGATCTGCAAGGCGGAGCGATTTGCCGCCTATACGGCTGCACTCGGTAATCGTTTCGTTGGTCGGGAGCTACCTGACAGCGCCGCGAACACCGATGTTGCGCCATTCTTTGCGCGATACGTGTCTTATCCACACAGTGTCGTGACCCAGCACCTGATCGATGAGGCTGGCCAGCCAACCATCGCGGCCCGCGACGAAATACTTGCCTTCTTTGCGATGCGGCTTGTGACGAAAGCATGATCGGCATGAATTCATGTTCGAAGGCCGGCAGCGAAAAACCGGCAGGCCCGTTCACTTCGAGCTAACTGAGTCGGCGCGACAGGCCCTCGTGGCGCTGAGCCGGACCAAGATGCCGGGACCGTGCTAACACTAACGACCACTGGTATTAAAACTGCGTGATGTTGGGTGCTGGCGGGTTTGGATGTTTCTTCAACGACCCGAGATACTCTTCGACCACCTTGAGCGCGGGGCCAGCGACCCAACCGAAGACACCTCCGACAATCCGGTCTTCGAATGGTTGCGCCGATAATTCGTGCAAAGGTCGGCATGAAGTCCATGATCGAGAACATTGCGTTTGAGGAGGTGTTTGGCTTGACCCGACCGGGCCAGCGAATGATCGCTGCCGTTCGTATCGCAGCTTCCGTCACTTTGCCCAGCTCGCCACGAAACGGGCCCGAGTTGCCCATGGCCGGCGTTTCCTGGTTGCCCATTTCCCCGGGCGACTTGGCCATATGGCCCGTTGTCCGAGGCGAAAGCGACGAGCGTATTCTGTGCCCCATGATAGTATCAATGGCGCCTATGGATGGTCCGGCCGCGCTCCCCCTTTCCACCGTCGTATGCTGGTGGAGAGGAAATCAGGAGCAAGGAGTACACCCATGGCCCGCGCAAGCAACGCGGCGCAATCGCCACCGAAACCAAGGCGAGCGTGACTGCCCGCAGAAACGTCAGTGTGGGCCTGGCATCGAATCCTATGCGGAAAGGGATTTGATGGCTCCGTTCATAGCTATCTTGCGGAAGTTCACCTCGGGCTGCGACCTAGCGTGGGATATCATTGGGCGCGTGGGCGGATTGCCGTGTTCGGGCAAGGCTTCAAAGGAATAGATCTCATCATGGCATTCGAAGGGTCAGCAACGGGGGATATGCATCGAAACATTGGGCGTGCGAACGCTGATCTGGAGCAAGAGCTTGCTGACGCGCATCGGCGCGAAGCCGCAACTGCCGAGGTCCTCAAGGCCATCAGCCGCTCGACTTTCAAACTCCAAGACGTGCTGGACGGTCTGGTAAAGAGCGCCGTGCAACTGAGCGGCGCCGAGACGGGGGCCATCAACAGGCAAGATGGCGAGGTCTATCGCGTTGCGGCCATCTACGACCCCTATCCCGAATTCATCGAGATCGCAAAGCAGAACCCCATGCCCCAGGGTCGCCAATCGGCGACGGGTAGGGCAGTGCTCGAGCGCCGGGTCGTCCACGTGCGCGACGTGTTAGATGATCCCGAGTATACGTGGGCTGGCCGAAATGCGGCACGTATCCGCACCGTCCTCGCAGTTCCAATGCTCAGAGAGAATAATGCAGTCGGCGTGATCGTGTGCGCACGCCGCGAGGTGCGGCCCTTCACGGCAAAGCAAATTGCGCTCGTACAGACGTTCGCCGACCAAGCCGTCATTGCCATCGAGAACACGCGACTATTCGAGGAAGTCCGGGCGCGCAACCGGGACCTGACCGAGTCACTCGAGCAGCAGACGGCAACGAGCGACATTCTGCGTATCATCAGCAAATCGCCGAGCGATCTCGAGCCTGTGTTGAGGGCGGTCGCGAAGAATGCGGCTAGGCTGTGCTCCTCCCAGGACGTCCACATCTGGTTGCGCGACGGCGCGGAACTCAACGCAGTCGCGTCCTGGGGCGAACATCCGACGGGCCGCCGCCGGCTCATCATCAGCCGCCAGTCGGTTGTAGGCCGGGCGGCCCACGATCAGCTACCAGTTCATGTCGAGGACCTCGCCGCGACGTTCGCCAGCGAGTTTCCGGACTCGCGGATTATGAAGGACGGCGGCTACCGCACGATCCTTGCCATGCCTCTTTTGAGTACAGACAAGGTAGTCGGTGTCATCCTGATCCGCCGCTTGGAAGTGCGGTCGTTCACGGACGCCCAGATCGCGCTGCTGCGCACGTTCGCCGATCAAGCCGTGATCGCCATCGAGAATGCGCGACTGTTCGAGGAGGTGCAGACGCGCACGCTAGAATTGCAGGCGGCGCTAGAGCGGCAGACTGCAACGTCTGAGGTATTGGGCGTGATCTCAAGATCACCGGGTAACTTGGAGCCCGTTTTCGAGGCTATACTAGCGAACGCAGTTCGCCTTTGCGCGGCCAAGTTCGGGACCTTTTGGCTGGCCGAAGGCGATGATCACTTCCGATCTGCAGCAATCTACGACCTCCCACCGGCACTCGCCGAAGCGCGGGGGCGCGAACCGGTCGTCAAATTTGCCCCGGAGACGGGTCTTGGTCGTGTGGTCAAGACCAAACAGGTCGTGCATGTCGACGACATGTCTCTGGACCCGGCCTATCTTGCCGGCAACCCCCGCGCTGTGCTTCTCGTGGATTTGGGCGGAGCGCGCACAGTCCTATTCGCTCCGCTGGTTAGGGATAACGAGGTGATCGGTGCACTTACCATCTATCGCCAGGAGGTGTGCCCGTTCACAGAAAAGCAGATCGCCCTCGTCTCGAATTTCGCCGCTCAGGCTGTCATAGCGATTGAGAACGTTCGCCTGCTCAACGAGCTGCGCGAATCCCTGCACCAGCAGACCGCCACCGCCGACGTTCTCAAGGTCATCAGTCGTTCGGCGTTCGACCTGCAGACAGTACTGGACACGCTCGTCGAGTCAGCGGCGAGCCTCTGCGATTCCCACGACACGGGGATCTTGCAGAAGGACGGCGACGTTCTCCGCGTGGTTTCGCACCGCGGACATATTCGGTCCAATGCCACTCTGCCCCTCACCCGTGGAACTATCGTCGGGCGTGCAGTCCTTGACCAGCAAACGATTCACGTTGCCGATGCGCAGTCCGAGATAAGCGAGTATCCAGAGGGAAGTGCGGTCGCCAAGAATCTGGGTTTCCACACCATCCTGACCGTGCCACTTCTTGTGGTTGGTGAAGCGATCGGGGCAATCACTCTGCGTCGGTCCGAGGTGCGACCATTTACACAGAGACAGATTGAACTGTTGCGAACCTTCGCCGATCAGGCCGTCATCGCCATCGAGAACACGCGTCTTTTTGAAGAAATCAGGCGAAAGAACCACGAGCTTGAAATTGCGAGCCAGCACAAGTCACAGTTTGTCGCTAACATGAGCCACGAGCTGAGAACGCCGCTCGCCGCCATCCTCGGCTACGCTGAGCTGATGCAGGAGGGCTTCTATGAGCCGCAAGGTCCGAAATCGTTGGATGCGCTCAGCCGCATCCGCTCCAACGGCAAGCATCTGCTGGGGCTGATCAACACGGTGCTTGACATCGCCAAGATCGAGTCTGGCCAGTTCAGTCTCAATCTCGGCGAGTACGCGCTTGAGAACGTGGTCGAGACGGTGCGCGCGGCAACGGAGGCACTGGCTGAGACCAAGAAGCTCGGGCTCAAGACCGAGGTTGCCGGGCGCCTACCGGTTGGCGTGGGCGATGAGCAGCGCCTCACGCAGGTCCTCCTCAACCTGGTCGGCAATGCCATCAAGTTCACCGATAAGGGCGAGGTACGGATCAGCGCCAACGCGGTGAATGGCCACTTTGCCGTGCGCGTGACCGACACGGGACCTGGCATCCCATTGCAAGAGCAGAAGCGTATCTTCGAGCAATTTCACCAGGTCGACAGCTCCAGCTCCAAGGCCAAAGGCGGTACCGGCCTCGGTCTCGCCATCGCCAAGCAGA
>Ga0081455_10001492_pt1 | contig 28941 bp, 36 predicted proteins | sample TabmetS3T2R1_FD_70207 | JGI IMG/M metagenome (GOLD analysis project Ga0081455, IMG submission 70207) | Tabebuia heterophylla rhizosphere microbial communities from the University of Puerto Rico - S3T2R1 | ecosystem: Host-associated > Plants > Roots > Rhizosphere ... | reverse complement strand
TCGAGCCGACCATGTCCGTGAACATGATGGCGCGGAATGCTGATTCGTTGATCGGCGCCATTTTTGCCGAGGGCGGGTCCTGGATGCGACCGAGAAAAGCCTCGACGGCCGACAGATCCACGGTGATTAATTCGTTGGCCACATGCCCATGGGCCTCTGCATGGACCTTGTCGGCTGTCTCCTTATCAGGTGCATCCACAAGACAAAATGTCGTTCGGCGTTCAGGATCGTACCAATATGTCAGAAACTTCACTCCGTATTTGTCCTGGACTTCCAGGTCCTTGACGTGCAGTTTGGCAACTTCCTCCGCCGAATATTCGACCACGTCGTGACGGTCCAGGAAGATTGGCATCTGTGCCTCCCTATTAATCCGGCAACATCTTAGCACTGAATTGCCGAAGCCCGAATTGCGAAGGGACGCCAGCGACTAGGCGTGCGTTGCTTGCATTCGCACCTCCGCAATGGTCATCGATTGAGTGCCACGTCCCGGAACACCTCGACCAGCGGCTTTTCGAGCTTGCCGTGCATGCTCTGCAGGATCTCGTAGGCCTTCTCACGCGGCATCGTCGGCTTGTAGGTGCGATGCTCGATCAGCGCCGCGAAGATGTCGGAGATGGTCAGAACCCGAACGATGTCTGAAATGCTTTCCGCACAAAGTGCGTCCGGATATCCGCTGCCGTCGAGGAATTCGTGATGATGCCGGACGGCATCGAGGATTTCCGCCGAAATGGCGTTGTTTCCCTGCAGCACATCAAATCCCGCGCCGGGATGGGTTTGAATGAGTGCGCGCTCGTCATTATCGAGCTTGCCGGGCTTGTCGAGCACGGCGAGCGGTATTTTTGCCTTGCCGATGTCATGAAACATGGCGGCCGAATACAATCGCTCCATATCGGCATTTCCAAGCCCGAGGCTCAGTCCAAAATCGACAGCGACCCCCGTCACCAGCAGACAATGTTGGTACGTGCCTTCGTGATGACGCCGCACTGTCGTCAGCCAATCGGAGAGGCCGTGCTCGGCAATGCCGTCCGCGATCTTCCCGCCGGCCGCCTTGGCATCTGCGACGTCGACGGCCGTTCCGTTCATGACCGCGGCAAACATGGCGGCGATGCTCGCAGCGCCGGCGGAAGCTGCTTCCATGGTTGCTCCGACGGGAACGAGTGAAGCTTCCACGGGCGCGAGTTTCGCCAGCAGCTCGGCCCGATTCACCGGATTGGCGAGCACGTGCGTCGCGCCAAGCGCATAAGCCTGGACGATGGGCAGACGTCCTTTGCCGTCGACCACGAATATCCGCTTGGGAATAAGCGCAAGCCTTGCAGAAATGGCTCTCAACGCCGAAATGTTGTCGCCTGCCGCGACGTCAACGGCAACAACGGCGGCTTCCATGCGGTTGTGCTTGATGCTTGCGCTGCTCAGCGTCTCCGATGTCACCACGTGCCGCTGCTCGATCAGCGCGCGCAAGCCGGCGACTTTGGAGGCGCTATCGGCAATGACGTGAACGGACATGAGCGGAGCCTTGCGCGAGATCAGTTCAGGCGGTCGCGGGGCGCGACTTCTTTTTCTTGTCGGCAACGACAAAACGCACGCCGATCTCGCATCCGTCGATGCGCACCAGTTCGCAGCGGCGGAAGGCGAGGCCGGTCGAGGACAGCACCAGGAAGAATTCCTGCGCGCGCAGGACATCGAGGGTGCCTTCGACTTCCAGTTTCGCGCCGGTGGTCGACACGTCGAGCATGACGCAGCGCCGGCGCCATGTGCCGTCGACGCCCATCAGGTTCATCGGGTAGCGGTGTTCAAAGTGCACGCGGTCCGATTTTCGGTCGCCATAGCTCATCATCTCGACCCTCTTGCGTCACCGCCAGGCTGAAATTTCAGTGCGAAGTCGCGGATGGAGCCGAAGCGAATCAGCCGCTGCGCGGCCGAGAGATTGAGCGACTCGAACGCGGCTTCGCCTTGCTCGATTTCCCTGGCTGACGGTTTCGGCTGATCCGGACGGTTATTGATCACCGCCAGCGTCGTATTCCAGTTCAGGCGCGAGGCGCGGCACGCGACGATCAGGCCCGTGCAATCGCTTTCGCGCATCAGGTCTTCTATCGTCTGAACAGGAACCGTGGCCAGTTGCGACAGGGCGGCAACGAGGTTGCAGTGCTCACGCCAGGTGGCGAAGCGGTTGACGGTGGAGTCATTGAGCTTGCCCTGATTGTTCAGCTCTAGAACTCTGGCCTGGGCCTCGGAATAGTCGACCGCCTCCGGCGCCTTCGCGCAAATCCCGGCTTCGACGCTTTCGATGGCCGTCTTGACTGCCTCGCGCTGCCCGGGTGCTGCGATCTTGAGAAGCCTCGCCCGGGCCGACCGCGGCAGCCTGTCGAGCAACTCGCTGATTGCCGCCGCTGGCACGTCGGTGCGGCAGACCAGCAGATTTGCCAGCTCGTCGTTGCGCTCCGCCATCCGGACCAGCCTGGAGAAGCCGTCCGGCGAAAACCTTGCGCCGTAATTCTTCGCAAGCTGAATGCAGATGCCGGTGTCGCCGTGGTCCAGAAGGATGTCGACGACGGCTTGGCCAACGCACTTGCGCTGTGCGATTGCCAGACCGTGCGCTGTACCGCGACAGGCGGCTATTTCGACGAGGTCCTCCTCCGTGAGATATTCCGACCTCTGCAGGACGGGCGAAGCAACCGCGGCTTCCTCGTGGCGGGCTAGCCGATGGATCATTTTCAACTGCGCGGAGGATACGTCAGCAAGGCTGTTGCTGAGCTGGACCAGGGCCTGCAGCTCAACATGGTCGGTCAAGCGGGCGAGAATTTCGTCAAAAATGTCGAACTGGCGCTGGTCCAGCCGGTCGGCGGTGGCGGTAAGCAGGTCCGCCACACGGCGCAGCATCTGCGCCGTTCGCCCGGGGCGGGCTTGCACGCTCCGCTCGAGTTCGGCAATAAGTTCCGCAGAAGCGATCGCAGCCATGGGGTATTTGGACAAACGCCGTTGTTTTCAAAGCCTTATTTCACTCGCAAAATGTTAATTTTCCATCCGCGAAATGTTAATTCGGCTTTTTAGGAATCCGCGGCGGCGGTATTTTGAAACCGCCGACTTGGGTCCAAACGCTATCGAAATCCGGCGACACGATTTTTCGCAGGTTGTATTTTCATCACGACTCCATCCATCTGGGACGGTTGTCGGGAACTGCGAGGAGGCCAATCAACGGCTCGCCGACCAGCATTTTCGGGGGCGGGCATCACGATTCAAGAAAGCAGGGAATGACGGGTGACGCTGTCGCGCCGTTCCAGGCGCCAAGGGTATTTCGGTTTAGTGATATCGATCAGTTTCGGAGTTCGGTGCGCGATCTGAGTGTGGATTTTACGCCGCTGGCACGGACCATATCGGCCGAGCAATCCATCCTCAGTCTTCCCGGTTGCGATGTGAATTTCACAAAGTCGTTCCCGCGGATCACCGATGCCCAACTGGCGCCTGACTGCACGGCCGTGGCCTTTTCGATGGACGACGGCGCGCCCATCCGATTCAACGGCGTCGAACGTGACGATCTGGTCATCACGATCGGCGGCAGTGCTGCGCTTTACAGCTCGGTCGAGACCACGCCGAGGCAGTACGTCTCGATCATCTTCCGCCCGGAGGTGACGAACCGCGGCTGGCCGCAGACCGGCGCAAACTTCCATGTGTTCGAGGCGAGCCGCCCCAGCTTTGCGAGGCTGCGCCGCCTGATCAGGCAGATCTTCGCCGTCGCCTCGGAAATCGGCGGCCTGCCGGACCGCGGCAACATCGCAGCGGGGATGCGGGAATCGTTGCTTGCCGCCATCGATCGGGCCGTTGCCGAATTTGTTCCGGCGCGATGGTCCCGCCACGCCAACGTCTCCCGCCAGTTCAAGATCTTCAGGGATATCGAGGATGCGCTGTCCGAGCATGTCGGCGACGTCATCTACAGCGAGGAACTCGCCGGGCACATCGGCGTGTCGGTGCGCACCATGCACGATGCGGTGCAGCGCTATCGCGGCATGAGCCTGCACCGTTATCTCCGCTTGCGGCGGCTGTGGCTGGTGCGCCGGCGGCTGGTCGCCGGGGCCGAGAGCGTGAAAGCTGCCGCGCTCGCCTATGGCTTCTGGCACCTGAGCGACTTTTCACAGGGCTATCGGGAGCAATTCGGAGAGATGCCGTCCGAAACGCTCGCCCGGTCGCGACGATAACCTGATGTCGTGCTAGGATATTGTCGGCGGCGCCATGATGCGATGAGACGTGCCAGGGTCGGATTGAGGGAAACAACGGGGGAAACTGCAATGATGCCTCGTATCACCACTACTGTGCTTTCGGGCGCAATCGCGATTGTCATCGGCTGCGCCGGCGCCTCGGCCGCGACGCTGACCCCTGCGGAAAAGACGGCGCTGAAGCAGGCGATCTCCTCCTGCAAGTCGGAGGCGAAGGGCAAGAAGGTGCCGTGGCTGCAGCGCCGCAAATACGTCAAGAACTGCGTCGTCGAGGCGCTCAAGGACAAGCCCAATATCGACGTCATGACGCTCTTGAAGACCCATCCGGACATGAAAGACCTGCCGGCGGAGTCATCGGACGCGATGTAGGCCGAAGGGACCGACGCAAGAGGCCGCCGCGAGGCGGCCTCTTTGCTTTTGCGGCGGCCAGCTGGCGGCTATTCCGTCGGCGGCGGCGCGGCGACGGCCCACGACGGATCGGCGCCGAAGGGGTGATCGATGAAGAAAGCCCAGGTGCCGTCGGGAAGTTTGCGGTGCACCTCCATGCCGTGATGATGCACCGACGTCGTCGATCCGTCCTTGGCCTTACCCTTGATCAGCCATTGCGATCGCGTCATCGCGAAGTCCCCGGAGATCGTCGTGTGATGCGTGACGACATCCATATGCGGCTTGAGGCCGATATAGGCGGCCATGGTTTCGCGGATGCCGTCGGCGCCGCGCGCGATTTTGGTGCCGCCATGGACCTGGTCCACCTGCACGATCGATGCGTCGGGATGGTACATCGCGACCGCCGCGTCGACGTCTTTTGCGTTGAAGGCCCGCGCCAGCCAAAGGTTGCATAGTTCCGGGGATGGAGCGCCCATTGCAATTTCTCCTTTCGATGTCGATTTCCGAACAAGCTGGGGTGGCCCCCACGCAAATAAACGCGGTGAACCCGCAAGCTTCGCTTGCGTTGACTGCAAGTGGCCAAACGCTTCCAGGTGTTCCCGATGACAGGCGCATTTTCGCTGGACGACCTTCGATTGATCCGCAGCATCGGTTCGGCGGGAACGTTGACCGGCGCCGCGCGGCTGTTGCGGGTGGATCACTCGACGGCGTTTCGCCGTCTCGAGGCGATCGAGGCGCGCCTGGGCGCCAGATTGTTCGAGCGCAGCCGCGATGGCTATGCGGCGACCGCCGCCGGCGAGGCAGCGATCGAGCGGGCCGGGCGCATCCTCATCGAAGTGGACGGCCTCGAGCAGCAACTGGCCGGTGAGGATCTGCGGCCCTCCGGCGTCGTCCGCGTGACGACGACGGATACGTTGACCGACATCGTCACGCCCATGTTCGCGACGCTTGCTGCGCAAAACCCCGCCATCACGGTGGAGCTCGTCGTGACCAACACGTTTGTCACGCTGACGAAGCGCGAGGCCGACGTTGCGCTCAGGCCGGCGGCCAGCGCTCCGGAGGGACTGGTCGGACGCCGGCTCGCGGCGGTTGCGACCGCGATCTACGCCTCACCGGATTATCTGGCCGGGAAGGGGGATAGGCCAATCGCGGCGCATGACTGGATCGGGTTTGACGACAGTCTCGGGCATCTGCGCTCGGCGCGCTGGATGGCGGCCAATATCGCGAGCGATCGGATCATCTTTCGCGCGGATTCGCTGCTGGCGCTGCGATCCGCCGTCGCAGCCGGCCTCGGCATCGCAGCACTGCCCTGCTATCTCAGCGATCCCTTTCCGCGGCTTCGTCGTCTCGGCGCGCCGTTGCCGGAGATGGAGGGATCGCTGTGGCTGCTCACCCATCCCGGCCTGCGCCGCGTCACCCGCGTCCGCGCCGTGCTCGACTGCATCGCGCAACGCGTGAGCGAGCGGCGTGCGCTGATCGAGGGACGGGAGCCGGCGCTCGCTGCGTGAGGCATTGCCCAAATTGGGCGCATGATAATGACATGAAGCATGCGGATCATTGCCCGGCGCACCTTGAGAGAGTTCGTTGAGGGGCGGAGAGGGTACAAGGACCATGTAGCGCTGAAGGCCGCTTTGGACGCATGGTTTGACGAGGTGAGGCAATCGAGTTATTCGGTCAACTGAAGCAGCGTCGGAGAGCCGCAATAGTTGCATTTGTGCCTGCGTATTGGCGCGGATCACTAGAGGATTTCTCAGCGAGAGATCGTGGGTAAAGACGCCCTGATGCGCTCCGAGAAATCGTTTGAGCCATCGGCTGCCTGCGCGGCCTCATTGATCAACGAGCGTCGTCGCAATTCGTCGAACGGCAGGGTCGTATCTACCCTGCCTGAGTGATACAGGTAGCTGTCGATCAGACCGTTGAGGAGATGGCGAATGTCGAATCTGCCTTTCCTACCGGCGGCGTTCGCGTAGCGCACGATATTGATCGTGCAGCTATTGGTCAGTAGATTATAGAACTCGGGGCGATCGGCTAGTTCGTTGATCCGCGCTAGATAGACGAGTAGCAGCCGACGCGCATCGTCCGGCGAAGTGTTGAGACGATAGAGGTACACCGGCTCCTGCCGGTGGTTGGTTCGCACGCTCACGAGGTCGCGCTCGCTGCCCACCACGTAGATCAACTCGAATTGCTTGAACAGGGAAGCGACAGGGGCGAAACCTTCGCCGACCTCCGGCCGCGTCTCAATCGAGATGCTCAGCGGTGTTGCATTGTCAAAAATGAAGCTAAGAAACGTGTGCCCGACGGGTCCTTCGGTAAAATAGGAAATGTAGAAATCGATACCCTTCAGGTGTGACAGCCGCACCTCGCGTTCCTCATAACGCACCGTAAAATCGTTGCGCGAGCGATAGTCGAAATTGCGGACGCCGGTGACGTGCACCCGGTCGCCGTCGATGGTCGCTCGCGGCATGACCGCGACTTCTGGACGCCAGTTACGATCATGTGAAGGGGGGATGGAGATCCACCATCCAAAAACGCAAAGAAATAACACGGCAGCGATCGCGGACATGCTCCGCCGATGCGAAAACCAAAGCGCCCAGACCGCGAACGCCGCAAAGGCTGCCGCCAAGCACAGACGCACCGAGGCCCAGGACAAATTCGAATAGTAGACAGCCAGTGTGGCCCACGTAATAAGTAAGGCCCTTGCCAGAAAACCGACAATTGCGGTCAACCAAGCGACACTTCGGGTCACAACTCTGAGAATCAGACTCATTGACGTTCTTCCGGTTACCTTTTTTGCCGGGCCGCCCTCGTCGCCACTCGCAAGTCGATCATGGCTTGTAGTGAAACGTACATGGATCGGACTTCACTTGTTAAGCCCACACTCGTAGATTTCACACCTGCGTAACATCTCGCGGACACGTTCATGGGACGCGTCGCCGATGTCAGCTCTCCCGATAGCTTGAGACTACTGTCAATGGCAGCTCGTAAAATGGCAATTATCAGCACGTTTCGAGATCGGCCCGTACTGAGTCTTTATGGTCTGATGATTATATCGCTCGTTGCATTGCTGCCGCTTCCGCCATTGTTGCAGAATCAGAGCTATCATCAGTTCGCAGACCAACGTGAACTGTTCGGGATACCGAATTTCTGGAACGTCGTCTCCATGTCGGCGAGCGGCGTGCGTTGATCGAGGGATTCGAGCCGGCGCTGGCTGCCTAGGGTGCGACGTCGAGCGAGGAGGCGGGCGCGGTGGGGCTCTCAAGATGCAACCGGGCCAACGCTGGCAACACACGGTAGCGGACGATCTCATGCGGGAACTCGCCGCGATTGGCGAGCAGGACGACGCCAACCCTTCGTGCCGGCACCAGGCCAATATAGCCCGAGGCATTGTTGAGCCCGCCCGGCTTGTCCACGACGCCGATGCCATGGACATCGACATTCTCCCACGCCATGGCCTGCCCGAATTGCTTGCTGACGTGGAACATCTCCCGCTGCGTCATCCGGAGCGCCTCGCGCAATTGCGGGTCGGCCGTTCTGCCGTCAATGCAGGCTGCCATGAAGATCGCGAGATCGCGCGCCGAGGAGAACATCTGCCCGGTCCCCGCGAAATCGAAATAGCTCTGCTGGGTGCCGGGTGCGCCGATCGCCATGCCCTGGTCGGAATAGCCCTGGACGACCCTGGGTATTATCTGCGCAGGCATGACGGCGCGATTGTCAGGCCCGCGCTCGGGGATCAGCGTCGCGGCCATGCCGAGCGGCTTGACGATGCGCTCTTCGATCAGCGTGGCGATCGAAAGGTGGTAGCGACGCTCCAGTGCGAGCTGGAGCAGCACGTAGCCGGCGTGGGTGTAGATGCGCTGCTTGCCCGGCACTTCGCCCGCGCCTGGCGTCCAGGCGTTGAGCATGTCGAAGAACTCGGTCAGTGTGTAGGAGGCGTTGGGCCAGGGCGGATGATCGGTCGGCAGCAGCAGGCCGGACGTATGCGCGACGAGCTCGCCGATCGTCACCTTACGGACATAGTCGCCGTGCAATTCGCCGACATATTTGCTGACGGGGTCGTCGAGACTTAATTCGCCACGCCGCGTGCCGAGCGCGACCAGGGCCGCCTCAAACACCTTGCGCAGAGAAGCGAGGTTGAACAGCGAGTCCGGCGTGACGGCGCGCCCCTGCGCCTGGTCGGCGAGACCGTAACTGAAGAATTGGACGCGGCCTGCGACATACACGGCAACCGCGGCACCACCCGGATAATGATCTGTTGCCACCGGAGCGATGTTCGCGGCGACGATGTTGCGGATCTCAGCGTCCATCTCGGAGCCTGCGAGCGCGACGCGCAGCGGGGCGAACAAGGCGATAAGCACGAGGATCAATCCTGCGCTGGTAGCTGAGAGGCGCCATTTCATGAAATCGATTGCCATCTGGACGTTGACCCGCGAGGCGCACACCGCCAGCCGACCTGCGGTTTGGCGGAAGCAGCGGCCTGCGCGGCACAGTGGGTGGTCGCCCCGGGGTGATACCGAGAGTGCAAACGCGCGAGATGGCCCGATCGGTCCGTCAACGCACGATTGTTTGATGAGGGCGTGATGTACCCAGTTGTTCGCAGGGCGGTCGGCGGCAACGGATCGGCCTACCAGGTGAGCAGGCGTCGCATCAGCCAGAGCGCCGCGAGATAGGACGAGCCGAGGGCGGCCGCGAAGACCAAAGCGATCGGCCACAGGTTCGAGCCCTTGCATCTCCCAGAAGGAAGCACTTGCTCATGGATTCTTGTAGGACGAGACGTTCGTCCGAACGATTTTGGGCAAAGTAATGATCGTTGCGGCGACGAGCTGGATCACGCAGCACACGGCAATCGAGACCCGGTAGCTCCCCGAAAAATCGCGTAGAAAGCCGAGCAGCGCCGGCCCGAATGCGAAAGTAAACTGGTTTACTCCGACCACGAGCGCTATGGCGCGCGTGAAGTGCTCGCGCGGAACCTCTCGCTGCAGGACGATACCTGGCAGCGCAATCATGTTGCCGATGCTGAGGCCCAGCAAACAGCTGGCAAGATAGATCGTGATTGGGCTGTCGGCGAACAGGAAGGCGACCATCGCCAGTGCCTGCAGAAGGAAGTTGACAAAAGAAAAAGCCCTTGCGTCAACAGAGTCGATGAACGAACCAGTGCTGATCCGCCACAGCATTGCTGTTGCAATCATCAAGCCGATTGCCCATGCGGCGCCAGCAGTGCCAATAACCGGAGAAAAGAACGCGACCTGATGCGTCAAAAATCCGACCTGCGCCGTCAAGGCTATCGCGAACGCTGCAGACACAGATACGAAGCGGATGTCGCGCAAAGCCACGCCAACTGACCAGGACGTCGGGGCTGCGGACGCTGCCTCGGCGCCAGGCTTAGCTGCCTCCTCCCGGTCAGCTCGATCATACTCTCCGGGCCGCTTGGGGCGCAGCACTGCAAGCACGGCTGGCAGCGCAACCAGGAGCATCGCGGTACTCAGCGCATAGACGCTCGCCGGGAATCCATATCGCTCGCGAATCGCCAGCAAAGCCGGAACAACAATGATACCGCCCAGGCCGGAACCCGTCAGTGCCAGACTAACCGCGAGCCCTCGCCGCCGATCGAACCAGGGTGCGATAATGATGTTGATCGCAGCTCCGCTCATGAACGCCCATCCTGCAGATAGTGCGAGGAATGCGATCGGCACGTGCCACTGCTGAGTTGCCAGGCCGAGGCCGGCGGCGCCGCATGCCATTGCGACAATGCCGGTCGCCACCACTGTTCGGGTGCCATGGCGCTCGAACAGTCCCGCGCTCGACATGATGATAATCGCAGCCACAAGGTAATACACGGTGATCGCGGCGGAGACCTGCGTGGTATTCCATTCGAAGTGATCTTTCAGGGCGACGAGATACACTGCTGGGCCATAGAAGCCCAATCCCCAGCCGAACAGCGCGACCAACGTCGCCACGGCGACAACCAGCCAGCCGTGATAGAAAGGCGAGCCAGTTTCAGTCGCGTCGTTCTGAATTGGTGTGCTGGATGTCATGGCTGTACTTTCATCTAGAGAGCGCGGTCGCGGCGCAACATAGATGGCAAGATCGCAGGTCTTGCGCTGGCGGAATTCGGACATGATCGGGCGATGGAGTCCGATTCGCGCCAGACCACTCGACAAGTCTCGATAGACTGGCGGAATGATGCGAAGGGTTAGCTTGCCGCTTGATGCCACGGAGTGCGACCGCGCCCGCCTCTCGCGCGACAGCCGCTACGACGGTGCGTTCTTCAGCGGCGTGCGCACCACGCGTATTTATTGCCGGCCCGTCTGCCCGGTGCGTCCGGCCAAATCAGCGAACGTGACGTTCTTCCCTACTGCCGCCGCGGCGGAGCGCGCGGGCTTTCGACCCTGTTTGCGCTGCAGACCAGAGGCCGCACCGGGCACGCCAGCCTGGCGCGGTACGGCGGCAACCGTGGCACGCGGCATGCGCCTCATCAGCCAGGGATTTCTCGATCATGCTTCGGTGAGCGAACTCGCCGCGAAACTCGGCATCGGCGAGAGACACCTTCATCGTCTCTTCCTCAAGCACGCTGGAGCGTCGCCTACCGAAGTTGCAGCGACACGGCGCGTTCAGCGCGCAAAGCATTTGATTGAGAATTCTGCTGCGTCGCTGGCCGAAATCGCCTTCGTCGCCGGTTTTGGCAGCGTGCGGCGCTTTAATGAGGCCTTCCTGGCGACCTATTTGCGCAAGCCGTCATCGTTCCGGCGGCGAGCGCTAAGGAAGTGATGTAGAGGCGCGGGCCACACATGCGAGTCTCGAAGATACTGAAGATCACTGGCTTTGGCGCGCTGGCCGTCACGTTGCTCGCCATTGGGGCAGCGCTAGTCATTGGCTGGGCGCCCGACCGCCCGCTACCCAAACTGATTGAGCGCTGGGGGCAAGAGCCATCCACGTTCGTCGAGATCGAGAGGCTTCGCATTCACCTGCGCGATGAAGGGCCGCGCGATGATCCGCACCCCATCCTCATGCTTCACGGTTCGGGGTCGAGTCTTCATACCTGGGCGGGATGGGCGCAAAGGCTCTCACGGCACCGCCGGGTGATCACGATGGACCTTCCGGGTTTCGGGCTTACCGGTCCTTCGCTCGACGACGACTATTCGGTGGAGCGATATTCCCGCTTTGCTCTTGCGCTGCTGGACGCGCTGGAAATCCGGAAGGCGGTGCTCGTTGGCCGCGCAATCGGCGGGGAAGCGGTTTGGCGGCTTGCCATCGACCATCCCTCGCGGGTTGAAAAGCTGGTCCTGATCGCGTCCGGTGGTTATCCGGTCAATTCGGTGTCTGTGCCGGTTGGCTTTCGCATCACCGACTCCCCGTATCTGAGCTGGCTGCGCAGCAGCTTCCTGCCGCGCGTCCTGGTGAAATCGAGCCTGCTCAATCTTTACGGCGACGCCAGCCGCCTGAAGGAAGAAACGATAGACTGCTACTATGAGCTCTCGTTGCGCCAGGGAAACCGCGCGGCAATGGCACGTCAGCGGTCGCAGCTGCGACCGGGCGCGCAGGCCGAGCGCATTTCCAAGATCAAGACGCCTACTTTGATCTTGTGGGGCGGGCGCGACCGCCTCTTCCCTGCGCCGCTTGCCGAGCGATTCCATGCTCACATTGAAAACAGCGAACTGGTCGTGTTTCCGGAACTCGGCCACCTTCTCCAGGAGGAGGATCCGGAGAGTACGATGGCGCCGGTCGAGCGCTTCCTCCAATCCAAAAGGGGCGCTTGATGCGGCTCGCAGGTTTGCAACGAATTGGCGCCGTCATTCTCAGCGGTTTGGCGGTGTTTATGGCGCTCGCAGCTATTTGCGTCGGCAGAGCCATGTCGGTCAGCTCGAAGCAGATCGAGGTTGCGCCTATCCCGCACCTACAGCTCGACGAAGACGCAATCAGCAAAAGGCTGGCGGTCGCGGTACGTTTCGAGACGGTGTCTGCGCCGACGATGGACGCAGCCGCGATGACCGCATTCCATGGCCTTCATCGGCATCTTGAAACGTCGTTTCCCGCAACGCATGCGGCTCTGCGCAAGGAGATCCTGGCAGACTACAGCCTGCTCTACACCTGGCAAGGAACTGATCCCGCTCTTCGGCCCATCGTCCTGATCGCACATCAGGATGTCGTGCCGATCACGCCGGGGACCGATACCCAATGGACCAGGCCGCCATTCAGCGGCGATGTCGCCGAAGGATATATCTGGGGACGCGGCTCGATCGATAACAAGTCGGCGCTGCTGGGCGCTCTGGAAGCTGTCGAGCTACTCATATCGCAAGGCTATGCGCCGCGCCGGACAGTCATTCTCGTGGCGCAGCACGACGAGGAGATTCGCGGCGAGGGCGGGCCGGCGATTGCAGCCGCTCTCGCGCAGCGCGGCGTGAAGGCAGAATTCGTTCTCGATGAGGGAACCTACATTACGCATGGGGCGGCGCCAGGCATCACGCGCCCGGTCGCGCTTGTCGGTGCCGCCGAGAAGGGTTTCCTTCACGTGGAGCTGACGGCTGCTGGAGCCGCCGGTCACGTGGCTACGCCGCTTCGCGATACGGCGATCAGCCAGCTGAGCGCAGCGATTCACGGCATCGAACAAACCCAGCCTGATGCTCATTTGAAAGGCTCGGTCGACATACCCTTTGACTGGCTCGCCGGCGACATGGCCTTCGGCTCGCGCCTCGTTGCGACCAATCTCTGGCTGTTCGGTCCCCTGGTAAAATCGCGGATGAGCCAGAACCCGACGACAAATGCCTTCATTCGATCGACGATAGCCCCTACTGTCGCCGACGCCGGATCCCGCTTCAATGTTCTGCCCGCACAAGCACACGCAACAATTATTTCCTTTGTTCACCCCGGCGAAACAACGCGCGATGTGCTTGAGCGCATGAGCGATACCGCAGGACGACAAGGTGTCCGGATACGGGTTGTCGAAGCGAAAGAGCCCACACCGAAAACGTCCACCGGCACGGAGGCCTTCAAGGATGTGTCGCGCGCAATCCGACAGGTGTTTCCCGATGCACTGGTTGCGCCGTCGCTGCTGATCGGAAACGTCGATGCGAGGCATTTCGTCGAGCTATCGGACAATGTCTACCGGTTCACGCCAATTCTTCTTGATGGCGCCGATCGCGGTTTGATCCACGGCATCAACGAGCGGATATCGGTCTCCGCTTACGGCAATGTTGTTCGCTTCTATTACGCGCTCATAAAGAACACGGCCGTCGCGCAAAACTGAGCACCGCCGGGGGCGGTGGCCAGGCGCTACCCCACAAATAAACTCGTAAGCTCAATAAGTTGCGGATGGCTGTGGCGCGCCACCCGGAATATAACTGCGAACTCTTGCACCATTGAAGTCGCCTTGTAATGCAAATCCACTCTGCCCTGTGTCACGGCCGATCTCACAATTGGGGCGATCCAGTGTGACTATTCGTTCCTGATCCAACAAGACGGTGTCAAAAGACAGCTTGCGCAGATAGTCTGATGGCGGCGGCTTGATGCCTGCTTGGCGATCGGCGACATTCCGCAACCATGTGTGGCCACACGCAGTCCTCATTGGCGCGAGGGAGTTTGTGCATGTCAGCAGAGATCCCGAACGTGCGTCAGGTGCAAGGGTATTGCAGTCTTTGCATCGCACGCTGCGGTACCGTCGCGACGGTGGTGGATGGCAGATTCACGCGCCTCGACCCCGATCCGACCCACCCCACCGGCGCGGCAATTTGCGCCAAGGGCCGAGCGGCCCCCGAGCTCGTCTATCACAAGGACAGGCTGAAGCGACCGTTGCGTCGAACACGGCCGAAAGGCGACTCCGACCCCGGATGGGAAGAAATATCATGGGATGCGGCGCTCGATCAGATCGCCGCTGCCATGCGGCGCATCGCCGAGCAGCATGGACCCGAAGCGGTGGCATTCAGTCAATCGTCCCCTTCGACGACCGCCATCGCGGATTCCGCTGCCTTCATTGTGAGACTCATGAACGCATTCGGCACGCCGAACCAGGTGTCGGCGCTGGAGCTGTGCGGCTGGGGACGCGGGTTTGCGACGCGCTACGTCTTCGGCGTCGGCAGCGTTGCGACCGGAAGTGCCGGCGGCGCGATGGCAGATATTGCCGAATCCGGCTGCCTGATCCTGTGGGGCTATAATCCATCCTTTACGCGCATTACGCATGCGACCGCGACGGTTGCGGGCCTGAAACGCGGGATGAAGTTGATCGTGATCGATCCGCGCAACGCCGGGCTTGCCAACAAAGCCGACGTCTGGCTGCGGGTACGCCCTGGAACCGACGGTGCGCTCGCGTTGGGGCTGGCCAACCTCATGATCGAGCGCGGGTGGTACGACGAGGCGTTCGTCCGCACGTGGAGCAACGGCCCCCTTTTGGTGCGCTCCGATACCGACAGGTTGCTCAAAGTGGAGGACCTTGCTTCCGGCGGCGGCTCAGGACACTTCGTTGCCTGGGATTCTGAGTCCAATCGCACGGCCAGCTATGATCCGGCAGCCGGCCGCTACGAAGCAGCCGTCGAACATCTCGCCTTACGAGGCGAATACACTGTCGCAACGAGAGATGGTCCGATTTCCTGCCGGCCGGTCTTCGATCGCTACGCGGCCCTGTGCGGCAAATTTTCGCCCGAAATGATTGAGGCGACTTGCTGGATTCCCCCCAGCCAGTTGGAGGAAGCGGCCCGCACGATCTGGCACGCCCGGCCGGTCTCTTATTATGCCTGGAGCGGGCACGAACATCACGCCAACAGCACGGAGACGGCGCGGGCGATGGCCATGCTCTATGCACTGACCGGCAGTTTCGATGCGGCCGGAGGCAATGTGCTGCTCCCTGCAGTGCCGGCCGGGTCGATCGCCGGGGAGAACTTGCCTGCGGCGAAGCGGCTTGCTCCCGCAATCGGGTTTGCCGAACGTCCGCTGGGCCCTGCGCGCTGGAATCACGTCTCCCCTCGGGACTTTTACCGAGCTGTCCTGGAAGACACGCCTTATCCTGTCCGCGGACTCATCGGGTTCGGCGCTAATCTGCTACTCGCTCACAGCGACCCGGTTCGCGGACGTGCTGCGCTGGCCGCGCTCGATTTCTACGCCCATGCCGATCTGTTCATGACGCCGACGGCAGCGCTTGCGGATATTGTGCTGCCCGTGGCGTCCTGCTTCGAGCGCGACTCTCTCAAGATCGGATTCGAAATCAGCGCAGAAGCGCAATCGCATGTTCAGCTCAGGCAGGCCATCGTCGCTCCACCCGGCGAGGCACGATCCGATACCGATATCGTCTTGGGTCTTGCCGCGCGCCTCGGTCTTGGCGAGCATTTCTGGAACGGCGATGTCGACGCAGCCTACCAGCAGCAGCTTGGTCCCAGCGGCATCACCCTGGATCAGCTTCGCGCGCAACCCGCGGGATTACGGAAACCGCTGACGACGCAGCACATCAAGTACGCTGCGCGCGACGACGAGGGAAACCCACGCGGCTTCCCGACGCCGTCGAGGAAAGTCGAATTCTGGTCAGAAACCTTCCTTGATCACGGCTATTCGGCGATGCCGGATTTTGTTGAACCGCCCATGGGCCCGGTCGCTCGCCCCGACCTGGCTGCATCGTTCCCTTTGATCCTGACGTGCGCGAAACCTAGTCTCTTTTGTCAGACCCAGCATCGTGCACTGCCGAGCCTGCGCAAGCGCGCATTGGATCCGGAGATCGAGCTCAATCCCGCGACGGCTTTAGCCCGCGGAATCAGGAACGGAGATTGGGTCGACGTACGCACTCCGGCCGGCGGAATGCGGGCCCGCGCGCGCTTCAGCGAAAAGCTCGATCCGCGCGTCGTCGTGGGCGAACATGGCTGGTGGCAAGGTTGCGATGAGCTGGGAGTTGGCAATTGCGATCCGTTCGATCCGAACGGCACGAACTTCAACCTGACTGTCGACGCCGGCATTCGCGATCCCGTCAGCGGCACTCCATCCCATCGGTCCAATCTTTGCGAAGTTCGGCCGGCACGGGGATCTGGCGCAGAAGAGCTTCAGGAATTAGGCCTCGGCAACTGAGGCGATGAACGAATGGCCGCGCCAAACAGTCGCAAATTCGCAACTCCGAGAATGTTCTTGAGATATCAGCGCTTCTGGAACCGCTGGCGCTCCCTAGCGGAATCGAACCGCTCTCTCCACCGTGAAAGGGTGGCGTCCTAACCGATAGACGAAGGGAGCAAAACGTGAGGTAAATCAAGGCTTTGGGCGCAGGATTTAACCCGGTCTGCCACCGGCCGCAGGAACGGGCAGCCAGTTGCGAGCGAACGTATAGTGGCCTTTGCGGGGGCGGGCAAGTCGCCATCCGCCGCCTCACTGGATGGTTTCCCAAGCGGTTCCGGATCGCAGAAAACGGGGCCTATCCCGCAACGAATTTTAAATCGGCAGCGAGTAAATCGATTTGAGTTTTACGGAAAGAGTACGATGGCACCGGGATTGCAGAAGTTAGGGGTGAAGAAGCGCGAAGCGCGCAAGTCGCTGCGCCAGCCCGGCTGGATCACGCTCGATGGCGGCTTTGCCGTGCGCGCCTGCGTGGTGGAGAATCTCTCTTCGTCCGGCGCCAAGGTCACGGTCGAGGACAACAACACGCTGCCCGCCAAGCTGCGGCTTGCCTTCACGCGCGATGCGCGCCGGGGGCGCCCCTGCGAAGTGGTCTGGCGCCAAGGCCGCACCGTCGGCGTGAAATTCGTGCACTGACGCGCAAGGCGTTACGACATCGGCGGCGCGATGAACTTTTGAAACGCCGGACGTTCGGAGACCAGCGCGAACCAGCGCGCCATGTTCGGCTGCTTCGGTTTTGTCACCCCCTCGACGCCGAACCAGCGCCGCGCAAAGGCGCCAAGCGCAATATCGGCAATGGTGAACTGATCGCCCTCGATGAAGCGGCGGTCTTTCAGCTGCGCCTCGACCACGCGCCACACCACGGCCTCCGCATCGGCATCCTTCTGCAGGGCCGCCATGTCGCGCTTCTCCGGCGGCGTGCGCACCAGTCCCCAAAACACCGGGCGATCCACCGGCTGCAGCGTCGACAACGTCCAGTCCAGCCAGCGGTCGACCGCGGCGCGGGCTTTGGCGTCCTGTGGATAGATGGGCGAGCCCTTGCCATAGGCGAGGTTGAGATAGCGCATGATTGAATTGGATTCCCACAGCACATAGTCGCCATCGACCAGCGTCGGCACGCGGCCGTTGGGATTCATCGCGAGATATTCCGGCGTGTCGTTCTTGCCGAAGGCCATGCCGGCATCGATGCGATGATAGGCAATGTCGAGCTCGGCCAGGCACCACAGCACCTTCTGCACATTGACCGAATTGGCCCGGCCCCAGATCGTCAATTGTCCCGCCACGCGTCTCTCCCGTTTTGCTTTCTGGCTGACATAGCGAAAATGCGCGCAAAAATCGCCCGGCAAAAAATCGGGCCCCGCCATGCGGTGGCGAGGCCCGACCGGGCTTCAACGCGATGGCGCTCTCACCAGTGGCCGGTGTTCGGCATCGAGGTCCACGGCTCCGCCGGCGGCTTCGGGTCGCCCTTCTGCAAAAGCTCGATCGAGTGCAGGTCGGGCGAGCGTATGAAGGCCATGTTGCCGTCGCGCGGCGGGCGGTTGATGGTGACGCCCATCTTCATCAGCTTGGCGCAGGTGGCGTAGATGTCGTCGACCTCATAGGCGAGATGGCCGAAATAGCGGTCCTCGCCGTATTTCTCCTCGTCCCAGTTGTAGGTGAGCTCGACCAGCGGCGCGCCGCGCGTCTTGGGCAGGCTTTTCAGGAGATCGATGTCTTCGGCGGCGCAGAGAAACACGAGCGTGAAGCGGCCCTTGTCGTTGTCGATGCGGCGGACTTCCTTCAGCCCCAGCGCGTCCTGATAAAATTTCAGCGCGACATCGAGATTGCGCACGCGCAGCATGGTGTGGAGATAACGCATGGGTAGGGCTCCCTGAAGTGTTCTTGTTGGGTCGCGGGGCGTATTAGCAGAAGATTGATGGCAGGGGCAGGGGGCAGCCAGACCTTGGCCGTTGCCCCCGGGCTGGAATGGCACGACATGTTTTGGTAAGCGACGCGCGGGAGCTGGCCGAGGCCGGTCGTGTCAACGGATCATCGCGACTGCTATCGACTAAGCCACCAGCGCCTTCAGCGTCACAGCCTGCTCGAGGTTGTGAACCGCAATGGCGGTGTGGGTGTAGTCTCCCACCTCGTTTGAATTCGCGATCTGACGAAGCAAGTCGTCGCCCTTGATGACGTGCAGGCCGATGCCCTGGTCGTGCGAGGGGAAGATGCCCAGGACCACGTCGTGTCCGGCGACCACGGCTCGCAATGCGAGCGCCTTGTCCTCGGACATCTGGATGAAAGTGCGGATCTCATCGGCGAGCCCGCGCAGTTTGTCAAAATCAATCACGCGCATACTCCCACGCCACTAACTGCCGGATTCTAGCAACGAGTTGCTTACTCAAACATGAAGGGGCGACAGATTTAACCGGCGAGCAGCGAGATCGCGCGCGGCATCGCGAACGCATCATCAGTTCTCAGTCGGGCGCACTGATAGCAATCGCGCCGCTCAAAGAACCGGTGTTCGATGCGGGGACGACGTTGGCAGACAATCCGCACCATCGGCAATTCACGCAACGTGGAAGCAGTGCGAAGTTCCTCGTGCCTGCACATCGCCCTGATGCGGGAGTCCATTTTTTTCACCCAGCGGATTGAGATTGTTCGTCATTTGTTCTATTCTTATTGTTCAACCCTGAGTCGCGACGATGGATGCTCAGAAAGAACGCGAAATCATCAGGCTGTGGAACCGGCTTCGTCTGCTGCAGCGGGAAGGGCGGCCGACCGCGGCGTTGCGCAAGCAGATCGAGAAGGCGCTGGCAGAGAGGGACGAAGCGGCGTGATCGCATCTCCGCTGAAATCAAGTCGCGGCGGAATGAGTTTCAGGAATTGAACCCGATGACGGCGGGAACGTCTTGATTCGTGCTTCGTCAAGATTTGACACCATCGCGCGCCGGTGCATGCTCCCACGATGCGTCGGTTCGGGAATACGCGGCTCGCCAAGATGAGCAGCGGACATTATTGCGTGATACGCGACCTCGGTCTGGTGAAGGGCGGGAAGGGGTTGCGGCATCATGAAGTCGTGCTCGACCTCACTTGGCGTGGTCTCTGGCGCGGCGCGCTCAAACTTGCAAAGTCGGGGTTGCGGCGGCGGGCCGGTTGGCCGGAGGCTGCCGTGCAGGAGAGCGCGAGCGAGCCCGTGCTCGCGGCGCAGGTGACGCGCGCATCGCGTCGATAGGCCGTCAGCGACCGATCGCGGTCCGGCTCAGGCCTTCACATCCACGTGGCCGTCTCTGGCCTGGGCTTCCTTGAACTCCTCGAGCGCCTGGCGCTCGGCTTCGTTCTTCGCCGCAAAGACGTTCAGCACGTCTTGCTGGATGATGTGCGGCGGGGCTTTTTCGGTCTGATGCGCAACGAGCTGAACCCGGGCTTGCGTCACCGCATGGGGTATGGGGTAGACAAGCATGGCGCGATACCTCCTTGTCCGTAGAATTACCCGCCGCGCATTTACGGCTTGTAAACAGGTTCGGTTAACGCTCGAAGATGTCGCGGGAACTGCCGGGGTCCCTTGCGCGTTCACATTGCGATCGATGGAGCGAGGCCATGCGCAAGATCCTGGCAGCGCTGGATGAAGAACAGCGCGCAGCGCTGCTTGAACTGGCGGATTTCGGCACCGCGGCCTTCTCGGCGGGGCTGGCGGTGGCCATGCTGAAGGGCACGATTGATCTCGTTGCGGGCTTCTTTTGAGGCGCCAAGCGCAGCCGCCCGGTGAACGTCGGCAAGCAGTCGCCATGTTCGGTTAGGTTAACGACAGGTTTACGTTGCGCGAGTTTCGCGTTACCATAATTGTGGCTGCCGGAGGGCGAGCCATGGTCCCGTCGTTTCACAATGCGGACAGGCGTACCTTTCGCCGTGTGACGGCGATTGGCATGCTGTTTTGCGCGGCTTTCGTGCTCATCAGTTTTTATCTGCGCCCGCAGCCGGAAGACGATCGCGTGCTGGTCAAGGCTGACAAGCTGACGCGCACCGCGGGCGAGGCGAAAAAGGCTAACTGACGCCATTCGGCCCGGACGCCTGCCGCGCCGCCGTTTCAGCCCAGGACGGATTGACAGTCGCAATCGCGATGAAGCCCGCGTAGGCCATGACGTTGAGCAAAATTTCCATCCAGACCGGCATGACAAAATCCTCGTTGGGGAGAGAATCCCGAACAGGCATGCTTGGTTCCCGCCTGCGGCTTTATCGCTTTTGTTTGAGCATGATCTTTTCCGAAAACCGGTTCCCACTTTTCGGGATCATGCTCTATGTCCGTGACGGCGGATCGAGCCGGCGGCCGAGCGCGCCAACCGAATCCACCGATGGCGCGTCCTTCAGGAAATCGGCGATGGCGCGCGACAGCTCGTGGTCGCTCATCGGTGTCGGCGGCGCGTGCAGGGTGCCTCTGGCAAAGCCGCGCACGATGTCTTCGTAGTGTTTGTCACCTCGGCGCGGAATGAGCTTCCTGATGCGCGCAAGCAGGGTGGAAATCGGCAAAGCGCGATCCTCCTCTTTTTCCTGCCCGTGTCCTTTGCTGCCCGCGGCGCTAAAGCGCGATGAGATTGGGATGAGTCATCATCGCACTTTGGTTTATTGCTTGAGCATGATCTCCGCGCAAACGCTTCGCGTTTGTCGCAGGGAAAACCGCTGCACGCTTTTCCGGATCATGCTGTTGCGCGAGATTGCTGCCGACACCTCCAAGACTGAAAAACCCCACCGGCATCCGAAGACACCGATGGGGTCTTTCATGCTCTCACCTCTACGAGGCTGCTGCACTTGTATAGCCAACAGCGGCGCGTGCAGTTCGTTCCCCAAAAGCATCCCGCACATTGCCCATATTTAATGCCCGGGTTCCCTGATCCTCGCGGGTTCCGGGGAACCCTGGCCCGCGCTTTCTCGTTGTCCCCGTGCACTGAAGTGAGGAGGTCGCAATGAAAAAGACGCTAGCAACTCTGGCAACCGTCGCTGCGGTCGGCGCGGCCGCCGTGATGGCTCCGTCGCCTGCTGAGGCGCGTCGCTTCGGGCCGGGCCTCGGATTCGGTCTGGCGGCAGGTGCGCTGATCGCCGGCGCGGCGGCTGCGAGCGCCTATCCCTATTACGGACCGTATGGCTACTACGACTACGGCCCGACCTACTACGCGCCGGGTCCCGCCTACTATGGCGGACCGGTCTATTATCCGCGCCGGCACTACTACCGGCACTACGGCTGGTAAGCCAAAACGAGAAAAGCCCGGAGCGAACCTCCGGGCTTTTTTCATGCGGTGAATTTTTTCAGCGCCAGAACACGGGGCGATTGAAACCATCCCAGGCATTGGAGAGCGTGGCGGCGTAATATTCCTCGCGCTCTTTCTCGAACTTCTTTTGCGTGGCGCGGAAGCTCGCCACGCGCGCAGCGATTTCTTCGCGCTCGCGCGTCAGCCAGTCCTGCTTCTTCTCGTCCATTGCCCATCTCTTCTTGCTTGATTCGTCCCGTCAACTATTGGCAGCCGCGATTGGGGCGCGATTTTGGAAGCACGGTTGCAGGATTATGGCCGTGCACCGCAGCCACACCTGAAAAAGATTTTGGTCTTGCGTCGCTGCCGCAGCGAAAAAGCCCGAACGTCGTCGATAATGATGATGTCGTAGTTATTGCTCGCGCACCTCTTCGGTAGCGAAATGCAAACAAGGAGGGCATCACATGGCAAAGATTGATCTGGACTCGCTGAACATCGAGGAGCTCATCGCACTGCGCGAGCGCATCGGAGAGAAGATCACGGAGAAAGTTGCGGTGCGTCAGGCCGAGCTCGAGGCCGAACTGCTAAAGCTTTCGCAGTATGGCAAGTCCGCGAAGAAGGCGCCGACCGCGCCCGCGACGAAGACGAAGAAGACCGACGCGCCGCAGCAGCCGCAAGAACCGCCGGCCGCTGACGCCGAAGCCGCATAGGCCTTCGCCCTCCAGGCGAACTGGCAATCCGCGGGGGCGTGCTATAGTCGGCACGCCCTTTTACTTTGAGGATGGTCCAGTGATCGCAAAGGATCTGCGCAGCGGCGTGGAACGGCTCGGCGAGATGATCGCGGAAGCCTCCATCATCGTGCCCTTCACCGGCGCAGGCATCTCGACGGAATGCGGCATCCCCGACTTCCGCTCGCCCGGCGGCATCTGGACCCGCAACCGGCCGATACCGTTCGACGAGTTTGTCACCAGCCAGGAGGCCCGCGACGAGTCCTGGCGGCGGCGCTTTGCCATGGAACCGACCTTTGCCGCGGCAAAACCGGGGCGGGGCCATCGCGCGCTGGCTTCGCTCTACCGCGCCGGCAAAACGCCGGCGATCATCACCCAGAACATCGACAATCTGCACCAGGCTTCCGGCTTCAAGGCCGGCGACGTCATCGAGCTGCACGGCAACACGACGTTTGCCCGCTGCATCGGCTGTGGAAAATCCTATGAACTTCAATGGGTGAAGGCGCGCTTCGACGAGAACGGCCGGGCGCCGGACTGCACCACCTGCGACGAGCCGGTCAAAACCGCAACCATCTCCTTCGGTCAGGCCATGCCGGAAGAGGAGATGCGGCGCGCCACCGAACTGGCGCAGGAATGCGACCTGTTTCTCGCCGTCGGATCGTCGCTGGTAGTGTGGCCGGCGGCGGGATTTCCGATCATGGCCAAACGCAACGGCGCGAAACTGGTCATAATCAACCGCGAGCCGACGGAACAGGACGACATGGCCGACCTGGTATTGCCTTACGATATCGGCGAGGCGCTCGGACCCTTTGTGGGTAATTGAAGGCAGAATCTGATTCGCGCCTGTGCAACCTGTTCATAGGTCCCCCGAAAAATGTTTTTTAGCTATGCGCCGCAAGCGGGAATGTTATCTTTTGAGTCGAGAGATTCGCGCGGCGTTGTCATGAGTTGTCATGGATGGGTGCGCGTTCGGTGCCGTAGCGGACGGCACCGTCAACGAGGTGTGGGGTTCCGGGGTCATGGGGTCGGACGGATTTGAGTCCAAGAAGCTCGGTGGGACGCCAGGTGGGGTGGCTCCTAACCGGACTGGACCAACAACAGAATTTCAAGGCAGCGCGCCGCGCGACCCCGCATTGGATGCGCTCTCCGGCTTAGGCGATAGTGCAGCCAACCTCGTCGAAATCTCCGGCGTCATCAAATGGTTCGACGCCTCCAAGGGCTATGGCTTCATCGTTCCCGATAATGGCTGGCCGGATGTGCTGTTACACGTCACGGTGCTGCGGCGCGACGGCCATCAGACGGCCTACGAAGGCGCTCGCGTGGTAGTTGAGTGTGTGCAACGCGCCAAGGGATACCAGGCCTTCCGTATCCTCTCGATGGACGAATCGACCGCAATCCATCCGGCGCAGATGCTGCCGCCGCGGACCCATGTCACGGTAACGCCGACCTCAGGCCTGGAGCGGGCGCAGGTTAAATGGTTTAACCGCTTGCGCGGCTTCGGTTTCCTGACCTGCGGCGAGGGCACGCCTGATATCTTCGTGCATATGGAAACGCTGCGCCGCTTCGGCATGACGGAGCTGCGCCCTGGCCAATATGTGCTGGTGCGCTATGGGCCGGGTTCCAAGGGCATGATGGCCGCGGAAATCCACCCCGAAACCGGGCCGTCGGCGCTGTCTTCGCACTAACTCCTTGTTCTCTGACGCGAATGTGAGCCATACCTCGCCGGCGAGGCCTCTGGCCTTTGCCGCAATCGCCGGGTTAGGGTTGGCCTGTTCATTCCTTGGCCAGCCGACCTGAGCGTTTCCCGATGATTCCAGACCGAAATTTCGCTTGGCGCGCCGCGCGCCTTTGGCTCGCGGTTGCGCTGGTGGCCGCCTTCGCTGCGCTCGTCGGCGCGGTCGCGCAGGCAGCCAGCTTCCAGACGCTGGAGATCGCGACCAAGTCCGGCGTGCATATCTTCTCCGTGGAGATGGCGACGACCGAGGACGAGAAGCAGAAGGGGCTGATGTTCCGGCGGGAGCTCGCCGACGGCAAAGGCATGCTGTTCGACTTCTCGCCGGAGCAGCAGATCTCGATGTGGATGCGGAATACTTATATCTCGCTGGACATGATCTTCATCCGCGCCGACGGCCGCATCCTGCGGATTGCGGAAAATACCGTACCGGAATCGACCGCGCTTATCACGTCCGGGGGCCTCGCCCGGGGGGTGCTGGAAGTTGCGGCCGGCACGGCAAGGAAATACGGCATCGCCCCCGGCGACCGGGTCTCCCACCCGCTGTTCAACCGCCGCTGAGGGCGCCGTTCCGCCTTGCTGGCGGCGGTTGAAGCGTGTAGCTCTCTGGCGAGCATGATCCGGAAAAGTGGGTACCGGTTTTCCGAGAAAGATCATGCTCCAACAAAGAGTTCGGGGTATAGCGCAGCCTGGTAGCGCGGCAGTTTTGGGTACTGCAGGTCGTTGGTTCGAATCCAGCTGCCCCGACCAACCCTCGCCAATGCGCCGCAGCGTTGCCGCATCAATGAGCGTCCGCCGAAACCTTGCGCAAGGCGGCCTTGGCGAGTTCGATCGACAGGGTGTCGAAGATCAAGCCTTCGTAGTGCGCCCGATACTCGGCAATTCGGAAGCCTTGAGATGCGCCGGGGTGAAATCAGCCATGGAGGCACCCTTCCTGCGCATGGCGACCCTGCAGAACGTCCGTCCCGGAGTCGCCTGCGATTCCAGGACCACGAGCTCACCGCCGACCTTGCGCATTACTTCGCGGTCGTACTCCATCATGCGAAAGCATGCACCGATGTTCCCGCTGCCGCGCAACGCACATTCGCTATGGATTTCCGCGTAGGCGGTATCGCCTTCGATTCTTGTGAGCTTGTAGCTTGCGAGCGCCGGCGCGCTGCGCGACCATTCCTCGTGGAGCTGCTCCAGATCGTGCGCTTCCTTCGCCGCCGCTTTTTTCATTGCAACGCGCGCAAGCTTCCGCATCAGCCAGTCGGAGAACGGTTGCAGCGATGGATGCCGATTTGGCCAGGCGACCACCTTTCGAACGAATGCAACGAGGCGACGGTTTTCCGTGATGCTCATGACGAAGCTCCGGTGAGGGGATTTTGATTGAGGCCGGCAATCAGCAGCTGGGCATACGCTTCAAAGAAGCGGCGCATGTCGAGGGGCTGGGGTTCGCATGCGGCGAATGAGTGCTTCCAGATCTGGCTCATCAGCAGCGACGACCGGATAATCTTGACCGTGTAGTCGACGTCGGCGACGCGAAACTCGCCCTGCGCTATCCCTTTGCGCACGAGATAGTCGATCAGCCTGCCGCAGCGCTCTTCGATTGCTTGCTCGAAATAGAAATCGCGCAGGGCAGGGAAGTTGTCCCCTTCGGCGACCATCAGCTTGGCGAGGCCCGACAGTTTGCCGCCGCCAATGACTTGCCACCAGCTCCACAGCGCGTCCGCAATCATGTCGCCGACCTTGCCGGTCCGCTGGCGCATCCGCTCCGACATCGCGTCGAGATCAGCAAGCAGGGAGTCGCGGATAAGGCTGTCGAGGATTGCCTCCTTGTTGGGGAAATAGCGGTAGATGGCGCCCGCGGTAACGCCGGCGCGCTGGGCAATCTCCTCGACGCGGGTTCTTGCAAACCCTTGCTGCACGAACAGCTCAAGCGCAGCCTCCCGAATTTCGGAAGGCCTCGCTGCCTTGCGGCGGGTCCATCGAGGTGAAATGGCGGCGGTCGCAGTCATGACTTCTATTAGTAAATGAATACTCATTTACTAAATAGACGATAATGAACTCGATGTCAACGACGCGAATTCACAAGCGTTCATCGTTACTTAGCCATTGCTTTGCAGGAAGACTTGGAGGTCAGGCGGAACGCCAGGACGATATCCGCAGCCTGATAGCGCGCCCGGTTTGAGTACTGCGGTTGCTGGTTCGAATCCCGTTGCTCCGCCCAGATAGCCAGCAAGATCAGGTTTGGACGCAGGCGGCCAAACTCCCGCAGCGACAGCGATGCGCTATGCGCCGGCGGCCATGGACACGCTCTGCATGCGGCGGCACCATGCCAACGACAAGGTGCTCGGCGACACGCGGCCGGACATCGCAAGCACCACACGCGAGCGCCTCTCGGACATGAGCGAAGATCTGTGTTTCCTTTCGGCCGTCGAGCTTCGCGCCCGCATCGTCAGCAAGGACGTGTCTCCCGTTGAGGTGACGCGTGCGGTGCTCGCGCGCGCGGAAGCGTTGCAGGGCGAACTGAACTGCTTCATCACGCTTTGCGGCGAGGAGGCTCTCTCGCAAGCGCGCGCCGCGGAGCGGCAGATCATGGCGGGCGAGCCGCTCGGCCTGCTCTATGGCGTTCCCGTCACCGTCAAGGATATCGTCAACACCAAGGGCGTGCGAACGACCTTTGGCGCAGTGCCCTTTTCCGACAACGTGCCTGAGCAGGATGCGATTGCCGTCGCGCGATTGCGCGCACAGGGCGCGATCCTGATCGGCAAGACCACGACACCGGAATTTGGCAGCAAGTGCCTGACCGACTCGCCGCTGTTTGGCCGCACGCGCAATGCCTGGGACGCCAGCCGATCCAGCGGCGGCTCGAGCGGCGGCGCGGCCGTGGCGGTGGCGAGCGGGATTGCGCCGCTTGCGGTTGCGACCGACGGCGGCGGCTCGACGCGGATTCCCGCCGCCTGCAACGGCGTCGTCGGATTGAAGCAGAGCAACGGCATGATCCCGCACAGCCAGGTGCAGGATGCGTTCGGCAACCAGACCTATGTGACGCCGACGACGCGCACAGTCGCCGACACCGCGCTGATGATGCAGGCGATGGCAGGCGAGGACGCTTCCGACCCCTGGTCGATTGGCATCGCGGTGCCGGACTTCGTCGATCGCGCGGCGCCGCGCGGCAATCTCAGCGGCAAGAAGATCCTGTTCTGCCAGTCGCCGCCCGGGCGACCGGTTGCGGCCGATGTTGCCGCTGCCTTCAAGGCCGCGCTCGACCGGCTGGCCGGCCTCGGCGCCGAGCTTGAAGAATTTTCCGGCAAGGATTTCGATATCGAGCCGATCTGGCGCGCCATCAATCACACGGCCTGGCGCACACGCTTCGAGAAGCTGGCGGCCGATCACGGCAATGTCCTGAGCGAGACATTCCTGAAACAGCTCGCGCTCGCGAGCAGGGTCAGCGGCGTGGATTACCAGCGGGCGATGTTCGACCGCACCTCGCTGTTCCGCCGTGTGCAAGAGCTGCTTGCGCGTGGCGATCTCTTGGCCATGCCGACGCTGACCCGGACAGCGCTGCCGATCGACCAGGACCTGTTCGGCGCCATCGAGATCGATGGGCAAACTTTCGACAACCTGCGGCCACACTGGTTTCCCTGGACCATGCCGTTCAACATGACGGGACACCCCGCCATCAGTCTGCCATGCGGCTTTGGCCGCGACGGCCTGCCGATCGGCCTGCAGCTGGTCGGTCGCTTCCGCGGCGACGCCGAGCTGTTGCGCGCGAGTGCGCTGTTTGAGGCGACGCACGATCTGCTCACCCGCTGGCCCGGTTGACGTCGAAGGGTAACTGCATCGCAGCGAGGCGCTGGCGTCCGGTAGCGGGCTGTTCCGTGCGACTACGGCAGCCCAGCGCACTCCTTGATTCCTGTCAGGCGTTGGGGGACCATGCCCGCAACGGTGCGAGCCTGGATGCCGGCTCCTCGGAATTGGGCAGGGAGAACAAAGTTTGAGTGAACAGATGCATCCGGCAGCCCCTCATCACCTGCCGTTCTTCATACCGGGATCGGACGGCTCGGACACACTGATGGTGGTGATGGGCATCTTCCTCGTGGCGGCCGTCCTGTGGGTCGGCACCCTCTATTGGAAATTGCACAGCCTGCCGGAGCGCATGGCGCATAAATCGCAAAAGCTGCAATTCGAGATCGTCGCTGTGCTGGGCCTGATCTCGCTGTTCACCCACATGCACATCTTCTGGATCGCCGGCTTGCTGCTCGCCATGATCGACCTGCCGGATTTCGGCACGCCCTTGCAAAGCATTGCGGGATCGGTCGAGCGGATCGCGGACGCCAAGCCGGGCGCACCCGCCGAGACGGCGTCAGCGCCGGCGCGGGCCGGCAACTCCGACGGCAAGCACGCGGACGCCGCGGTCGAGGAACTGGGCCATGCTTGAGCTCATCCTCTGCTCGCTCGTCACCATCCTTCCCGACTACCTCTATCGCCGCTACCGGCAGGGCAAGCGGCTCGGCAAGGAGATCACCTTCTTCTCGGTCTGGCACGAGCTCAGGTGGGGCATCACCGGCTGCCTGATGCTCACGATCGCGCTGATCACGATG
>Ga0081455_10001491_pt1 | contig 28956 bp, 29 predicted proteins | sample TabmetS3T2R1_FD_70207 | JGI IMG/M metagenome (GOLD analysis project Ga0081455, IMG submission 70207) | Tabebuia heterophylla rhizosphere microbial communities from the University of Puerto Rico - S3T2R1 | ecosystem: Host-associated > Plants > Roots > Rhizosphere ... | reverse complement strand
CTGAAGTTCTTCAAGCGTCTGTATGCGCAATTTGGTGCGGCACCCGGCACGCTCGACGTTCGTCAGGTCGCCGCGCTTTATCGGACGGTCGAACCACTCGTCACGCAGGGGTAGGGCATGCCGCACGGATGGGTCGTTTATCGCTGCGACGCCGGCCATGCCGTCGGCATGGGTCATGTGACGCGCGGCCTTGCGCTCGCCGAAAGCTTGCGACGCGATTTCAAGATCGTTTTCGCCGGCCGGCTCGAGGAAGCCGCCCGCCGCCGTATCACCGCGGCCGGTCATGACCTCGAGCTCTGGAACGGCAAGGACGAGGCCCAATGGCTGGACGCGTGCCTTCGCGCCCACGGGCGGCCGCTGCTTGTCTCGGATATGCGCACCGCGCTGTCCGGCGACGAGCTTTTGCAGCTCAAACCGTTGATGTCCGGCCTGGTCGTGCTCGATGATGCGAGCGACCGCCGCCTTGCGGCCGATCTCGCCATTCTTCCGCCGACGCAAGTCGCACGCGCGCTCGACTGGCCCGGCTTTCGCGGCGAGATCAAGATCGGCTGGGATTGGCTGGTCCTTGGCCGTCCGCCGCTCGGCGATGGTGCGCAGGAAGAGCGCCTGTCGCCGCCTTGGCGCCTCCTTGTCAGCATGGGCGGTGCGGATCCCAACGGACTCACGTTGCGCGCGGCTCATGCGCTCGGCCGCTTCGGCGGCGAGCTCGCGCCCACCTTCGTGCTTGGACCTGCGTTTTCCCATCGCACGGCGCAGGCAGACAGCATACGCGCTTCGCTGCCCAGCGCCGAGATCGTCTGGCAGACCGACGATCTGCGCCCGTATATGAGCCGCTGCGATGCCGCGCTCACGGCCTATGGCGTGACGGCCCAGGAGCTGGCGGCCGCGGGCGCGCCCGCGCTCTACATCTGCCTGTCCGACGATCACGCGCAATCCGCGGCGGCGTTGGCGGAAACGGGCGCCGGCGTTTCGCTCGGGCGATTCGACCTTCTGTCCGAGACGACGCTTGCGGAAACGGTGATGACCTTGCTGCGCGACGCAGGGCGCCGCAGGACGATGCGACAAGTCGGTCCCGACGTCATTGACGGCCGCGGCGCCGATCGCATTGCGGCTGAGATGGTGCGGATGGTGAGCGTTCGGGCAACGGCCGGCTGCTAATCATTGACGGCGGGACGCTACGCCGGGTGGTCGCTCAGCTGAACCCAGGGATCGGCCTCGAGCGCTCGGCGGGCTTTGGCGAACGCACTTGCCCAATCGCCGGGTGTGTCCGGCCGCATCAGGCGGCAGGCGGGCGACAAGGGCTCGTAGCTCTGGCCGAGCGCCGTCCAGCTGCGATCGAACAGGATCTTCAAGGTCGGGGTGCCGACCGCTGCGCTGATTGCAGAGACCGCAGTCGGCGCGGTGACGACGGCATCAAGTCCCGACATGAGCGCGGCGGCGCCGTCGAGGTCGTTCTTCTGATCAAGGCCGGGCGGCACGTGAATCTCGCGGCCTGAGGCTTCGGTGAGGCTCGCGATCTCCTCGGGCGTGCCGTCATATTGCAGGCTTACGAAGACGCCGGGCGTTTCGTGCAGAAACTCGGCCCAGGCGGACATGGGCGCGAATTGGCGTGTGCGGGATCCGCTCATCTTGCCCGAGCGCCAGCAGAGTCCGATAAGCGGCCCATCGGGCAATTGTCCGAGCCAGCGCCGCCAGGCGCAGGATTTGTCCGTATCCGGACGAAGATAGGCCGTGGTTTTGGGACAGGACTCGATGCTTGGCCGCAACAAGGCGGGAAGATCTCCCATCGCGGCCACGTGGGTGGCGCCGCCCTCGGCTTCGAGCCAGTCGTAATCCAGAATCCGGACTCCGCCCTGATCGCGGGCCTTGAGCGGATGAACGCTCGCCTGCGGGAAGGAGCGCGCGAACAGCGGTATGAGACGCAGTTCGCATTCGATCAGGGTGTGAACAGCGCCTGCGCGCGCAATCGTGTCGGCGAAACAGCTTGCGAAGATGAGCTGGTCGCCAAGTCCTTGTTCGGCGGAGATGAGCAGCTTGCCCTTGGTCAAGGCCTCGCCCTTCCAGGGCTTGAGGTTGTGGGTCGGGCGCAAGGGCGGCGACGCGGCCTGAAGCCGGAAAGCATAGTCGCGCCAGCCCTCGGCGAGATGGCCTTCGGACAGGAGCACGAGCGATCGATTGAAGTGGATCTGCGGATTGGTCGGATCCTTGCGCAGCGCCGCCGCATAGGTCTCGAGCGCGCGCGCCGGCTCGCCGCGGTCGACCAGCAGATCGGCCTGGCCCGCGAGCGCCGCGGGATAGCCGGGCTTGAGGCGCAAGGCTTCTGTCAGAAAGGTGTCGGCGCTCGTCGTGTCGTCCATATCGCGCATGATATTGGCGAGGGTCAGCCAAAGCTCGGGGGCCTCGGGATCCGTCGACAGCGCTTCCGCGATCAGGATCTGCGCTTCGCGTAGACGTCCGGTCGAGCGATGAAGATTGGCCAGATTGACCAGCGCCTCGATGCGTGTGGGATCGATGGCGAGCACGCGGCCGTAGAAGGCTTCGGCGGCGCGCGGATGTCCGATGCGCCGCGCGGCATTGGCGAGCCCGAACAGGACGGCTGCCTGCTTGTCCGGCGGCGGATTGTCCAAGAGCGCCGCTTCGAATTGCGCGATCGCTTCCGGATATTCGTGGGCGTCGAGATGCTTCAGTCCCGCGCGATAAAGCGCATCGAAAGGCGTGGTACCCGTGCCGGCTGATTTGGAGGTTGGTTGGCCGTGGGGCCGTTGAGTGCGCCGGGCGCGAGGCGAGGCCATGAGGAGGGACCTGTTGGGTTGCGGATGCAACCCTGATATTCCCTCACGACATGGTTAACACCCGCTTAAACACGCGGCGGCGGGCTTAAAGATTTCCTGCCCGGAAGCCCTCTAGCGCTTGCCTTTGAACCAGTCGTCGACGCGCGCGAAGATGATGTAGATCGAGGCCACGACGATGATGGCGCCGACGATCTCGTGCTGGTGCGCTGTTGCCCACGCGACCCAATCGACGACCTTCTCGTTGTGCGCAAGGCCTTTGAGCGGCGGAACATAGTGTCCGGCTTTGTCGAGCACCTCTTGGGCCTGCGGGACGGCCGCTTGCACCTTTGCCGCAGTTTCGTTGATGTGAGCCGTCGCCGTATCGATGTCGCCTTTGGTTTGAGCGATGGCGGTCTGCACTTGCTGGACAATTTCGGGGCCCGCGGTGGCGCCGCCGGTGAGGAGGGTCGCGAGACCGCCCTGAATGGTCCGGCTGGTCGCCAGATTGTCACGCGAGACGCGGCTGCTTTCGACGGGGGTCTCCCGTGAAGCCGGGCCGGGCGTACCGACGGCGACGGTCTCCTCGCCTTTCGAGACGGGAACGCGCTTCGGTGCATTCACGAGGATCGGATCGACCTCCTGGGTCGGCGTGAGAAAGAGGCCTTTCTCGGCGGCGCGGCGGGCCGCGAGCCCGGCGACGACCTGTTTTTTGCCGTTCACCGTGGCCTTGTTCCAAAGCTCGATGGCGTCGGCCGCCTCGAGGCGATCGTCCTTGTTGAGGAGCCGGAGTGTCGTAGAGCTCTTGAAGGCGCCTTGCCCGATATTGAACACAAGAGACGCAAGCGCGGAGAACTCGTTCGGATTGATGTCCACCTTGATGAGCTTGGACAAGGCGTGCTCGACGTCTTCGAGATCCTCCTTCAGGAAGTCCTCGGCCTTGTCCGCCGAAATCTTCATTCCGGCCGTCACGTCCTTGATATGGCCGTAGCCGATCGTCCATATGCCGGCCACGTCCTGGTAGGCCTGGAGCCTCAGCCCCTCGAACCGTTTGATGAGATCAAGCCCCGCCTGATTGATCTGCATTGGGTTTTCGTCCTCACTGCCTAACGCTGTTCCTATGGGTGCGTTGGCACCCCCCCTTTGTCTTGACCTGGAGTATACCGAATTTTAACGACAACGGGATTGCTGCCGTTCGTGCTTGCCGAGAAAGACATGCGCGTCACGGCAGTGTCATGATTCTGCAGGTGGAACCGTGGCCGCGTGCCGGACCGTGCCGGTCGCGCGCAGGGGGATAACCCGGGTCAGACGACCCGGTTGAGCGCCAGCGGTTGTAGCGCGTTCGGTGCCGTGGCGGCAGCGGTGGTGCCATAGCCGACCGGGTTCGTCCGGTGAGCCTTCAAATCATCGGCAATGGCCTGGATGATGCCCTCGCTGACGCGGCGCACGCGCGCAAGAACGTCGGACAGCTCGGTCAGTGTCGACCGGAACGCGGCGGTTGCGGTTTGCAAGGTCTTTTTCTGCATGGGCGTCAGTCGTGCAAGCCCGGCCTGATCACGCTTGAAGGCGGCCATCTCGCGGCTGTATTGGCCGGACAAGGTCGCTTTCTCATCGGCGAGCAGGGCGGCGTCGCGCGGCCGTCCGGCGCGAAAGATTGCGATTTCACGGCCGACGAGTTCTGTCAGCCGGCCGGTCAGGATGACCAAGCGTTCGAGACGCGCTTGAGCCTCGTCAGCGGGCGGGTTGGGAAGCACTGGGTTGCTGTCCATGATCGGATCCTTCCTGAAGCTTCAGGATCGTGTGATAGACGCTGTCGGCGAGGCCGAGGCCGCCGCGCTGAGCGATCGATTTGGCAATCTGCTCGTTCATCAAGCTGCGATAGACGCCTTCGCTCGGACCGCCCGTGAACTCGCCCTCTGTCGACAAACCCGCCGACATCGACTCCAACAGTTGATTGATGAAGACCGCCTCGAACTCCTGCGCCGCCTTGTGTGCGTTCTGCGGCGCCATGTGCGACGGCGCAGTGAGCGCCGGCGAGAGGGTTGGGAGCGAGGTCGTCGGGAGCGGGCCAGTTGGGATTGAATCCATGGTCATCGTTACATGACCTCGATGTCGGCCTGCAGAGCCCCGGCCGTTTTGATGGCCTGCAGGATCGAGATGAGATCGCGCGGTCCGATGCCAAGCGCGTTCAGGCCATCGACCAGCTGCTGAAGGCTCACGCCGCCATTCTGGAGAATGGCGAGCTTTTTGTTGGCGTCGTCGTCGATCTTGATGTCGGTGCGCGGAACGACCACGGTTTCGCCGGTCTGCGAGAACGGATTCGGCTGGCTCACCTGAGGCGTCTCGGTGATGCGGATGGTGAGGTTGCCCTGCGCGATCGCGACCGTGGAGACACGCACATCCGCGCCCATGACAATGATGCCCGAGGACTCGTCGACCACGATTTTGGCCGTCTGGTCGGGTTCCACGCGGAGTTGCTCGATATCGGTGAGCAGCGATACGAGATCGCCTTTGTAATTGTCGGGCTTGCGCAGCTCGACGGTCGCGGGATCTGCCGAAGAGGCCGCCTCCTGGCCGAGAAACGCATTGATCGCAAGCGCGACGCGTCGTGCCGTGGTCAGGTCCGGATTGCGCAGCGCGAGCCGGACATGCGTGAGAGAGGCGAGCTTGAAATTGAGCTCGCGTTCGACGACGGCCCCGTTGGCGATCCGGCCGGCGGTCGTGACGCCGCGCGAGACGGAAGCACCGGCGCCTTGGGCGGAGAAACCGCCCACCGCGAGTGGGCCTTGCGCCACGGCATAGACTTCGCTGTCGGCGCCGAGAAGGGGAGTCACGAGCAGCGTCCCGCCGAGCAGGCTCTTGGCGTCGCCCAGCGCGCTCACCGTGACGTCCATGCGCGTGCCCTGGGTCGCGAAGGCCGGGAGATTCCCGGTCACCATCACGGCTGCGACGTTCTTGGTGTCGAGCTTGGTGCCGCGGGTGTTGACGCCAAGGCGCTCTAACATGCCTTGAAGGCTCTGCAACGTGAACGGCGAGTTGCGAAGCGAATCGCCCGAGCCGTTCAGGCCGACGACCAAGCCGTAACCGACCAGCAGGTTCTCGCGCACGCCTTCGACGGCAGCGAGATCCTTGACGCGCGAGGCGGCACCCGCCGGCCCGGCCGCGAACATCGTGCCCAGCGCAAGTCCCAACGCGGTGGCCAGCAAGGCCCCGCGGATGGACAGTCTTTGCGTGCGCTTCTGCATGAATGAGGTCCGACCGGTTCTGATATCGACCGGTTGACCAAAGCGAAAGACGTGCCACTGGGGAGGTCCCGTAAATCATTGGAAAATCGTAGGAATTTTCGAATTACAGACGGCCCGGAGCGGTCCTTCTTGCCGTGCCCTGGGCAATTTCTGCCGGGAAACGCATGCTTTCTTAGGGCGCCGTTAAGCGCGCACGCTCAAGGTGGCCCGGTCGGCTCGCGGCCGGCTAAGGGGCATGAGTTCATGAAGGTTTCCGGGCCTCGTCCGATCGACGGGACGTCTGCGCGGCGGGCAACGACTCGAGCGGGCGCGAGCGGGGGGGCGTTTCACGTCGACCACGACGTCGGCGCACGGCCGCTAACCCACGCCGCTCCGAATGCAAGCCTCACTGCCGTCGACACGATGCTGGCACTCCAGGCCGTGCCCGATGCCTCGACAGGCCGCAGGCGAGCGGTGCGCCGCGCCGCCGACATGCTCGATTTGCTTGACGACATCAAGATCGGGCTTCTCGAGGGCGTGATTCCGCGCGGCAAGCTGCAGGGCCTGCTCAAGGCCGTCCAGAGCCGACGCGACGAGATTGATGATCCCGGCCTTCTGCAAGTTCTCGACGAAGTCGAGCTGCGTGCTCAGGTTGAGCTGGCCAAGTTCGGCCAGATGCCTCTCCTGCCGGTGGGCTGACCTCATTTTTGGGCAAATTCAGGCTCCAAGCACCCCGTTGATGAGGACGGGGACGCTCTGTATAGTCCGCGCGCCCCGGGAACGGGGGGTGCAACTTGAGGGGCGTTTCCGCGTGGGAAAGCTACCGGCGAGTTATCGGCCGTCAGACGACGAGCCGTTCATGAATGAACGGCAGCGTGAATATTTTCGGCGCAAGCTTACGGTCTGGAAGGAAGACATCCTGAAGGAGAGCCGGGAGACCCTGGTCAATCTCCAGACGGAAGAGGTCCAGCACGCGGACCTGGCCGACCGCGCTTCGTCGGAAACCGAGCGCTCCATCGAGCTCAGAACGCGGGACCGTCAGCGCAAGCTCATCGCCAAGATCGACGCGGCGCTGCGCCGGCTGGACGAGGGCAGCTACGGCTTTTGCGAGGAAACCGGCGAGCCGATCTCCATCCGCCGCCTGGATGCCCGCCCCATCGCGACGCTCTCGGTCGAGGCCCAGGAGCGCCACGAGCGCCGCGAGCGCGTGTATCGGGACGACTAAGCCGCCGACGTTCTCATCTCTCGGCTTCAAAGACTTCCTTGAACTGCTTCGCCAAGGCGATGTGCTGATCGACAGTGGTCAGCTTGCCCCAGGTCGTCCAGCAATCGAGACTTGTGGCGCCCAACGCTTTCCATCCACGGATCTCGCGCGCCCATGTCTCGGGAGATCGCACGATATGCGCATCGGGTTTCTGGACCTCGCCCGCCAGAACATCCGACTTGTTGACGATGACCCAACCCTGGATCCCGATGTCGCTCGCGTTGCGCCCGATCTCGTTACACTGCTTGTGAAGCTTGTCCAGGTAGGTCTTGGCGTGAGTTTCGAGATCGCAATACATGAGCCAACCGTCGCCCAAACGAGCGATACGCCGGATCATGGGATCCGAGAACCCTCCGAACCAGATGGGAATTGGTCTTTGCACGGGCAGGGGATTGATGCCGGCCTCGTTGATCGTGTGCCATTTGCCGTGAAAGGTCACAAGCTCGTTGCACCACAACTTTCGCATGACCTCGATCTGCTCGTCGATGCGGCGGCCGCGATTGGTGAAGTCCATCCCGAGCGTCTCGTACTCGATGGCGTTCCAGCCGACCCCGACACCGAGTCGCAAGCGGCCGCCGCTCAGGAAATCGAGCTCGGCCGCTTGCTTTGCGACCAAGACGGCCTGCCGCTGAGGGAGAATGATCACGCCGACGACCAGCCCGATTTTTCGCGTCGCATTCGCCGCGAAGGCCATGGTGACCATCGGCTCGTGAAAGATCGTCTTGTGGCTGTAGGGACCGGCTCTGTTGGCCGGGCTCGAGCCGACGACGTGATCGCCGAAATTTATGTGATCGAAGCCAAGCTCCTCGGCGGCCTGGACGAAATCATGTATTTCGCTGGCTTCTCTGAGCTCGAGAGGCAGAAAAATTCCGAGCTTCATGTCGATCCCCGCTGATGACGCAAACCAAACTGTGCGCCGCGGGGCGGGATCATAGTCCGTCGCGAAACTCAGGCAATCCGTTCGTCGATCGGGCAAAGCCGCTTACGCCCTGGAGCCAGCCCGCATGCGCTCAGCCGTAACGCGTCGCCTCAGAAGGGATACAGGACGTCGAAGACCTGCTGGCCGTAGCGGGGCTGCTGCATGTCGGTGAGCTGACCTTGGCCGCCATAGGAGATGCGGGCTTCGGCGATCTGGGTGTGCTTGATGGTGTTGGTGTTTGAGATGTCCTCCGGCCGCACCACACCGCTAATATAGAGATCGCGCTTCTCGAAGTTGACGCGGACTTCCTGATTACCCTGGATCACAAGATTTCCGTTGGGCAGTACCTGGGTCACGATCGCCGCGACAGTGAGCTCGACGTCTTCCGAACGGTCTACCGTGCCTGAGCCCTTGGTCGAGCTGTCGGAGCCGAGGCTGACGGCGGCCTTGGGATCGACCGTGTTGGGCAGGAACTTCGACAGCTGACCTTCATAGCCCAAGAGGTTTGTCAGGTCCGCTTTCTCGGCGCCGGTGCGTGAGCGCTCCGTCGCGTTCGAGATCTTGCCTTTGTCGGTGATTTCGATGGCGACTGTGAGAATGTCGCCGACCTTGGCAGCGCGTTGATCCTTGAAGAAGGCTCGCGAACCCGGCCGCCACAACGAGTTCGGCTGGTAACGCGTAGCGTCGGGCCGCGGCATGGGGAGATCGAGCGGTGGCTGACCGTCTTTCGGCATGGCGCCGGGCGCTGTCAGAGCCGGCGATTTGCCCGTCATCTTCAGCCGTTCCACGGCGCCGCAGCCTGGCAGAACCGTGATTGCCGCCAGAAGGCTGATGGAAAGCACAACACGCGCAGTACTGGACATTTCGATGAACCTTACCCTGTTATTGTATTAGCGCGATGCAATGGCTTGCGAGCCCGCCGTGGTCACGACGCTGACTTCGCCCGGGCCCGTTACGGTCGCTTGCACCGTGCGCTTGGATTGCGTGTTCATGACTCGGATCGTCGAATTGAGAGCACCGTCGTCAAGTGCGCGCCCCTGAGCCGTCAGGCTCATGCCGCTGACGCGCACAATCATCGCGACCAGCTCGTTCTTCGCGACGACGACCGGCACAGTGACGTCGCCCTGATGCAGCGGCTGGCCGGCGCGCAGCATGCGGCGCGGTGTCATACCGTCGAGGCGGCTCATGTCGGTCAGCGTATTCTGTCCCACACGCTCGATCGGAACTTCGGTCAGCGAGAAATCCTGTGCCGCGAGCTTTTCGCCGACGCTCACATCGCGGGTGAGAATCGGAATGTTGGTGGCCTCATAGGCTCGTCCGATCAAGAGCGACTGGGGCGCGCGGGCGTCGTTCGCCGGAGCGCGCACGCTGGCACGGAACTGACCGGTGCGCTCGTCGATCTCGAGGCTGTCGACCGAGACGGTTTGTGCAGACCCGATCGCGACCATCAGCGCGGGCGAGGCGCCCGCGAACCGGACGCGAATGGTTCCTGCCGACGTCTTTGGCGAAAAGCCATGGGCAGCGAATGCGTCGACCAGGGTGGATTCGATCTGCGCCGCGCCGATCACCGCGCCGGCCCGATGCACCGCAACGCTGTCCAGCCGCTCCGCGTTCAGCCATTCGACACCGTGGGTCTGGGCCTGCGCGCGGATCTGGCCCGCATCCAATGTAATGTCCTGACCGGGAGCCGGCGCTGCTGCGACCACGACCGAGCCGACCTCTGGCGTCGTCACGAACGCGTCGCTGTCGAACAGGTCGGCAAGCGTGATCTGGCTGCCTTCGACGATGATCGGTGTCTTGATGACGGCGGGCGTCGCCGCGCGCGCGAAAGCCGTGCCGGCAGCGAGCGCGATGAGAAGCGTGACAGCGCCGAGCAGCCGTTGGTGCAACGGCGTGCGGGCAAAGATGCGCCGGCGTGAGAAGCGCGTGCGCGGAACGATCAGGGCGCGAAGCGGAGCGGACATGCGCTTACCTCAGATTTGACGTGGTTTGCAGGATCTCGTCGGAGGCCGTGATGACCTTGGCGTTCATTTCATAGGCGCGCTGGGCCGAGATGAGCGCCGTGATCTCCGCGACGGGATTGACGTTCGATGTTTCGACATAGCCTTGCAGAACAGTGCCAAAACCCGGCTGGCTCGGCGTTCCCGTCGTGGCGGTGCCCGATGCCGCGGTTTCGAGGTACGTGTTGTCGCCAATGGCCTCGAGGCCGGCTTCATTGTTGAAGGTGCTGAGCTCGAGCTGCCCCACAATCTGGGGCGTCGCCTGGCCTGCGATAGTTGCTTGCACCTGACCCGCTTTGCTGATCGAGACGTCCGTGGCGCCGTTGGGGATCGTGATGCCGGGCTGCACCACGTAGCCATCCGACGTCACGATCTGCCCTTCCGGGCTAAGCGAGAAGTTGCCCGCGCGGGTGTAGCCGTCGACGCCACCCGGCAGCTGGATGCGGAAGAAGCCGGCGCCTTGAATGGCGAGGTCGAACTTGTTCTGCGTGGCGACCACGTTGCCCTGGTCCGAGATGCGATAGACCGAGCCCGCCTTCACGCCCGCACCGATCTGAATGCCGGTCGGCAGGATGTTGCCCGCGTCGGAGGTCTGTGCGCCCATGCGCTCCAGGTTCTGATAGAGCAGATCCTGAAACTCCGCGCGCTGACGCTTGAATCCCGTCGTGTTCATGTTGGCGATGTTGTTCGAGATGACCTCGACATTGAGCTGCTGGGCCAGCATGCCCGTCGCCGCTATGCTCAATGATTTCATGGGGTAGTCCTTTCGCCTCAGATTTTCTCGTTTATGCCTGTCCGCCGGCGGCTTGCTGAATGGTTCGGCGCTGGAGATCGTCGGCGCGGTCCATCAGGTCGTTGATCGATTTGTAGGCCTGGACGAGCTCCATCATCTTGGTCATCTCGACCACCGGCTGCACATTCGACTGCTCGATCGCGCCTTGAATGAGCTCGCTCTTGGTTGACGGCTCGGGCTTCTGCTTTGTCTCGTAAAGCGAGGAGCCGATGTTGTTCATGTCGCCTTCGTTGGCGAAGGTCACGAGACCGATCTTGCCCTTGAGTCCACGGTTGGTGGAAAGGGAGCCGTCCTTGGCGATCGAGATATCGCGTTCGGTGTTGTCGACCGTGAAGGTACCGCCATCGGCACTGAGGAGGGCATAGCCGTCGTTGTTGATAATCTTGCCGTTTGCATCGGCGCTGAAATGCCCGTCACGCGTGTAGCGCGGGCCGTCCGGGGTCTCAACGGTAAAATATCCCTTACCTTCGATCGCGATATCGAGCGGGTTGCCGGTGGTCTCGAACCGTCCCTCTTGAAGGTTCCGGATGGTAGCCACGTCCTCGACGAAGGACATCTTGCGCGAGGCCGCGTCCGCAGCCGGCATGCGCATCAAATACTCTTCGAACAGCACGGATTGCGACTTGTAGGCCGCCGTGTTCATGTTCGCGATGTTGTTGGCGATGATGTCCATATGACGTCTCATCGCCATCTGCTGCGACAATCCGACGAGGAGAAGATTCTCCATCGTGCATTCCTCTCTTGAGGCCCGACCCGCGGCCAATCGCAGGGCGTGAGCGCTTTGCGCCAGCCGAAGCGGCTGCATCCGCCGTGCCATTCAAAATGCAAGGGAACTTCAAGGAATTAGCGGGGATGGTGGCGGCCCTTGACCAGGCTTTGGGCCATCCTTGCCCGGCAGCTTTTGCCGCGCGAAGCCCGGCGCGCTGAACCGAACATTAACTATGGCTTACTAATCTAATTTGAGAGGCGCGAGGCATCGGGGTCGGCGCCGAAGGATTTGGATTGGCTCGCGTCATGGCGAAAGCAAAAAAGGACAAGAAGGCCAAAGAGGCCAAGGAGCCCGAAGCGGAACGCGAAGAGGGCGCCGGCGAAGAGGGCGCGCCTGAGGGCGAGGGCGAAGGCGCGTCCGAAGACGGCGCAGAGCCGAAGAAGAAAAAGCTGAGCGGACGCACGCTCATTCTTTTCATCGTCTTGCCGGCGGTGCTCGTGATCGGATTGGCCGCGGGCGCCGCGTTCATGTTCCTCGGCAAGGGCGACAAGGATGCGCATGCCGAGGAGGAAGCCAAGAAGGCGGCCGAATCCGCAGTGTTCTTCGATCTGCCGGAGCTGCTCGTCAATCTGAGCGCCGCCGAAGACGGCAAGGAAAATCTGTTGAAGATCTCGATGGCGTTGGAACTGCCGGCCTCGGACGCGGTGCCCAAGGTCGAAGCGGCGATGCCGCGGGTCATCGATGGCGCGCAGGTCTTCCTGCGCGAAATGCGGCTTGCCGATCTCGATGGATCGGCCGGCATGTTGAAGCTGCGCGAGGAGCTCTTGAAGCGCGTGAACGCGGCGGTGGCGCCGCTCGTCGTGCGTGATGTGCTCTTCAAGGAAATCATCGTCCAGTAAGCAACCGAGCCTTTAAGCCGAACCATGGCAGACGAACCCGAATCCTCTCAGGAAGCCGGCGGCGACGCAGCGGCGGACGAATGGGCCGCCATGCTCGATGCCGAAAAGGCATCCGCGAGCAAGCCCGGCGGCGAGCGCGTCCTCAATCAGGACGAGATCGACAGCCTTCTGGGCTTCGATATCGGCGAGGGCGGCGCGGGCGACAACAGCGGCATCCGCGCTATCATCAATTCGGCGCTCGTATCTTACGAGCGCCTGCCCATGCTCGAGATCGTCTTCGACCGGCTGGTCCGGCTGATGACGACCTCCCTGCGCAATTTCACGTCGGACAACGTCGAGGTCAGTCTCGACAATATTTCCTCGATCCGCTTCGGCGATTATCTGAACTCGATCCCGCTGCCTGCGATCCTGGCCGTGTTCCGCGCCAAGGAGCTCGACAATTACGGCCTGTTCACGGTCGATTCCAATCTCATCTATTCGATCGTCGACGTCCTGCTCGGCGGCCGGCGCGGCACGACCGCCATGCGCATCGAGGGCCGCCCGTATACGACCATCGAGCGCACGCTCGTGCAGCGGATGATCGAAGTCATCATCCAGGACATGAAGCAGGCTTTCGAGCCGTTGTCGCCGATCGACTTCACGCTTGACCGCCTGGAGACCAATCCGCGCTTCGCGGCCATCGCGCGCCCGGCGAACGCGGCCATTCTGGTCAAGCTCCGGATCGACATGGAAGACCGCGGCGGACGCATCGAGTTGCTCTTGCCCTATGCGACGTTAGAGCCGATTCGGACGCTGCTTCTGCAGATGTTCATGGGCGAGAAGTTCGGTCGCGATTCGATCTGGGAGAGCCATCTCGCGACCGAGCTCTGGTCGACGGACGTTCAGATCGACGCCGTGCTGGACGAGCAGGTGATGTCGCTTCGCGATGTGATGAACCTGCAGGTTGGCCAGACCGTCATGCTGAACACCCAGCCTGAAGGGCAAGTCGAGCTTCGCTGCGGCGGCATCCCGCTGTTGCGCGGACGCATGGGACGGATCGGCATGCATGTCGCGATCCGGGTCGACGAGGCGATGCAGCGCCGTCCGCGCGTGGATATATGAGGGGCTTATGATCCTTGGACTCATTCTTGAAGGGCTCGTGGGCATCCTGCTCGTGGTGACCGTCGTCTATTGCGCGATCCTCGATCGACGGCTGCGTGCGCTCCGCGACGGACAGGATGGCCTCAAGGCAATCATCGAAGGTCTGGACGCCGCAACCTTGCGGGCGCAGACCGGGGTCGCCGAACTGCGCGTCTCGGGCGAGGCCGTGTCGACGAAGCTCACCGAGCAGGTGGGCAAGGCGCGCTCGCTGGCGGATGAGCTCGAGATCATGGTCGAGGCGGCGACCCGCCTGGCTGACCGTCTCGAAAGCGGGTGGGCCGCGACAACCAAGCCGGAGCCGCCGCGCGCGCTCGCGGCGCCGCCGGTTCACGCGACGCCGCCCGGACCTCCGCGCACCACGCTCGGGAGCGTGCCTCCCGTGCGCTCCGAGCCGCCTTTTACGCCCGGAGCGGTTGCAGATGAGGACGATGAAACGTCCAACAAGTGGGAAGACGCACTTCTGAAGGCGTTGCGTGAGGCCCGCTAGGAGCCGTCAAGGGCTGCGTTCGATTGGTGAGGCAAGTCATGGATGAACGATTTAGAATCCTGCGCGTGGTGATGGCGTCGGCGGCGCTTCTGCTCCTTGTGAAGGCGATGGCCGTCGTCACCGGCGCCGATGCCTTTGTTACGGCACTGGTCGGCACCAAGGCGGCGCAGGCCGAGGAAAAATCCCACACCAGCACAACACCGCCGCCGGAAGCGTCGCTCTCTGCACCACCCGCCGCCGAGCACGCTGCGGCGGATCAGAAGCCCGTGCCAGCGGAGGCCGCGGCGCCGCCGGCCCAGGTCGCCACCGCGACCGAGCCTGTGTCGGCGCCCGTGGTCGCGTCTCGGGAGGGCCAGTCGCTCACCCGCTCGGAAATCGATGTTCTGGAGAATCTGAGCAAGCGTCGCATCGAGCTCGATCAGCGCGCGCGTGATCTGGACCTGCGCGAAAAGCTGCTCGTCGCGACCGAGCAGCGGATCGACGGCCGTATCGCGGAGCTGAAAGGCATCCAGGCCAGCATCCAGGGTCTGCTCGGCAATCGCGACGCCGCTCAGGAAGCTCAGCTTGCGGGCATCGTCAAAGTCTACGAGACGATGAAGCCGAAAGACGCGGCGCGCATCTTCGACGAGCTCGATATCGGCATTCTTTTGCCGGTGGCGCAGAAAATGAAATCCTCGAAGTTCGCGCCCATTCTGGCGAACATGGATCCCACTGCGGCCAAGCGCCTTACCGTCGCGCTCGCCACCCATCTCGACGCTCCTCCCTCCGCCGCCGCGCCGGCGCCACAGCAAGGGGGATAACCCGTGTCCTGCGATGACTGACATCGGCAGTTGGGCGAAAGGGCGGCGCGGACGGCTTTTGCTGTCCGCAGCATTTGTGTGCGCGACGCTCAGTGTCGCGGGCACGGGCGCCTTTGCGGCCGCTCGCACGCCGGTGTCGGTCGACACGTCGCAAGGCTTCGCGCGCATCGTCTTCGAGCTTGCCGACAAGCCGCGCGCCAAGACCGAGATCGCCTATGATGTCGTTCTGATCACGTTCGACACGCCGGTCGATATCGATACGGAAGCGCTGCGTCAGGCGCTCGGGCAATATGTGTCCGTGGTCAAGCTCGATCCGGATGGCAAGACCCTGCGCATCGCGATGCAAGGCCCTGTTCGGCTCGATCAGAACTCGGTCGGGCGCCAGCTCGCGATCGATCTCATCCCGCCGCCGTATAAGGGAGATCCCCCGGATTTTGTCGGACGGCCCTCCGATGATCCCGTCGTCCGGGATGCGGCGGCGGCACCCATCCCGAGCGAAGCCGGCGAGCGTGCGGAGTACGCGGAATTCGCCGCGCCCGCCAAGCTCGTCTCGGTCAATGTTCACGCCGGCGAGCAACCGACGCTGACACGCGTGTCGATCGATTGGCCGGAATTCGTCGATTACACGCTCGACCAGCAGAGCGGCACGGTCGTGCTGCGGTTCGGAAAGCCGGCACGCGCGGACCTTTCCGAGCTGCGCATCAATCCGCCGCGCTATCTCAAGACCGCCCGGGCGGAGGTGGCGACCAACTCTCTGTCGCTCGTGTTCGATGTTGCGAAGGAGGTCGAGGCCAAGGATTTCCGCGACGGGAACCGGATCGTGATGGATCTCGTGCCGAAGGCGCCCGCGAACACCACGCCGGAAGCGTCCGCGCCAGGACCGGCATTCGACGACAAGCAGGCGATCGCGGAAGGCGCGGCGCAAGTCTCGGCCGCGCTTGCTGCTGGCGTACGCCCGCCGGAAGCCGTTGCCGATCCGCATGCCGTCGCCGACATTGTGAAGCCGGGCGGCGACGCGCGCGCCATCCTGAACGGCCAGGCCAATCTCGTGCCGCCGCCGGTCGCGGCGCCGCCCGCGGAACCGGTCGCGGCGGCAATCCCGAAAGCCGAAGCCGCGGTTGCGGCCGGCGTCAGCGGCGCGTCGCCGGACGCCACGGTGGCACCGGTTCAAACCATGGCCGAAGCGACACCGGTCCCGGTGGCCAGCGTCGGTGTTGCATCGGCTGTGGTGGAACCCGAAGCCGTCACACTTACCTTTCCATTCTCCGCCCCAGTCGCGGGCGCGGTATTCAAGCGCGGCGATACGGTGTGGTGCGTGTTCGAAACGGCGGAAGACCAATCCGTCGCGGCGCTGTCGCCGAACACAAACCCGGCGCTTGCGTCCTTCTTTTCGTCGGTGACGGATACGCTCGAGGGCGGCGTTCGCGTTCTGCGCCTCGGGATCAAGACGGACCGCCCGCTCGAAGCCAACGTGGTCGGAAACAATTGGGTCGTGCGTTTCGCCGATCAAACCGGCGCAACGCCGCAGGCCGTCACGGTCATGCGCGATCTGACCGACGCCGGCAAGCCGCGCCTGAGCTTCTCGGGCGACGTGGCCGGCGCTCATTGGCTCGTTGATCCCGCGCTTGGCGACAGCGTGGTGGTGGCGACCGTGAACGGAGCCTCCCATGCGCTCGTTGCCGAGCGGCGCTTTATCGAGCTGACCGCACTCACCACCGCGGCCGGCCTCGCGCTGACACCCGCCTCGGACAATCTCGCAATCAGCGCTGGCGACGGCAGCGTGGTCGTTACCGGCACGGACGGTCTCGTGATCACCTCGTCCGAGATGGTCGAGCGCGGTCAGATCCATTCGCCCGTCGAGCTGATGCAGCAACCTGGTTGGGTCGACTACGCGCAATGGCGTGATCCGAAAGGGATCGCCGGCTATACGGCCTCACGCCAACGCCTGCAAAATGCGATCGCCGGCGCCGACGACAAGACGCGCGATCTCCACCGGATCGATCTTGCGCGCTATCTGCTCGCCAACGGTTTCGCCGCGGAAGCGAACGGTGTGCTCACCATGATGGGCCGCGAGGACAAGCGGCTGGAGAGCGCGCCGGCCTGGCATGCGCTCAAAGGTGTCGCACTGCTCGAGCTCGGACGCGCCAAGGAGGCGCAGCGGGAGCTGCGCCACGTCACGCTCGCCAACGATCCGGATATAGCGATCTGGCGCGCCATGGCGGCGGCTGGCGCGGAAGACTGGACGGCGGCGGCGGAATCCTTCGAATCCGCGGAGTTCGACATTCCCTCCTATCCTGCGGACCTCCAGACCCGCTTTCATCTGGCCGGCGCGCTGACCGCGCTCAATCGTGCCGATGCGACGGGGGCCGAGCGGATGCTCGCCGCGGTCCCGGACGACGGTTTGAGCCGCGCGCAGAAGGTGACGGCGGCCTATCTCCATGGCCGGCTGCTCGAAGTTGAGAACCGCGGAGCGGAAGCGCTCGCCCAATACGATGAAGCGCTCAAAGGAGCCCGCGGGCCCGATCACGCACGGGCGCAGCTTGCGCGCGCGAAGCTCGCGGTTGCGCTCGGCAAGACCTCGCTGGCGGACGCTTCGAAGGATCTGACTTCGCTCCAGTATGATTGGCGCGGGGACACTATCGAGCTGCAGACGCTTGCGACACTCGGCGAGTTCGATATCAAGGACGGCCGTTATCGCGAAGGGCTCACGACCTTGCGCGCCGCGGTGAAACATTTCGCGAAGGACGACGCGGTCCCGGCCATCAATCAGGAGATGGTCTCCATCTTCAAGACGCTGTTTCTGGATGGCGCGGCCCAAACCCTTCAGCCCGTCGAAGCGCTGGGCCTCTATTACGACTTCCGCGAGCTGACGCCCATTGGCCGCGAGGGTGACGAGATGATCCGTCTGCTTGCCGAACGGCTTGTCACAGTCGATCTCCTGAGCCAGGCCGAAGAGCTGCTGCAGCATCAGGTCGACAACCGTCTTCAGGGTGCGGCCCGCAGCCAGGTCGCGATCAGGCTGGCGACTCTTTATCTGATGGATCACAAGGACGAGCAGGCGCTCAAGGTCGTGCGCGACACCCATCAGGCGCAACTTCCGGATTGGCTTACGTCGCAGCGTCGCCTGCTCGAGGCGCGCGCGCTCACAGATCTCAAACAGTTCGATTTCGCGCTCGAGGTGCTGCTCGACGACAACAGTCCGGATGCCGAGCGCATTCGCGCCGACGTCTATTGGGGTGCGGAAAATTGGCGCGCGGCCGCCGAGCATATCGAGGCTGTTCTTGGCATGCGCTGGGATGATCCCGCGCCGCTCGATCCGCAGGAGCGCTTCAACGTTCTCCGAGCGGCGGTCGCCTATCACTTCAGCAAGGACGCTTTCGGGATCGATCAGATTCGCGCGCGTTATGCTTCACTTATGAAGAACACGCCGGACCAGGCGGCGTTCGAGCTCGTCACCGCCAAGGAGCCCTCGGCCGGCTCGGATCTCCGTGAAGTCACCAAGCGGCTTGCGGCGACCGACACACTCGACGCTTTCATGAAAAGCTTCAGCGCGCATCACGGCGCCGAGAGCAAAACCGCCGACGGCGCGAGCGCCACGAACTAGGTCAGAACGACTTGGTGAATATCATTTCGTGGGCGGGCACACAAACCCATCGCGCGATTCCCGATCCGTATCGCACGGACACCGCTTCTGCGCATCTCGGGCACGGTTGAGTGTCGCATGAACGTTGAGCGGTGGCCCGGTACGGCAGGAGGGCTACTTCGTTGCGAAGCTCTGCACCAGGCTGCCCGCGACCAGATGCCAGCCGTCAACCAGCACGAAGAAGATGAGCTTGAAGGGCAGCGAAATGATGACCGGGGGCAGCATCATCATGCCCATCGACATGAGAACCGAAGCGACCACCATATCGATGATCAGGAAGGGGATGAACAGGAGAAAGCCGATCTCGAAGGCGCGCCTGAGCTCGCTGATGAGAAAGGCCGGGACGATCGTCGGCAGCGGCGTCTCGGCCGCGCTTTTCGGCTTGGGATCGCCGGCCATGTTGATGAAGAGCTCGAGATCGGTTTCGCGGACATGGGCCAGCATGAAATCCTTGAACGGCTGCACCGCCTTGGGAAAGGCATCCTTGATCTCGATCTGCTCGGCGACGAAGGGCGCGATGCCGTCATTGTAGGATTTCTGAAAGACCGGCGACATGATGAAGGCGGTGAGGAACAGCGCAAGACTGATCATCACCGCATTGGGCGGGCTCTGCTGCAGGCCGAGCGCCGTGCGCAAAAGCGAAAGCACGATCACGATCCGGACGAAAGACGTGACCATCATGAGCGCGGACGGCGCGAGGCTCAGCACCGTGATGAGGGCGACGAGCTCGACGATGCGCTGCGTCAGCCCGCTGCCGTCGCCACCCAGGTCGATGTTGACCGATTGGGCGGCGGCGGGCCCGCCCATCAGGACAAGGCAAAAAAGGGCCGCGACGGGCGCGAGACGAAGCAGGGTGCGGCGGGTCACGGGACGGGTGTGGGGCGTAGCGCAACGGGGACGCCGCCATCTCCAGGCCGGGGCATCGAGCGGATAAAGTCGCGGGACTCGATCACATGCTCGCCGGTCGCGCCGAGAAGCAGCACATGCTCGCGCCGGCCGTCGCGCACGACGACGATCTGGCGGCGCGGATCGAGGATCAGACGCTCCGACAGAAGCAGCCGTTTCGGTGGTCCGTTCCGTTGGCTCTTGTGCATGACCTGAGGCCAGCGCCGTGCCGCCCAGGCGCAAAGCCCGACGAGGCCCAGCACCACAATGAGCGCGCATACGGCGCGAAAAGCGAGAGCGAGATCCATGCCGAGAGTGTGGCGTCGTTAAGCTTAAAGCGGCGTAAACACACCGCGACGTCAGCGTTTCTGAGGCAACAGAGGCGACAGCCTCAACGAATCCTTAATGCAGGCTGAGCGCGTGCTCGATGGCCGGCCGCATGTCGAGCGTGGCTTCGCGGCCGATCACAATCAGGTCTTCTGCCCGATCGAAATCCAGCATGTCGATCCGGCCGAGACGAGGCGAGATCAACACTTCGGGCGGGTCGCCTGCCAGCCGGCTGCGCATGATCCGGCCCTGCATGACATCGATGGACCCGAGCAGCGTCTCGACGGCGCTCGGCGTTTCGGCCTTGGCGGGGAACAAGGCGCCGCCAAGTCCACGAGCCTTCTCGCCGAACAGCGCGCTCACGCGCGTGTGCCAGGCGCTTGCCTTGGCCCGGAGCGCGGGCGGCGGTTCCTGGTCTGCGGCCGCGATCTCGCCGGTTTCCCCAACGGGCGGCAAGACGAGCCGGTTCATCGAGAGCCCGACGGCAATGACAAAGGTGGCACCCATGGCGCGGCAAAGCGAAACGGGAACAGGGTTGACAAGCGCGCCGTCGACCAGCCAGTCGTGCCCGACCGCCACAGGTGGAAAGAGACCCGGAATCGCGGATGTCGCGCGCAGCGCGAGCAACAGATCGCCTTCGCGCAGCCAGATCTCGCGGCCATCGGCGAGATCGGTGGCCGTGGCGCCGAAGGGCACAGGGAGACTGTGAATATCGATGTCGGTCGCCGTGTTGCGAAAGCGTTCGAAGAATTTCTCCGAGGCAATGAGCCCGCCACGCGAAAACGTGACGTCGAGATAGCCCATCAGGCCGACGAGCCCAAGCTTGCGGGCGAGCTCTATCAGTCCGTCGACCTGGCCGGTGAGATGGGCGGCGGCGACCACGGCCCCGATGGACGTGCCGGCGTAAATATCCGGCTTGATGTTCATCTCCTCGAGTGCGCGCAAGACACCGATATGCGCCCAGCCATGTGCGGCGCCGCTGCCCAGAGCCACTCCGATCGTCGGCTTTTTCTTTACCACTGTGACACCTTGCTCCTCGTCGATTTATACGCGGCAAGCCGGCAAAACCGCCGCATGGTCTTATCACATTGTTAAGCCTGACACGTCGTCAACATACCGCCCCCGGATTTAAGTCTCTTTTAAGGCCTAGAGCCAACAATCCACCCAGTCTCGGGAGACGCAAAGGCCGTCTGCGATGGATTTCTTCTCGATTCCTCTGTTTCAGGTCGTCCGCGAGCGGATGAGCTTCCTCGAAGCACGTCAAAATTCGATCTCCGAAAATATCGCGCACGCCGATATTCCAAAATATCGCGCGCGGGACGTGTCCGACAGCGACTTCGCGCGCATGATCGAACATGGCGAGGGGCTTGGCGTTCAGATGGCCGCGACGAATTCCAAGCATTTGGTCGGCACGCAGTCCAACACGGCCGGCAAGTTCAAATTGAAGGACGCGCCGGATCGCGAGATTTCTCCCAACGGAAATACGGTCGTGCTCGAGGATCAGATGATGGAACTCGGCCAGACTCAGATGTCGCATCAGCTCGCGACCGGCATCTACCGCAAAGCGGTGGATATGCTGAGGCTCGCGATCCACCGCGCATAAGGAGCGCGTTGCGCCATGAACATCTTCAAGACGATGATGATCGCGGCCTCGGGCATGACGGCCCAGAGCGAGCGCATGCGCATCATCGCGGAAAACCTCGCGAACTCCGATTCCACGGCCGACACGCCTGAAGGCTCTCCTTACCGCCGCCGCGTTCCGGTCTTCGCGGAAGAGCTCGATCGCGCGCAGGGGCTCGAGGTCGTCAAGCTCAAGCGGACGGTGACCGATAAATCGCAATTCGGCCGGCGGTTCGATCCGGGTCATCCGGCGGCGGATGCGGCAGGCTATGTGCGCACGCCCAACGTCAACCCGATCATCGAGACAATGGATATGCGCGACGCCCAGCGCTCGTATGAAGCGGGGCTCGGGGTCATCAATGCGGCGCGGTCGATGCTGTCGCGTACGATCGATCTCCTGCGCGGGTAACGAAGGAAAGGTCTCACGATGGCCCTGAATCCTGCGGCGGCCGCCGCCGCCTACGCGAATGCCGCGAAGGTCTCCGGTCTGGCGGCGCCTGAAGCCGCCCAAGGCGCGGCTCAAGGCCAAAGCTTCGGCGACATCATGAAAGACGTGATGGGCGCGGTCGTCGACTCCGGCAAGAAGGCAGAATCCAAAGCGATGGCGGGTGTCACAAGCGGTGCGGAGGTGACCGACGTGGTCGCCGCGATCACACAGGCCGAGCTCACGCTCGAAACCGTGGTCGCCGTGCGCGACAAGGTGATCGCCGCCTATCAGGACATCATGAAGATGCCGATCTGACGCGCATGTCCGCGCTGGTGGCGCGGTTAACGCTAACAAATCGACACCGCGCAAAGCGCGGGAAAAGTGGCGCGAGAGGGTACATGACGCAAGGTGAAGTTCTCGACATAGCGCGCGATGCCTTGTGGGTGCTCATCCAGACCTCCGGGCCCTTGATGATCATTGCGCTTGTCGTGGGTCTTGCGGTCGCAATCGTTCAGGCGCTGACACAGATTCAGGAAATGACGCTCGTCTTTGTTCCCAAGATCACGGCGATCTTCGTGGCGCTCATCCTGATGCTGCCCTTCATCGGAGCGGTTCTGGGCGGTTTCATGAACCGGATCATGGATCGCATCGCCACCATCGGATAGAGCGGCCATGACCATTCCGCTCAATTTCGATCCGACCTTTCAAGTCTATATCTTTCTCGCCATCTTTGCGCGCATCGGCGGCATGATGATGCTGATGCCGGTGTTCGGTGAGATCTCGATCGCGCCCCAGTTCCGCCTGACCCTTGCGCTTGCGGTCTCTCTGGTCCTCATGCCCGGCGTCGGGCATTTCTATCCGGCGCTGCCGGCGACGCCGCTCGTTTTGGCGGGCCTTGTCGTGACCGAGGCCGTGATCGGCGTGTTCATCGGCACGCTTGCGCGAATTGTTGTCTATGGCCTGCAGTCAGCGGGCACGATCCTCGCGTTTCAAACGAGCCTTGGCTTCGCGCAGGCGCTTGACCCGACCCAGGGTGTGCAGGGCGCGTTGCTCGGCACGTTTCTATCCTTGCTTGGGATTACGCTTATCGTCGTGACGGACCTCCATCACCTGATGCTGGCCGCAATGCGCTCGAGCTATGACGTGTTCGCGCCGGGTGTGCTGCCCGATATCGCCGATGCCAGCAAGCTCGTGCTCGATACGGTGGCGAGGTCGTTCCTGCTCGCCATGCAGCTTTGCGCGCCCTTTCTTGTGTTTGGTCTCGTCTTCTATTTGGGTATGGGCTTGATCGCGAAGCTCATGCCGCAGCTTCAAATCTTCTTCATCGCCGTGCCGATCAACATTCTTCTCGCCTTCGCCATGACGGCCGTTCTCATTGGCACGATGATGATGTGGTTCTTGAACGGTTTCCAGGCGACACTCACTCCCTTCGTGCCGTGAGAGGATCATGGCCGAAGATCAAGATGACAGCCAAAAAACGGAAGAACCTTCCCAAAAGCGTCTGAGTGATGCGCGGGAGAAGGGCGACGTTCCCAAGAGTGCCGAGCTTTCCGCCTGGTTCGTGATTGCGGGCGGGACGTTTGTGGTGGGCGCGTTCGGCGGCCCGATGGCGAAGAGCTTGATGTCGCTCATGACGCCGTTCTTGGCCCAACCCGACAAGATAGGCGTGGATGGCGAAAGCCTGCACAGGCTCGCGACGACCATCACGGCCGCAGTCGCCGGTGCGCTCGCGCTTCCCGTCGTCATTTTGATCGCCGCGGCGTTGGCCGGCCATGTGCTTCAGGCGCCGATCGCGCTTGTGCCGTCACGGATTTCCTTCAAGCTCGACAAGATCTCGCCTCTTGCGGGCTTCAAGCGCGTGTTCGGCAAGAACGCCATCGTCAACCTCGTCAAGGGCCTGTTCAAGATGGCGGTGGTGGCCGCGGTCGGCTCGGCGGTTCTCTGGCCTGAGCGGCACCATCTCGCCGAGCTCGTTTCGATGCCGATGGCGGCCCTCCTGCCGGTGACTCAAAAATTGAGCCTGAAGCTTCTGGGGGCAGCGCTCGCCGTGCTTGCGATTCTGGCGCTCGCCGATGTGATCTATCAGCGCTTCGAGTTCATCAAGCGCAACCGGATGTCGAAGCAAGAGCTGCGCGAGGAGCATCGCCAGACCGAAGGCGACCCGGCCGTCAAAGGCAAGATTCGTCAGCTCCGGGCCGAGCGGGCCCGCCAGCGCATGATGGCAAAGGTGCCGGAGGCGACGGTGGTGGTCACCAACCCGACGCACTATGCGGTCGCTCTTTTCTACGAATCGGGCAAAATGGCCGCACCTCGCTGCGTGGCCAAGGGCGTCGACGACTTGGCTTTGCGCATCAGGGCCGTGGCCGAAGAACACGGGGTGCCGATTGTCGAGAATGCCCCTTTGGCGCGCGCGCTGCACGCCACCGTGGAACTCGATCGGGAGGTGCCACCGGAGCATTATAAGGCCGTGGCGGGCGTCATCGGATACGTCATGCGCCTGAAGGGCAAGACCTCGTCACGCCCCGGCGCGCGTTAGGACGGAAGGCCCGGCCTCGATCGTCTTCGGGCGGCGGGCCCGAAGGTATGCGATGGACGGAAGCAGGATATGGCGAGCGTGGAGATGACCGGGCAACCGGAGAGAACACCGGTGGACGGCCGATTGGCCGCCACGGGCATCGCAGGGCCGCGGCGGACCCGGCGGCCGCAAATTCTGATCATGATTCTGTTCGTGCTCGCGGGTGCTGCGGCCGTGGCTCTCGCGCTCGAGCCGCGGGTGGCGGGCTATGCCGGGCTCGCTCTTCTGTCGGGCATTTGTCTGCTCGGCCTGCTGGAGCTGGCGCGTGCGCCCGAGGCACGTTCCCCGCTTGCGGTGCGGCGGCAGGCGGCACGTTCAATCTTGCAGGCGGCGCTCGATAACACCTCCGACGCCGTCGCGCTGACCGCCCTGTCGGGTGAGCTCGTTTATGCCAATGCAGCCTATCGCACACTGGCGACCCATGCCGCGACGCCATGGGGAACCGAGGCTGCCTCTGCCGAGCCTCGAGCGCCTGCTCATGTCTACGCCGCGGATGCCGCTCTTTCGACGGCCCTCTACCGGCTCGAGCGCGCTGCCGAGACCGAGGGCCACGGAATCGCAAAGGCTTGGCTGCCCACCGTTGGCTCCGTGGCGCTCCCTTACGAGATTACCGCCGAGCGCGTGGCGGCAGAGGGCGCGCTTCCTGGCATCAAGGCCCGCGAGCTTACGCTCTGGCGGCTGCGCCGTAGTGCCGATGGCTTGGGGCCCGAGGATGCTTTGCGCAGCGCCATCGATGTCATCTCCCAGCCGCTCGCCGCCGCCGGGCTCGCGGCCGTCGAAGTCGCGGGCGACGGTGTCGTCGTCTCGGCGCATGGTGCCATCGAGACCGTGACCGGCATCAAGCCCGCGATGCTCCTCGACCTCACCGCGCCTTTGGGAGAGATCTTTCTTGCCGACGCCGAGGGAGACTACTCCGCACCGGTGAGAGCCGGGCGTTATGCCGCCCGCGTGGCGTTCGGGCCCGGCGCGGGTCGGCTCGTCTGGATTTACGGGCCGCGCGATCCTTGGGCGCCGGCGGAAGATGTGGCGGCGCTCTTCTTCGTCAGCGGGCGTCGCGCGATCCCGATGGGCGCGCTCCGCGCCCAGGGCGCAGGCCGTGATCTGCCGATCGCGCCGGATCGCATGTTCGAGGAAGCGCCGGTCGGTGTGGCGCTTATGAACCGCGTCGGTCATGTGCTCGAAGCCAATCGCAGTTTCCGGATCTTTCTCGGCGAGGAAAGCTTCCGGGGTGCGCATGAGCCTGTCGATCTCTTGTCGCGGCTCGAGACCGCGGATGGTCAGGATTTGCGCAAGCGGTTGCAGGGCGAGGGGTATGGCCCCGATCGCGATCCTTTCGACATTCATCTGAACGGGCCGAAGGCGCGCATGGCACAGGCTTTCTTGAGCCGTGCCGACAATGATTCGGGCGCGGGCGGCGAAGCCTATTGGTACCTTTATGTGCTCGATACGACCGAGCAGAAGAATCTCGAGCTGCAATTCGCCCAGTCGCAAAAGATGCAGGCCGTGGGTCAGCTTGCCGGTGGAATCGCTCACGACTTCAACAACATTCTTACGGCGATCATCGGGTTCTGCGATCTGCTCCTGACGCGTCACGTGCCGGGCGACCCCTCCTTCCCGGACATCGATCAGATCCGTCAGAACGGGACGCGGGCCGCCAGCCTCGTTCGTCAGCTCCTCGCTTTCTCGCGTCAGCAAACCCTGCGGCCCAAAGTTCTTTGGCTGCCGGACGCGATGGCGGAAATGAAGCCATTGCTCACCCGTTTGATGGGCGACAAGGTCCACCTCGAGATCAAGCATGACCGCGAGCTCGGCCTCGTGAAAGTCGACGAGACGCAGCTCGATCAGGTGATCGTCAATCTCGCGGTGAACGCGCGCGATGCGATGCCCGAGGGCGGCACGCTCACGATCCGCACTTCCAATGTGAGCCGGGAGGATTCGCGCGCGCTCGGCCACGAGCTCATGCCGCCTGCCGATTACGTGTTGATCGAGGTGCAAGACACGGGTTGCGGGATTCCCAAGGAGCATCTGGGCAAGATCTTCGAGCCGTTCTTCACCACGAAGGAGGTGGGGCAGGGGACAGGACTCGGACTCTCGACCGTTTACGGCATCGTCAAGCAGACCAACGGCTTCATCTTTCCGGACAGCCCGGTCTTTCCCGACCGCGAAGCGGGGCGGGGCACCGTGTTCAGAATCTATCTGCCGCGCCATGTCGAGGACGTCACCGCTGCGCCTGAGGCGCCCGAGGCGCAACCGACGGCCGATCACACCGGCCGCGGCACGATCCTTCTTGTGGAAGACGAGGAAGCGGTGCGAGCGTTCGCCAGCCGCGCGCTCGAGTCTCGTGGCTATACCGTCTTGCAGGCGCCGAACGGCGAGGTGGCGCTCGATATTCTCGACGAGCGGGGCACGTCTGTCGATCTCCTGATCAGCGACGTGGTGATGCCCGGCATCAATGGGCCGACGCTCGTCAAGACGCTCCGCGCCAAGCGGCCGGAGACCCGCATCATCCTGATCTCGGGCTATGCAGAGGACGCCTTCCGGCGCGAAATGGGGGGAGACAGCACGAGCGAGACGGTAGCGTTCCTGCCCAAGCCGTTCAGCCTCAAGACGCTCATTTCCAAGGTCAAGGAGGTCATGGCCGCCAGCCCCTAGAGCGCTTTCAGGAAAAGTGGCGTCCGGTTTTCCGTTCGACAGCGCGATAAAACAAGAGACTGGGGGTGGCGGCCCGTCTTTGTCCCGGGCGTCAAGGTCGGCTATGCTCGCTCCAAGCCGGTGTTCCGCCGGTCCCAAGACCGGCCAAAACCCGGCTCGCGTCCCGAGGAACCGCCGTTTTTTTGCCGCGATCTCTTTGAAGGGTGCCATACCCACCAGGACCCGCATTCCAGGGTCCGCTGGCTTTTGGAGGAAATTCTTGATGTTTGCCAAGCGCGTTGTGTTGACCCTGGGCCTCTGGCTGGCCGCGGCTATGGGTGTAGCGGTGTTGTCCGCAGCCGATCCGGCGCCGGCTCTGGCCAAATCCAAGACGGTGAGCGCGAAGCTCGCGAAGCCTCTGACCGAGGCGCAGGACCTGCTCGGCAAGAAGCAGTACCAGGAGGCTCTCACCAAGCTCCAAGAGACGGATCAGATTTCGGGTCATTCGAGCCTCGACGATTTCTACATCGCCGAGTTCCGCGCCAATGCCTATCTCGGACTGGAGAAATGGGGCGACGCTGCCGCGGAGTTCGAGAAGTCGCTCGGGTCGGGCGAGATGAAGAAAGAAGAAGAAACAAAGCGTCTGAAGGATATCGCCCAGCTTTACAGTCAGGCCGGCAACGCGGCGAAGTCGGCTGAATATGTCGACAAATATACCGCCGCAGCGCCGAACGATCCCGAGCTTCCCGTTTTGCTCGGACAGCTCAACTACGACAAGAAGAACTATGGCGAGGCTGCGAAGTATCTGAGCAAGGCCATCTCTCAGGTCGAGGCTTCGGGGCAGAAGCCCGACGAAAGCTGGATCCGCGTTCTCATGGCCAGCTACTACAATTCGAAGGACAAGAAGAGCTATCAGCAGACGCTCGAAAAGCTCGTCAAGCTCTATCCGAAGCCTGAATATTGGAGCGATGCCACGCTCAGCCTTCTCGACGCGCCCGGCATGAACGATTCGCGCCGGCTCGCCGTCTTTCGCTTGAAGATGGCGACCGGAGGCATGGGCGGTGCCGGCGACTATGTCGAGATGGCAGAGACCGCGCTACGGCTCAGCCTGCCCGGCGATGCCAAAGCGGCGATGGATAAGGGCTATGCCACGGGCAAGCTTGGCACCGGCGGGCAGGCGGCGCGTCATCAGCGCCTCAAAGCCGAAGCGACCACGAAAGCGGCTTCCGATCTGAAATCGCTCTCGGGCATCGAAGGCGAAGCGAAGGGCAAGCCCACGGGCGATCCGCTCGTCAACATCGGCGAAGCCTGGCTCAGCCACGGCAGCTACGACCGCGCCATCACCGACTTGAAGGCTGGTATGGCGAAGGGCGGCGTTACGGATACCACCGGAGCCAAGCTCACGCTCGGGGCGGCACAGGCCGGCGCCGGGCAGACGGAGGCCGCGAAAGCCACCTTCGGCGGCATCACTGGTGGTGCCGCAGGCGATATCGCACGGCTCTGGATCGTCTATCTCGACCAGCCCAAGAGCTAGGTCACGTCAGGTCATCACGCCGGCCTTCCATTCGGGAGGCCGGCGTTTTCATTTTTATTGTGTTCCCCTCTTGTTCTCAAGAACGAACAGTGTACAGTCGCTTTGTCTCCGGCGATTGCGCCTCGTTCCCCGCTATGAAATAAGGAGGGCTCTCCCTTGGCTTCGACCGTTTCCAATACCGTCGTCCGTCTCCCCGAAAAGGATCCCATGGACAAGCAGAAAGCTCTCGAAGCCGCGTTGAGCCAGATCGAGCGGGCGTTCGGCAAAGGCTCGGTCATGCGTCTCGCCGGGGCTCAGGAGAAGGCGATGGA